>Ga0172369_10000674_pt1 | contig 50536 bp, 45 predicted proteins | sample LakKiv25m_FD_114539 | JGI IMG/M metagenome (GOLD analysis project Ga0172369, IMG submission 114539) | Freshwater microbial communities from Kabuno Bay, South-Kivu, Congo - kab_022012_11.25m | ecosystem: Environmental > Aquatic > Freshwater > Lake | place: Democratic Republic of the Congo...
CAATCCGTGCTCAATATGCTTGTGGGCGATCGAACGATTCTCGGCGTGATAGGACCGGACCGCCAGAACATCCAGGACGAGGCAACGCAGCTCATGAACCAGCTCTTCTCGAAGTATGGCCTCGGAATCGTGGTGACCCAGGTTCAGCTTCAGAATATCGTCCCGCCTGAGGGCGTGCAGGCCGCCTTTGAGGATGTGAACAAAGCCATTCAAGATATGAACCGCCTCATCAATGAAGGCAGAGAGGCGTACAACGCCGAGATCCCGAAAGTGCAGGGGCAGGCCGACCAGATCGTGGAAGTCGCCCAGGGCTACGCCTCGGAGCGCGTCAATGTGGCGAAGGGCGATGTGTCGCGCTTCAATTCCGTGTACGACGAGTATCGGAAAGCGCCGGACGTGACAAAAAAACGCCTCTACTATGAAATGATGGAAGAGATATTCAAGGACCAGAGCAACATCGACCTTATCGACAAATCGCTGCAGAATATTCTGCCCATAAAGAATCTCGCGGCGCCTTCGAGCTCGGGGGAGGCTTCAAAATGAAAAAGCTGCCAATTCTCATTTTGGTGCTCGGCGCGGTTGCTGCGCTCTTCATCGTGATTTTTGGGCCGCTCTTCGTCGTGCAGGAGGGAGAACAGGCCGTTGTGGTGAGACTGGGAAAGATTGTCGCGGTGCACTCAACCGCTGGCCTCAAGTGGCGCAGTCCATTTGTCGACACAATAATGAAGTACCCGAAAAAACTCATGTCGTGGGATGGCGAGCCCAAGCGTATCCCCACCAAGGAGAATCAATTTATCTATGTCGACACCACTGCCCGCTGGAAGATTACAGATCCCGTAAAATTCTATGAATCGGTAAACACCTTGGAAGGCGCGTACGGAAAACTCAGCGATGTGATCGATTCCGCGGTGAGAACGGTCGTATCGTCAAATTATCTGAGGGAGGCTGTGCGCTCAAGCGACGAAATTCTGAACGCTGACAAGGTAGAAACCTTCCAGACAGGAGAGGTCGAGAATAGCAGCGCGTTGCAGGACCTCGCCATTACGCCGACGCAGTACGAAAAAATAACGAAGGGAAGACGCGTGCTCGCCGATGAAATGAAAGCGCTTGTTTCGAATATCGTTCCGAGTTTCGGAATCGAGGTTGTCGATATTCTGCCTCGACAGATCAAGTATTCAGATGAACTCACCGAGAGTGTCTATCAGCGAATGATCAAGGAGAGAAACCAGATCGCGCAGGCATTCAGGGCCTATGGCGAGGGCAAAAAGGCCGAGTGGCTCGGCAAGCTCGAAAACGAGAAGAGAACTCTTCTCTCCTCCGCGTACGCGTCGGGTGAATCGATCAAGGGCAAGGCTGACGCGCAGGCCTCAAAGATTTATGCGGATTCCTACGGTCGCGATCCCTCGTTCTTCGAGTTCTGGAAGGCGATCGAGTCCTATCGAAAGACGATGCCGGCCTTCAACAAAATCCTGTCCACCGGGATGGACTACTTCAAGTTCCTCTATAGCCCATCGGGGCGATGATCTGTTACAGCGCGCGGAGGTCGGCCACCGCGCGCAGGCCTCCAGGAGCCTGTTCCACGGCGATGAGGGCATAGTAGCCATGCGCCGCCGGGCCAGGGTTCACGAGGAGGGTTGAGCCCTCGTAATGCGCGCCTCGGCCCTCGTGGATGTGTCCGCAGATCCATACGAGCGGCTCGCGCTCGTACAGGAAGGCCTCGAACGCGCCGCTGCCGAGATGGCGAGAACCGCGGAGATCCGCGAATGTGTCGCGCGGCGGCGTGTGGGTCACTACAATCAGATTTTTCGCTGTATCGGGGAGGCAAGACGCGTAGGCCTTCCCAAGATTCGATTCGAGATCGGCGTCCTTCAGCTCAAACGGCGTCATTCCCGTGTGATAGATGCCGCCCCCCGCGCCGATTACGCGCAGCCGCGCGCCTTCACTCAAGGAGAGCGAGGCGCAGCGACCTTCGATATATCCGCGCCGCGCGGCGAATCCTTCTCGCGCCCTCCCTGTGTCGCAGTTCCCCGCGACGAAATAGAGAGGCAGCTCTGGGGCGGTGCGCGCAAACACCGACAGCACTCTCTCGGCTTCCCTCTCCTGCCCGAAATTGGTGATGTCCCCAGCCGCAAACACCGCTTTAAGACCGTTGCGCTCATGTTCTGCGAGAATTTTCGCGAGCATCTCGGCGTTGCTGTGAATGTCCGCGACCGCCAAATATAAATCCGCCATTTTCCACAACCTGTTTACCGCGATACTACGCGGAGGACCTGGGACAGAGCAACTATCGACCATTGACTCTCGCGCAAACCAGGGCTACATATACTCTCACGAGGAGACTTGAGAATGAGCACACATGAAATTCGCACAAAAGACGTGACACGGTATCGCGAGGGAACACCTCACAACAGCGCGAAAAATGGCGACATCGCGCCCACTGTCCTCATGCCAGGCGATCCCCTCCGCGCCGAGAGAATCGCCCGCACCATGCTCACCGAAGTGAAGCAGTTCAACGCGATCCGCAATATGTTCGGGTACACCGGCAACTACTTGGGCAAGCGCGTGAGCGTGATGGGCTCGGGCATGGGCGCCCCGTCCATGGGGATATACTCCTACGAGCTGTATTCTTTCTTCGATGTTGAAAAAATCATCCGAATCGGCACGTGCGGAGGCTTGGCGGAAGATGTCGAGGTCGGAGATCTCGTAATCGCGATGACCGCTTCCACTGATTCGAACTACGCGCATCAGTACAAACTGAACGGGACGTTCTCGCCTGCGGCCGCGTACGATCTCCTCGAGTCGGCGGTGCGAGTCGCGAGAGCCCAGAAGCTCTCCTTCCACGTTGGCCCTGTGTTCTCGTCGGATCTCTTCTCCCTGTACTCCGCGCTTCCCGCGGAGGAAGGTTGGCGGCGCTGGGGGCGGATGGGCTGCAAAGCTACGGACATGGAGTGCTACGCGCTGTACTGCAATGCCGCGTGGGCGCGGAAAAGCGCGCTCACCCTTTTGACGTGCTCAGATTCGAATATAACGCACCGCGAGATGAGCGCTGAGGCGCGTCAGAATTCGCTCGAGTCGATGATCAGAGTCGCGCTCGAAATCGCCTGAACTGCATGCACAAAGAAGGGCGCGGAGCTTAGCTTAGGGCTTTAAGACGACGCGAGCCACGCGCTTCTTCCCCGCGCGCAGCATCATGGCGCCATCCACGAGGTGCGCAAGGCCAGCCGTTTCCTTCTCGCTCTCGATCTTTACGCCATTGATCGACGCGCCACCCTGCTGCACGAGCCTGCGAGCGTCGCTTTTAGAAGAAGCGAGCCCAGCCTCCACAAAGAGGTCGAGTACGCCGATCCCGTCCTCGAGTATCCCGCGCGAGATTTCCGTGGTCGGCAACTGCGATGCGTCCCCTCCCCCGCTGAATGCCGCACGGGCCGCTGCTAGGGCTTTGTCGGCCTCTTCATTTCCGTGGATGAGGGCGGTAACCTCCCACGCGAGCCGTTCTTTCGCGCCATTGAGTTCAGCGTCGCGCAAGGCTCCGAGTCTCCCGCACTCTTCGGCGGGCAGGAAGGTGAACATGAGGAGGAATTTTTCGACATCGGCATCGGAGACGTTCCTGAAGTACTGAAAGAACTCGTAGGGGCTCGTCATCGCGGGATCGAGGAAGAGCGCGCCTTTCTCCGTCTTGCCCATCTTCTTGCCATCGCTGGTCGTAACCAGGGGGAAGGTGAGTCCGAAGCACTCCGCGCCTTCGACGCGCCGGATGAGCTCGATGCCAGCCACGATATTGCCCCACTGGTCGTCGCCGCCGATCTGAAGCCTGCAGTTGTGGCGCTTGTAGAGCTGGAGGAAATCGTAGCTCTGCAGAAGCTGATAATTGAACTCGATGAAGGAGAGCCCAGCCTCCATGCGGATTTTATAGGCTTCGAACGAGAGCATCCGGTTCACCGAGAAGTGGCGGCCGATGTCGCGGAGAAACTCGATATAGTTGAGGCTGGCGAGCCAATCTTTATTGTTGGCCGTCATGGTGTGGATATTGTCGAATCCCACAAATCGGTCGAGCTGTTTCACAAAGCGCTCGGTGTTCGCGTCGATATCCGCGTAGGAGATAAGCTTGCGCATTTCTGTTTTGCCGGAAGGATCTCCGATGCGCGCGGTTCCTCCTCCGAGGAGCGCGACACCTTTATGACCGGCGTCCCTGAGATGGCGCAGCGCAAAGAAAGGAACCATGTGGCCGATGTGGAGCGAAGGGCCCGTGGGGTCCACGCCGATGTAGAAAGTGACGGGGCCCTCATCCATCAATTTGGAGAGGCTCTCAACGTCGGTGCACTGTTGAACGAAACCACGTTCCTGCAATATTGCGAGCGCTTTATTCATACATGTCCCCTTAAAATTTCCGAAAGTATAGTTTGATTTTTGGGCTTGCTCAAGTCTGTGGCGATTTTTCGGTTTCATTTTTGCATTATTCATGCTCAAAACGCTGATTTGACTAAAGATTTCAATAGTAAAATATGGACAACCACCACAATTGTGGTAAAATAAGAGCGTCAGAGTGTTTATCGACATTTTGACTGCGGTCCATATCCATAGGCGCCGCAATCTCTTGGAACAGGAGAAAAAATATGCCGTCGACTGGAAAGCCACTCACGAAAGTTGAGATTATCAATGCGCTCGCAAAAAACACCGGTTTTACCAAAAAGGATGTCGGCCAGGTTCTCGATGAACTCTCGAAACTCGCCTACACCGAAGCGAAGAAGAATAAAAAATTCACGCTTCCCGGCATCGCTATCATGAAAATCGTCCACAGAAAGGCCAAAGTCGGCCGCAATCCCGCGACTGGCCAGCAGATCACCATTCCCGCGCGCAACGTGATCAAGATCACTGTCGCGAAGCCCTGCAAGGACGCGATTCTAGGGAAATAAATCATTAGCCGCTTCGAGAGAAGCATCAGCCTTGGCGCACATGCGCAAAAAATGAGGGCACCCGCGAGGGTGCCCTTTTCTTTTATTCTTGCGTACCAGCGTTCACCGCCGTTTGAATCGTCACGAGCGCGAACGGCAGCGGTGCCGCGAGCGCAACGCTACGCGCGGTCGGCTCTCTTGTAGGCCTTTATCTTCTGGCGCACGTACTCCGAGACCCTGTCGCGGGCGACGCGTTCCTGCTGCATGGAGTCGCGGTCGCGGATAGTTACTGTTCCATCTTCCTTCGATTGATAATCCACTGTAACGCAGAAAGGCGTCCCAATCTCGTCCTGGCGGCGGTAGCGGCGGCCGATGGCACCGGATTGATCGTAGTCGGTGACAAAATCCTCTTTGAGTTCAGCGCGGATCTCCTGGGCGAGCTCGGCGAGGCCATCCTTCTTCATGAGGGGCAGCACCGCGACAGTGACAGGCGCGACTTCCGGGTGAAAGTGCAACACCGTCCGCCAGTCGTCATCGTTGCCCTTGTCGGCCACCTTCTGCTCTTCGTAGGCGTCGCAGAGCAGCATGAGGAGCTGCCGGGTCAGGCCCGCGCTCGTCTCGATGATGAAGGGGAGGTAGCGCTCGTTGCCGTTGTCCTGGTCGATGTACTGCAGGTCCTTGCCGGAGAACTGCTGGTGGCGGGTCAGGTCGAAGTCAGAGCGGTTGTGGACGCCCTCGAGCTCCTTGAAGCCCATCGGGAACTCGTACTCGACGTCGTAGGCATCTTTCGCGTAGTGCGCGAGCTCGTCCGGCCCGTGCTGGTGCCAGCGGAGCTTCGACATGTCGACACCGAGCTTCTTGTAGTAGTTCCAGCGCTGCTCTCTCCAGTAGTCGAACCATTCGACATCGCTGCCCGGCTTCACGAAGTACTGCATCTCCATCTGCTCGAACTCGCAGGTCCGGAAAATGAAGTTCTTGATGACGATTTCGTTTCTGAATGCCTTTCCGACCTGCGCGATGCCGAAGGGAATCTTCATGCGGTTCGACTGAAGGACGTTCTTGAAGTTGACGTAGATGCCCTGGGCGGTTTCGGGGCGGAGGTAGACTGTGCCCGACTCATCCTCGACTGGGCCGAGGGTCGTTTTGAACATGAGATTGAACTTGCGCGTGTCGGTGAGTTCGCCGCCGCAGTCGGGGCACTTCTTTTGCGCGAGGTTCTCGGGCGGAATCTGGTCCGCTCGGAAGCGCGATTTGCACTTCTTGCAGTCCACGAGGGGGTCGGTGAAGTTCTCGACGTGGCCCGAGGCGTGCCATACTTTGGGGTGCATGAGGATCGCGGCGTCGATGCCGACGATGTTGTCGTGCAGCTGCGTCATCTCCTTCCACCAGAACCTCGCGATGCGATTCTTGAGCTCGATGCCCTGGGGGCCGTAGTCCCAGGCGCCAGACAGTCCGCCGTAAATTTCGGACGACTGGAACACAAACCCGCGTCGCTTCGCGAGTGAAACGATCTTGTCCATCGTCAACGCTGTGTCTGCCATATCACTGATCTCCTTCACGCTCAATGAGCGGTCTCTTGCTGCTTCTTTTCGATTTTTGTCCAGCTGTCCTTCAGGGATACCGTTCGGTTAAAAACCGCCCGATCCGCGCTGGAATCCGGATCCTTGCAGAAATACCCTACCCGCTCGAACTGTACGGTCTGGCCGATAGAGATATCGTTTGCGGCCGGCTCCGCGAGAGCCCGGCGCTCGACGGTGAGCGAATTGGGCGAAAGATTGTCGAGGAACGTTTTGCCTTCCGGAACTTCCATGGGGCGCTCAGGTTCAAAGAGGTGCTCGTAGAGCCTCGCTTCGAACTGAAGTGCGTGCTCGGCGGAGACCCAATGGATCGTGCCCTTGACCTTCCTGTTGTCGGGCGCGTCGCCCCCTCGTGTCGCGGGGTCGTAGGTGCAGCGGATGAGCGCCACCTCGCCGGTCGATGGGTCCTTCTCGAATCCGGTGCAGGTCACGATGTAGCCATAGCGCAGGCGGACCTGGTTGCCCGGGAAGAGCCTGAAATATTTGGGCGGTGGCACTTCGCGGAAGTCTTCGCGGTCGATGTAAAGTTCGCCGGTGAAGGGAATTGTTCGCGTGCCGGCGCTGGGATCCTCGGGGTTGTTGACCGCTTCGAGCCACTCGACCTGACCCTTGGGCCAGTTGTCGATGACGAGCTTGACGGGATTGAGCACCGCCATGTAGCGTCCCGCCTTCTTGTTGAGCTCTTCGCGGATGCAGTGCTCGAGCAGCTGGATATCGACCATCGAGTCAGTTTTGGCGATGCCGATGCGCCCGAGGAAATCGCGGATGCCCGCCGCCGGGTACCCCCTTCTCCGCATGCCCGCGATGGTCGGCATGCGGGGATCGTCCCAGCCCGAAACTTTCTTCTCTCGCACAAGCTGAAGGAGCCAGCGCTTCGAGAGCACCGTGTGCGAGATGTTGAGCCGCGCGAACTCGATCTGCCGGCTCGGGAACATGTCGCAGTTCTGGTTGAACCAATCGTAAAGCGGCCGGTGGATCTCGTACTCCAGCGAACAGAGCGAGTGCGTGATTCCCTCAGAGGCGTCCGAGAGCGGGTGCGCAAAGTCATACATGGGATAGATGCACCAGGTGTTGCCGGTTCGATAGTGCGGCACTCGGCGGATGCGGTACATCACCGGGTCGCGCATGAGGAGGTTCGGGTGCGCCATGTCGATCTTCGCGCGGAGCGTCTTTGCGCCATCGGGGAACCCTCCAGCCCTCATCCTCGCGAAAAGATCGAGGTTCTCCTCCACGGACCTGTCGCGGTACGGGCTGTTCTTTCCGGGGGGCGTGAAGGTGATATTGTTCTTGTCGGGCACATTGGTGCCGCGATATTCCTTTATCTGTTCGTCGTCGAGGTCGTCGACATAGGCTAATCCCTTGCGGATCAGCTTCTGCGCGAGGCCATAGAGCATCTCATAGTAATCCGAGGCGAAGAAGAGCCTGTCGCCCCAGTCGAAGCCGAGCCACTTGATGTCGCGCTGGATCGACTCGACGTACTCCATATCTTCTTTTTCGGGATTGGTGTCGTCGAAACGGAGGTTGCAAACGCCGCCGAAGTTCTGCGCGATCCCGAAATCTACATAGATGGCCTTCGCGTGCCCAATGTGGAGCCATCCATTCGGTTCAGGCGGGAATCTTGTGCGTACTTTTGAAAAGCGGCCGCTGCGCAGATCCTCAGCCACGGCCTCGCGGATAAAATCGAGGTACTCCGTTTTTTCGCTTGAATCAGACATGTTTTTTTCTCCTTGCCGCGCTTCAGAGGCGCGGTACGCAGAATATTGCCCGCAATGAATAGCAGGGTCAAGCTCCCCGCAGATGGCGAATCGCGGCGTCGATCCGGGCGAGGCTCTCTTCGAGTCCTAGGATTTTCATGGATTCAAAGAGCGGCGGACTCACCCTCGTGTAGGTGATCGCGACGCGGAGGGGCATGAGGAGGTCGCCGAGTTTCTTGCCGATCTCGGTCGCGCGCTCGCGGAAACGATCCTCAACCGCGGGGATATCCTCGAGACCGTATTTTGCGAGAAGCGCCGCGCACTCCTCCAGGAAGGAAGCCGTGATGGGCGCGTCGGCTTTTTTCGGGATATAGGTTTCGATTGCGGGCATCTCGAGGCGCCCGTAGAGGTATGCCATGATGGCGGGCGCGTCACTTAAGAATTTGAGCCGCTCTTTGACGAGGGCCATCGCCGCGAGCTCCATGCGGTCCGCGTTCGGATCATTCTCTGCCCTCATTCCCGAGGCAACGAGCTGCGGCCGCACAAGGCCCGCGAGCTCCTCGTCGCTCTTCTGGCGTATGTACTGGCCGTTGAACCACTCCAGTTTCTGGTAATCGAAGACCGCCGGCGATTTGTTCAGTTTTTCGAGTTTGAAAAGCGCGACGAGCTCATCGAGGCTGTAGATATCTCGGCCATCCTCGTAGGAGCAGCCGAGGAGCGCAATGTAGTTGATGAGCGCCTCGGGCAGATATCCTGCCTTTCTGAACTCGTTGACAGCCGTGGCGCCGTGGCGCTTCGAGAGCTTGTGCCCATCCTGGCCGAGCACCATGGGAAGGTGGCAGAGTTCCGGCATCTCCCAGCCGAAGGCATCGTACATTATTTTGTGCAGCGGCGCGGAAGGAATCCACTCTTGCGCGCGCATCACGTGCGTGATGCCCATGAGGTGGTCGTCGATCACGTTCGCCAGATGGTAGGTGGGGAAACCGTCAGACTTGAGCAAGACGGGGTCCGGGCTGATGTCCTCGTTCTTCCACTCGATCTGGCCGAGGAGGTGATCGCGGAAAGTCGTCACGCCCTCGAGCGGGATTTTCAGGCGGATCACATAACCCTTCCCCTCAGCGAGATTCCGCGCGTGCTCCTCCTCCGAGAGATTGCGGCAGTGGCGGTCGTAGCCGATCTCATCCTTCTTCTCGGCGATCTGCTCCTGGCGAAGCTTCTCGATGCGCTCCGCGTCGCAAAAGCAGTAGTAGGCCTTGCCCATCTTCACGAGGTCCTCGGCATACTTCTTGTAGAGATCAAATCGCTCAGATTGAATGTACGGCGCCGAAGGTCCTCCGACATCGGGGCCCTCATCCCAGTAGAAGCCGAGCCACGCGAAGGTGTCGTAGAGATTCTGCACGTATTCGGGCGCGTAGCGAGTCCGGTCAGTATCTTCGAGCCTGAGGATGAACTGCCCTCCCTGGGATTTAGCGAAGAGATAATTGATGAGCGCGGTTCTCACGCCGCCAATATGCTGATTCCCCGTGGGTGACGGGGCGTATCGTACTCGAACGGACATCTTTTCCTCCATGCTGCGCAAAGTACCTGCAAGTGTTGCATTACTATACATTTCAAGTGGTTTCTATGCAATATTCGCATGAATGCGCGAACGCTGACGCTGAAACCTCTTATTGAATTCGTATCCCTGCCGCGAAAAGATTTACGGCGAGCCCAATCATGGCGAGCGCCCCCAGAAGGATTCTCAGGAAGAGCCGTGATGTCGAAAATCGCACCTGCTTCGCGGCTGATAGACCTATCATAGTGATGATATTGAAAACGCTGACTCCAAGAAGGCTGATGGACGCTATTTCGAAAATTCTCTGACACAACGTCGAACCGAGCAGCAGCAAGAGTGCGACCGCCGCGAGCCAGCAGACAAGTACCACGATTTCAGCGACATTCTGAGCGCTTTCCAACTTTCTTTCGAACGATGTTTTCTCCTTGGCGCCGCTTTCGTTTTCCATCGCATCAGTATATCATGATTCGCATAATGGAATATCTCTTCAGTTTCAACAAAATTGCGTATCTCAAAGGGAAGAGGCCTTCCGGCTGCATCCTGTGCCTCGTGAAAGACAACTCGCCCGAGGTCGAAAAGCTCATCGTCCACGAGAGCGCGCACTTTATCGTGTCGATCAATCTCTACCCCTACAACCCAGGCCACCTGCTCATTTTCCCGAAGCGGCACATCACCGACATCAGGGCATACACCGACCAGGAAAAAGCAGAGCTCGACCGGCTCCTCTCCCTCTGCCTCGACGCGATCGACCGCTACGGCAAACCTTCGGCTTACAACATCGGCTACAACATGGGATTGTCCGCGGGAGCGAGCATCGAGCACCTCCACCTGCACATCATACCCCGGTACCCTCGGGAAATTGGCATCGCCGAGCTGATCGGCGGGTCGCGCGTGCTCGTTCAGGATCCGAAAGACACACTCGCCCAACTCAGAGAAATTTTTAAGGAATTATCGGGAAACACCTAACGCGACAGAGGTGCCCAACGGCAGCACGAGGAGCAGCGCTTCCTCTCCTGACGCGATTTTTACACGGTCTCCCACGCTACGATTGCTCACGCCATACTCTCCCCGCGACCAGACGAGCCCATCGAGCGGCCACTTCAACCCTTCGGAGCGCATGCCCGACGCGCCATTCGCTACTGGGAATACCGAGACGAGTGAATTCTCTTCGATCGTGAATTCGGCGAATCCGCTACCAGCCAGATACACGACGCTCTCTCGCGCGGTGTGCCACTCATCGATGTGCGGCGTTCTGTTGAAAAGGGCCCTGAGCGCGAGGAGGTGGTCGAGCCGCCCTGCCCCGCCGCCCGCGACCGCGATATAGTCCGCGCCCCGCTCGCGCGCGGCGGAGACCGCGAGTTCAGTGTCGGTGTAATCCTTGTCCTCGGGGTACGCGATGATTTTTTTATGGGTCACCGCGCTGAGGAACTCCCGGCGCACGCTGTCAAAATCTCCCACCACGAGATCCGGTTCGATGTTGGCCCCCGCACAGACTTCGAGCCCCGAATCCGCGGCGATCACCAAGTTCGCGCTCTTGGAGAGCATTCGAATGTACTCGCGCGGCGGGCTCTCCCCACCTGTGACGATCAAGGCTCTCATACGCGCCTCCTTTGGCTCTCATAGACAGGATGTTGAGCCTTAAGATACACTTCCATTTCGAGCATGAAAATACCCGGAACCGACGCGGAATTTCGAAGGATCGTAGAAAAACTCATAAAGAGCGGCCACAAAGCCTACCTCGTGGGCGGAGCGGTCCGCGATACTTTTCTGCAACGGCGCGTGACCGACTTCGACATCGCGACCGACGCGACTCCGCTAAAATGCATGGAGATTTTTCCCTACGCGATTCCTACGGGGATTCAGCACGGCACCATCACGGTTCTTCCGCGATCGCGCGCGTACAAAGTCGAAATCACTACCTTCCGGACTGAAGGTGCGTATACCGACAGCAGGCACCCGGATTCCGTCGAATTTGTTGGCGACATCGTGACGGATCTCTCTCGGCGGGATTTTACGATCAACGCGATGGCGATCGACCTCGCGACCGAGGCGTTTGTCGACCCCTTCGAAGGGAAAAAGGACCTCGCGCGCAAGCTGATCAAGGCCGTGGGAGATCCCGCCGAACGCTTTCGGGAGGATGCCCTGCGCGCGATTCGCGCGATTCGCTTCTCCGCCCAGCTCCATTTCGAGATCGATGCGGCGACACTGAAAGCCTCGGCCGAATTCAGCTCCTCGCTCTCAAAAATATCAGCCGAGCGCATTCGAGATGAATTTTCGAAAATTATGCTCGCGAACCGGCCTTCGGTGGGGCTCAAGCTTCTGGTGGACACCTCGATGGCCGACCTCATCATTCCTGAACTGATCACCTGTCAGGGCGTTTCTCAGCCCATCCACGGCGGCACGGATGTCCTGAACCACCTATTCGACACTGTCGACGCGGTGATCGCCGATGAGCTCTCCGAAGAGCGCCTCCTCGTGGTGCGACTCGCCGCGCTCTTTCACGATATCGGCAAGCCAGCGTGCATGCGGGTGGATCAGGGGGATGTCTCCTTCTACAAACATGAGATTGAATCCGCGAGAATCGCGCGCGACAGGCTCACGCGGCTGAAATATCCGAACGCGATCATCGACGAAGTATGCCACCTTGTTCGGCACCACATGTTCAACTACGACGCTGGCTGGACCGATAGCGCGGTGCGGCGGTTCGTCGCGCGCGTCGGGGTCAGCTCGATCCCGGATCTCTTCGAGCTCAGGCTCGCCGACACGATCGCCACGACAGGCGGTCCCCATTCCTGGCCTATTCTCGAGGAACTCCGCGGTCGAATCGATGCGATGATCGAAGCGAAACAGGCTCTCACTCTGAAAGATCTCGCGGTGAAGGGCGATGATCTGGCCGCTCTTGGCGTACCGAGAAGCAGAGAGATGGGTGCCCTCCTCTCGGAGCTGCTCGACGCGGTGCTCGATGACCCACGACTCAACACGAGAGAATCGCTTCTCAGACTCGCACAAGCGAAATATTTCAGTTTAGAGCGTCGAAAGAATTAGTCTTTCCCGCGATCGCATCCAGAAGCGCCCTATCCTCAGGATTTTTACCCCGGAACAGCTCGAAGGCCCGCTCGGCGACCCGCTGTTCGGCCTCCTTTTTGGTCCTGCCCGAAAGGGGGCCGACCGTCGTGCCCGCGATTGAGCAACTCACGAAGAAGAGCCTCGCGTGTTCCGGTCCCTCGGACTTCGCGACGGAATAAACTGGCAGTGCTTGGCCGCGCTTCTGCGCGTACTCCTGCATGATGGATTTGAAATCCTTGCCGGAAGTCGCGGAGAGAGACTTGATCGTAGTGCCCAGCAATCTCAGTATGAGCGCGGAAACAGCCTTGAGTCCGCTGTCGAGATAATAGGAGCCCAGGAGCGCTTCCACGGTGTCGGCGAGGATCGCGTTTTTTTCTCTTCCGCCGCTCATCTCTTCGCCCTTGCCGAGGTGGAGAAATTCGCCGACCCCGAGCTCCTGAGCTATGTGCGCGAGCGTGGTTTCGGACACGAGCGCGCTCTTGAGCCGGGCGAGATCGCCCTCTCTGCTGTCGCTGAACCGCTCATAGAGAATATGCGCGACGCAGAGGCCGAGAACGCTGTCTCCAAGGAATTCGAGCCGCTCGTTGTCGTGGCTGGGGGCGTGCGCTTCGTTGATATAGGAACGGTGGGTGAACGCAATATCGAGAAGAGATATGTCATTGAAGGAAATGTGCGAATTTTGCTGAAAACGCTGAAGAGAAATATGGCGTGAAGACAGCGCATCAGACCCGCTCGTGTGCGGGGTGCCCATATTCTTCACGCCCTGTGCCGTGTTATTTGACTTGGGTTTTGATGAACTCGTAGGCGTCCTTGACAGTCTCAAATTCATTTGCCTTTTCGTCTGGAATTTGAATGCCAAGCTCTTCTTCGATGCCATACACAAGCTCGTAGGTGTCGAGCGAATCCGCGCCGAGATCCTGGCGGAAACTGGCGTCCATCGTGATTTTGCTTTCGTCTACTTCAAGCTTCTCGGCTATAATTTTCTTTACTTTTTCAAAAAGTTCGTCCATAGGAAGACTCCTTATTTGGATTCAGGGGTGATTACCTGACGACCCCTGTAGAAACCGCATTTCGGGCAAACCCTGTGCAGCATGACAGTATTGCCGCAATTGCTGCAATGCACGACAGTCGGGGCGGTAAGCTTCATGTTGATTGAGCGGCGCCTTCTCGTCCTCGCTTTGGACGTCCTGAATTTAGGTACAGCCATGGTAGAACCTCGTCATTTTTCAGTATCGGCATGACAATCGCACGCCTAGATTATACAAAAATCGAGAAAATGTCAAGAAGACTTCCTCGCAGTCGATAACCATATATCATATTGATGATTTATAAAAGGGGTTGCCCTCGCTCTCTCAGTATCTTTTTGAGCGCCTTCGCGACGCACTCAGGGACGATGCCCTCGGGAAGCCTCTTGTGCGACACTAGATCGCGCACAAGGCTGGAGCTTATATCGACGTGTTTCGCGTCGTAGAGGAAAAACACAGTCTTGATCTTGGGATCAAGCCGCCGGTTCATGTAGGCCATGGTCGACTCATAGGGCAGCTCAGCGGCGTTCCTCAGACCGCGCACCAGCACCGAGCACTCGTGTTCTCTAGCGAAATCGGTCACGAGCCCATCCCACGTGTGCACGCGCATCCTGTCGCCGAACTTGTTGATGGCGTTGAGCATTTCGACTCGCTCATCGATCGTGAAGAATCCGTCTTTCTCCGGATTGAGGGCGACGACCACATAGAGCGTATCGAAAATCCCGAGCGCGCTCTCGATAACGTCGAGGTGGCCCGTCGTGGGGGGATCGAAGCTTCCCGCGAAGACTGCGTTTGGCATAGATGCTACTCTAATGCAAGGACGGTGCCAGGGTCAACATAATTGAGAATGCGTCCTACGATTCATCTTGGAATGGCAGCGATCTTGACATATACTCCACCCTATATGCGCACGAAGCCCGTTGCCACCGTACAATCCTTTTCCGCTCAGGCGCCGCTCCCCGCAGCTGGAGCAGCGGTACGTCTCCCCGTGCGGATCGCCTGGACGCTGTTCGCGGTGATGCTCTCCGCGCTCGCGCAGCCCAACGAGATATTTCTCTACGGAAATTGGTTCCTTGGGCTCTTCTGCCTAGTTCCCCTCTACATCGCGTTTGTCAAAACCGAACGATTGGGTGAAGCGGGCCTGCTCGGGGCCATCTTCGGCGCCCTCAACCACGCGCTCACGAGCTACTGGCTCTTCTTCTATAAAGACTTCGCGTTTTGGACCTTGGGGTCGACAACGATCGCCTATGCGGTTGTGTATGCCGCCGCGATCACCTACGGATGGTTCATGCTGCGGCATGCCGGCCGAGCGAGACCGCTCGTGTTCGCGCTCGCGTGGGCCGCGTTTGAATTCGCGAAATCCACTGGATTTCTGGGGTATCCCTGGGGCCTTCTCCCCTATTCCTTCACAGCGATCCCCATCATGCTCCAGACTGCGGATATCTGGGGAGTCTATGGCATCTCGACATTTCTCGCGTTGAGTTCCGCTTCGCTTGGAGAACTTCTGCTCAATCATGAACAAGGCGAGAGGCCACCAAGGCTCACAAGAAATCCAGGAACGCGCTGGACAATGGCCTCCGCGGCGCTTGGCATCGCGCTGCTTGCCTATGGCGCCTGGATATTCCAGCATCCGTTCCCGGTGCGAACAACAGTGCGGCTCTTGCTCTGTCAACAGAATACCGATCCTTGGGTCGCGGGCGAGATCCCCGCGCTCACCTCGAACATCAGCCTCGCGCGGAAAGCGCTCGAACAGAACGAAAAAGCCAATCGACCCAAGCCCGATCTCATCGTGTTCAGCGAGATGAGCCTTCAGCGGCCCTTCACGGAATTTCGCGCGTGGTTCGAAAAAAACCCGCCTAACCTGCCCTTCCTCACCTTTCTCCGCCAGGCGAACACTCCTGTCCTCACCGGCTTGCCCGTGGTGACGAATTGGACTACCTACGAAGCCTCCAACTCCGTGGGGCTCATCTACCCTAGCGGAAACATGGGGCCAACCTACGCGAAGATGCACCCAGTACCATTCGCCGAGGCTATCCCATTCTGGGATGTCCCATGGTTCCGCACCTTTGTTCAGAAGGTGATCGGCCTCGAGAGCGGGTGGGTCATGGGCACCAAACCGCTTGTATTCTCGCTCGATTTGGAGAATCGCGGTGCGGTGTGCACCGATATCCATTCTCTGCCGAGTGTCAAGTTCTCGTCTCCCATCTGTTTCGAGGACGCCTTCGCCGAGCTCTGCCGGGAATTTTTCCTCCGTGGAGCTGATCTGCTCATCAATCTCACCAACGATTCTTGGTCGCGCACCAGGAGCGCGCAGGTGCAGCACTATGCGGTTGCACGTATCCGAGCGATCGAGAGCCGCAGAACGCTAGTGCGATCGACCAACGCGGGCGTTACCTGCGTAGTGGGCGCCGATGGAAGAAACATCATGGAACTCCCGCAATTTATCGCGGATTCAGCGATTGTCGATGTGCCTGTCTATCGGACTAGCCAGACATTCTACGTGAGGTTCGGCGATTGGTACGCGTGGCTCTGCGGCGCCTTTGCGGGAACCATGCTCGCCTGGTCGATCTGGAAAGAACGAAGAAAAATGTAATGATTTAAATGTCTTTTTCATTTATAGTACGTGATAGAATTACAAATGGGGAGGACAGTGCCTTGAGCATCGCGAATTATATCAACGCCGAGGATCTCGAATCGCTTGAGGATGTATGCGATATTGTACGGTATCGCGAACACCCCGCGTTCGACGCGGTACCCTTCACCGGATCGGTTAAAAAGCACCCCTACGATCAGGAAAAATGCCTCATTCTTCTCCTTCAGGGCCAGCGGCGAATGCCCTGGTTCAAGAAAGGTGAGATTCTTGAGATAAAAACGAGAGACGTACAGGGTCTCGATGAGCTGCCCTCTTCGATCGATCTCACCGGCACCGCGATCAGCATGTTCCGAATTTGGATCCGGAGGGGGGCGATCGCCGTGCGCTTTGAACCTTTTGAAGTCACAGACGACGGCTACAAGCCTTTCAACGCGGACAGCATAAGCAGGCTGCTCTCCAAAAAGGACTGAATGGAACCAGGCGTCGCAAGGAGCCGATACTGGCGACACTCGCCGAGTGGAGCGATTCAATGCGTGCTCTGCCCGCACGCCTGTACCTTTGGCGAAGGAGAATCGGGACACTGCGGGGCACGGCGAAACGTATCCGGGCAGATGAGCCTTCCCTTCTACGCGAACATCTCGTCCATAGCAATCGACCCAATTGAAAAGAAACCGCTCAGGCGCTATATGCCAGGCACCTGGACTTATTCGGTGGGGTTTTGGCACTGCAACATGGACTGCCCCTTCTGTCAAAATTGGGAGATCGCTCACCCGCGCCGCGAACACGAATCCACGATTCTCCCCGAGAGGCTCATCGAACTGGCGCTCGAATCTGGGTGCCCCTCGATTAGCTTCACCTACTCCGAGCCTACAATCCACATCGAGTATGTCGTCGAGGCGATGCGGCTCGCCCGCCAGCGTGGGCTGAAGACAATTCTCGTCACCAACGGGAACCTCCTCGAGGAACCCGCGCGAGAGATTTTCGCGCTCACCGACGCGACCAATATCGACTATAAGGCGGCCGACGCCGAGACATATCGCGACACGCTTGGCGGGAACCTCGCCGCGGTGCAAAATTGCATACGTATCGCCAGCCAGACCTCTCACGTCGAAATCACCTCGCTCGCGGTACCTGGCATTTTGGACGACCCCAATAGCATTGAGGAAATTGCGCGATACATCGCGTCAGTCTCGGCAGAAATTCCGCTCCACATCACGCGGTACCACCCCGCTTGGCACTACCACCGAGCACCCCTCCCCCCGGAGAGCATCACCGCGATGAGAGAGGCAGCACAGCGCTATCTCAAATTTGTGTACGCATATTTCTAAGCTTTTACCTCTTGACAGATTTTTCATATTTCGGCATTGTAAGCATCACCGATTGCACGGTGGGTGTAGCTCAGGTGGTAGAGTGCCAGACTGTGGATCTGGTTGTCGTGGGTTCGAGCCCCATCACCCACCCGAGCCCGATACCGCAATTCTGGTTTCGGGTATGAACCCAGAGGCGTTCGTAGCTCAGCTGGATAGAGCGACGGACTTCGAATCCGTAGGTCGCAGGTTCGAGTCCTGCCGGACGCAGTTGGTAAAAGAACATGGGCCGCTAGCTCAGCTGGCAGAGCAGCAGACTCTTAATCTGCGGGTCGAAGGTTCGAAACCTTCGCGGCTCATAACCGTTTGAGGCCTGATTTACGCGGGTCTTGACGAAAAGGCGCTGTTTCGCTAGGATGCGCCTCGCAACTGCAAATTGCGAGAGTGGTGGAACGGCAGACACGCCAGACTTAGGATCTGGTGCCTTACGGCGTAAGGGTTCAAGTCCCTTCTCTCGCAGGTTTCCTGCGGCGATAAGGTTTCTGAGCGCTGAAAGGAACATCTGCTGCTTCTTGAGCAGCTACTATGAATGCGGGAATAGCTCAGTGGTAGAGCGCCACCTTGCCAAGGTGGATGTCGCGGGTCCGACTCCCGTTTCCCGCTCTTACATCAGGCGATTCGGAATGTGACCGAATCGCCTCTTTTTTTGCGCTATGACTCGCAGTATTGCGGGTGTTCATCTTCTACTCCATTGAGAGTAAAGGCAGAGGATCCCATGGAAATTACCGAAAAAAAATTTGAGACGCTTGAGCATTCAAAAGTACGCATGACCCTCACCGTGCCCGCGCGCGATGTGCGAAGCGAGTATGACGCGATGATGGTCGAGTACACCAAAGAGGCGCGCGTCGATGGATTTAGAAAGGGCCACGTCCCCGCGTCGGTGCTTGAGCGAAAGTTCGGCGAAAGCCTCAAGGCTGAAGCGATGGGCCGAGTCATCGAAAAAGCGGTCGAAGAAGGGCTCAAGGCTTCGGAGCGACAGCCCCTCACCTACGAGCCGCCGGCCCTCGATGGAGAGCCCGCGTTCGAGCTCGACAAGGATTTCGCCTTCTCCGTGACCTTCGACGCGTACCCGAGCTTTGAGCTCCCCTCGCTTGAGGGCGTCGAGATCGAAGTTCCCGCGGTTGCCGTCACCGATGAGGACATCGCGCGCGAGCTTCAGGATATCCGCCAGCGCAACGCGATTGTCGTCGAGAAGGATGGTCCGGCTCAGAACGGCGACATCGTCACCGCGAACTTTGTCGAGATCGCCGAGGATGGCAGCGAGGTCGCGAGCACCGCGCGGCAGGACTTCTCGTTTGAGCTTGGCAAGAACCTCAACCTGTACAAATTCGACGAAGAGATCGTGGGCCTGAAGGCTGGCGAAGAGAAGGTCATCGCGAAGACCTTCCCGGCGGACTATGAGTACGCCGAGTACGCTGGCAAATCGGTGAATGTGAAAGTTGCCGTAACCAAGGTTAAAAAGCAGGATCTGCCCGAACTCGACGACGAGCTCGCGCAGGATGTCTCCGAAAAGTACAAAACGCTCGATGATCTGAAGGCGGCGGTCAAGAATCAGCTCGTCGACGCTCTGGAGACTAAACTCAGGCGCACCAGAGAGAACGCGTTCATGGATGAGCTTCTCAAGCGAACCGCGGTTTCAATACCGCAGTCGATGCTCGCCGCGGAGCTCGCGATGCGCTGGGAATCCCTCAAGCAACAGATTGGTGTTGACAGCGACGAGCGTCTCCAGATGTTCCTCACCATCTCCGGAAAAACACGCGAACAGCTCTTCCAGGATTGGGCTCCGCTCGCCGAGAAGGCGCTCTCGAGCAGAATCTTGCTCGACAAGCTGATCGAGGCTGGCGCCTACACCTCCACCGACGAGGAAGTCGACGCGGAAATCGCGAAAGAGGCGACCCGTACCACGATGAGCCCCGCTGAAATCAAAGCCGAGTACGAGAAACACGGAACGATTGACTACATAAAAGACGATATCAAGGCGAAAAAATTCTTCGATGCGGCACTCGCTTCAGCGAAGGTAAAAGAGACCGCCGCGGTCAGCTATTTGGACTTCATGAAGGAAAATGAGTAAATTCTAAGCGCGGGCTCGCGACCACCATCGGCGGTATCGCGAGCCCGCGCATCACCCATGAATCGAAGGACAACCAGATGACTGAACATATGAGCAGCCTCGTTCCCATCGTCATTGAGCAGACTGGTATTGGAGAACGCTCCTACGACATCTACTCAAGGCTGCTGAAAGACAGAATCGTATTCATCGATGGCGAGATCAACGATCTCACGGCGGACCTCGTAATCGCGCAGCTCCTCTTTCTGGAGTCCCAGGACCCTTCGCGCGATATTTCCATTTATATCAATAGCCCTGGAGGAATGGTTACCGCCGGTCTCGCGATCTACGACACAATTCAATACATCAAACCGGAGATCCAGACCATCTGCATTGGCCAAGCGTCGAGCATGGCCGCGCTTCTCCTCGCGTGCGGAAGCCACGGAAAGCGTTTCGCCCTCCCCTCCTCGAGGATCCTCATCCATCAGCCCTGGGGCGGCGTGTCAGGTCAAGCCAGCGACATCAGCCTCCAGGCACGAGAGATTATCCGCCTCAAGAAGCTGACGATCGACTATTTCGCGCAGCACTCAGGCCAGGCTCTCGAAAAAGTCGCCCAGGACATGGAGCGCGATTTCTACATGAGCGCCAAGGAAGCGCTCGAGTACGGCATTGTCGACACGATCATGGAGCCGCGCAAGCATGGCCAAAAATAAACAAGCAGATTTGGAACAAGAGAGCTTCTGTTCTTTTTGCGGCAAGAGTTCCGCCTACGTGCGCAAGATGATCGCGGGGCCTGGCGTCAACATCTGCGACGACTGCGTGAAGATCTGTGCGCAGATCCTCGATGAAGAGGAGCAAAAGCTCACCTCTGAGTTTTTGACTGAGGTTCCAAAGCCCAAAGAAATCAAAGAATTCCTCGATGGGTATGTGGTGGGACAGGAATACGCCAAGCGCGTGCTCTCCGTGGCGGTGTACAATCACTACAAACGGCTTGTGCACAAAGTATCCGCCGCGTCTCCCGATGTGGAAATCGAAAAATCGAACGTGCTCCTCATAGGCCCGACAGGATCCGGGAAGACGCTGCTCGCGCGAACGCTAGCGAGAAAGCTCAAAGTGCCCTTCGCGATGGCGGACGCCACGACGCTCACCGAGGCCGGCTACGTCGGCGAAGATGTTGAGAACATTCTTCTCAAGCTTATCCAGAACGCGGGCGGGAATATCCAGGCAGCCGAGCGCGGCATCGTCTACATCGATGAGATCGACAAGATTTCGCGCAAGAGCGAAAACCCGTCGATCACGCGCGATGTGTCGGGAGAAGGAGTGCAGCAGGCGCTCCTCAAGATCATCGAAGGCACCGTCGCGAATGTACCGCCGCAGGGCGGGCGCAAGCACCCCAACCAAGAATACCTGCGCATCGACACTACGAACATCCTCTTTATCTGCGGCGGCGCCTTTGTAAACCTCGACAAGATAATCGAGTCGAGAGTGTCCGCGCACCCCATGGGGTTCGGCGCCGACATCAAATCGAAGCACGAGAAGAATCTCAGCCAGCTCTTTTCCGAGCTTCAGCCGGACGATCTCATCAAGTTCGGCCTCATCCCAGAATTTGTCGGGCGGCTTCCCATAAAAGTGGCGCTTGAGGAGCTCACCAAAGAAGACCTCAAGCGCATCATTCTCGAACCTAGAAACGCGCTCCTCAAGCAGTACAGGGCATCGATGAAAATGGACAATGTGGAGCTCGACTTCAACGACGCGGCAGTCGACGCGATCGCGGAAAAGGCGATCGCCCAGAAGACTGGAGCGCGAGGATTGCGCGCCATTGTCGAAAAAATTATGATTGACCTGATGTACTCGCTACCAAGCGACAGCAATGTAAAAAAAGTAGTGCTGACTCGAGACGCGGTTGAGGGAAACGGAAGCTGCATCATCGAGTATCGGCAAAAATCAGCCTAAGCGCAGAAATCAATGGGGTGGCCACTCTTCTCCGTTGGAGAACGTGGCCTGAGAAAATACCCATAGAACCTGATCCGGGTAATACCGGCGGAGGGAACGATGATGCGTACAAAGTACTTCATCGCAACTATTTTATTGTGTGGGGCCTTCATCGCTGTAGGCGGCTCGGCGTGGGCGCAGGCGAATCAGCCTGGTGGCCCAGAACTGACTGTCTGGACTTACGATTCATTTATCTCCGAGTGGGGGCCCGCGGCGCAGATCGCGGAAGCGTTCACGAAAACCTACGGCATCAAGCTGCGCTTTGTCTCAAAGGGCGATGGGGGCGCACTCCTCTCTTCGCTCATGGATCCGACCAAAATGCCAAACGCCGATGTCGTGATCGGCCTCGATAACAATCAGCTCGAGAAGGCGCTCGCGAGCGGATTGTTTACCCCTCTTAAGCTCAAGAACATTGGCCAGATCCAAAAAAACCTGCTCATCGATCCATCGAATCGACTCATCCCCTTCGATTATGGCCAATTCGCCTTCATATGGGATTCGCAGAGCGGCATTGAGCCGCCAGCCTCGCTCGAAGACCTCACCAACCCGAAATACCGGAAGAAAATCATCATCATGGACCCGCGCACTTCGACCCCAGGACTTGGATTTCTCGCCTGGACTGAGGCGGTATATGGGAATGGTTGGGAGGGCTACTGGAAGCGCCTCGCGCCCTCGGTGCTCGCGATGACGCCGAGCTGGGACACGGGATATGGTCTCTTTACGAAAGGCGAGGCGCCCCTTGTGCTCAGCTACTCCACGAGCCCCGCATACCACAAGGCGTACGAAAATACCGAGCGCTACAAGTCGCTTCAGTTTAAAGAGGGGCATCCAGCGCAGATTGAACTCGCGGGCGTACTCGCCACGAGCCGCAACCGCGAGAGCGCGCAGAAGTTCATCGACTTTCTCATCTCATCGGAGTGCCAGGCGTTTTTGCCTGAAACGCAGTGGATGTTTCCCGCGAATGCCGCGACCAAACTTCCGCCTTCTTTCGCGGTGGCTGGCCGATATCCAGCCCTTTCGGGCACGATCCAGGACCTCGATCGCGATCCTTCCGAGGCGGCCAATCTCATCGTTGGCACGCCCTGAAGCAATGAAGACCAGCATCTATGCCTCCACGCGGCGCGTGAGCCCGGCATGAGCGCGAACCTCGCAAAGTGGCGGCGAACCCCGCCACTCATTCTGTACGTGGGGCTCATAGCAATCCTCGTTTTGTCGCTTGCGCCTCTTATCGCGTTTGTGAGGGTCGCGGCGGCCCACGCGCTGGACGCGGGAGCAGTTGCGGGCGAGCAGGGGTTCAACGCGGCATTTGCCAACCTCATGCGCTTCTTTGCCAGCATCCCAGGCTCTGTGGTGCTCAAGAGCCTTCGCTTTACGATCCTGCAATCGGCGGCGAGCACCGCCCTCGCGCTCGCCATCGGCCTGCCCGGTGCCTGGCTCGCCGCGCGCTTCGACTTCCGCGGGCGGCGCATCTTGCTCGCGCTCGCGGCCATACCTTTCTGCTTCCCTCCTATCCTCGTAATTCTTGCCTTCATCCTCTACTACGGCAAAGAAGGCATGCTCTCGCAGCTATACGCGCTTGTCGGCGGCCGGCCGCACGAGTATCAGGGAATGCTCTACAGCTTCTGGGGTATCGTTTTGGTGCACGCGTTCTACAATTTCCCCATCGCGGTGCATCAGGTTTCGGCGCACTGGATGCGGATCCCGAGCTCGCAGGCTGAGGCGGCACGCACGCTCGGCGCGGGCAGGTTCAGAGCCTTCCTCGCGGGCGTGCTTCCACAGCTGCTCCCAAGTGTTGCCCAAGCGGCAGGGCTCATTTTTCTCTACTGCTTCTTCAGCTTCACCACAGTTCTGGTGTTCGGCGGCCGCGCGGGCACGACGCTTGAAGTGCAAATCTATCAGGCGCTCCGGTATCAGTCGAACCTGCCGCTCTCCACAGTGTATTCGGCCATAGAAACACTTTTCGCGTTCGCTGGAATCTATGTAATAACCAGGAAAAGCGATGCACGGAAATCACAGATGGCGGATTACGGCAGGATCCAGCGGCGAGCGCGGGCTGCCGGGGCGGAAAAACTGGCCGTGCTCGCGTACGAAATCTTTATCGCGATCTTTTTTCTGGGGCCGCTCGCCGCGATCGTTGTCGAGGCGTTCCGGGTACCCGCTTCCTTTGGCGGCGCGACTAAGTTCGGGCTAGGCAACTTCTCGAGGCTGTTGGGTGGTTTTCAAGCGCCTCTCATTCCCGCGCTCATCTCTACTTTAAAACTGAGTGGACTCGCGGCCCTGCTCGCCACTTTCTTTGGTGTCGCGGCCAGCGCGAGCATCTACTCTCTCGAAAAATCGGGCCGTGGTGTCGCGCTCGCGCGGGCAATCGAGACGTCGCAGTGGCTGCCTCTGGCAGTATCGCCCGCGATCATGGCCTATGGCTGGCTCTTTCTCTCGTCGAACCACACGACTTCGTACGCGCTCGTCGCCGCCCAAGCGGCCATAGCGTGGCCATTCGTGAGCCGCTCTCTCCACGCCGCGCTCCGCGCTCTGAATCCCAAGGTTCGGGAGGCGGCGCGCACGCTCGGCGCAACTCCACTGAAGTCTTTCGTGTCTGTCGAGCTCAGAATGATCGGGCCTTCGATCGCTGCCTCGGCAGCGTTCGCGTTCTCCATAACCGCAGGCGACGCGAATGTACCGCTCATGCTCGGAATGAACGAACACGAAACACTTCCGTTGCTTCTTTACAGGCTCACCTCGGCCTACCGCTTCAACGAGGCATGCGCTGCGGGACTCGTCCTGGGACTCATGACGGGTATTGTGTTTTTGCTCAAGGAGAAGGTGATCGATGTCGCTTGATGTGAAGAATCTAGTCGTGAAAAGAGGCGATTTTCAGCTCAGCGCTGACTTTTCGCTCAAACGGGGAAAAATTGGCGTGCTGCTCGGGCCATCCGGCTGCGGCAAGACGACGCTTTTGCGCTCCATCGCCGGGCTCGAACCGATCGAGACAGGAAACATCATTCTCGACGGAGCCCGCATCGAAAACCTTCCTCCTGAAAAGCGCGGCCTCGGCTTCGTATTTCAAGATCTCGCGCTCTTTGAGCGGATGTCCGTCCGGAAGAATATCGGTTACGGTTTGGCGATCGGGCGGGTTCCAAAGAGCGCTAGAGACGAAAAAATCAAGGCTCTCGCGCGGCGATTTCAAATTGAACATCTCCTCGACCGCTTTCCCGCCGAACTCTCGGGAGGAGAACGCCAGCGTGTCGCCTTGGCCCGAGCGCTGGCGCCAGATCCCGCGCTGATGCTGCTCGACGAACCGCTTTCAGCGCTCGACGCTCCTCTCCGCAGAGAAATGCGCCGATTTATGCGCGTCAGCCTCACGGAGTCCAAGCTCACCACGATCCATGTTACCCACGATGTCGAAGAGGCTGTCGACCTTGCCGACGAGATTGTCGTCATGAACCGCGGTAAAATCGTCGGGAAGGGGACGATGAGCGTCTTCGCGGCGCGGCCGGACTCTGGATGGCTCGCGCGCTTCATGAACCTGGGACTCGTCTTGCCAGTTCGTGATATCCGAGTTTTAGGAGGATCGCGCACCATCGAAGCTTCTTCCTCAAGTGGCGAAAAGTTCGCGATTAACGACGCGAACGACCACTCCGCGCATGCGGCCATAGATGCGCGTCGAATATATATCCCATTTTCGGCGCTGAGCGTCTCGGACGCGGCGAGGCATGGCCCAACGCTCACCGCGAGAGTCGTTCGAAACCTCGCGATTTCGCCGACCCAAGGAAAAGTCGTGTTCGAGCTTGTGGACATGGAGCAGTATTTCTTCGAGATGCCCGCTGAAAATGTTGGCGCCTGGGTTCTCGCGCACGCGGAAGGCGATTTGATTGAGCTCGCGGTGGATGAGCGATACTGTCAACTCATTCCCGAGGATGCCCAGGAACTGCGCGGGCGAGAATGAGCCGCTCAATCTCAGCGGCGCTCTCTTCCGCGTCATGCCCAGGCGCCCACCGGTAGCACAACTGAGCCGACGCCTCATACACTGGGCTGCGGCTCTCATAGAGCGTCTTCAATTTCTCTCTCCAGGCGGCATCGCAAAGGAGTGGCCTGCCAGAGCGTTGATCCGAGAGCCGGCGTTCGAGCTCTTGAAGCGGCACATCGAGCCACACGGACACAAAATTCCGCAGCAGGATTGCCCTGTTCACTCCGCTGAGCACAACTCCGCCCCCGCAGCAGAGCACAAAATCCTCGCCGCGCTCTGCGAGCTCCGCCAGCGCGCGCGATTCCATCTCGCGGAATCGGGCTTCGCCCAACCTTTCAAAAATGTCGACGATGGACATGCCTGCGGTTTTTTCAATGCGCGCATCGAGATCGACGCATTCGAAGCCCATCTTCGCAGAGAGACGCTGCCCGATCTCCGTCTTGCCTGAGCCCATCATGCCGACAATCGCGATTTTCATGGGGAGACTTACCTGCCTTCCTTGAGTTTCGCGAGTTCATCCCGGATGAGTGCCGCCTGCTCGAATTCAAGATTCTTCGCGTGTTCGAACATGAGCTTCTCCATTTCCTTGACGAGCGACCTTCGCTGCTCAGGGACGAGCACGTTGTGTGTCCTCTTGAGGAGGTCAAGCTCGTTCTCAGAGGCTTCAATCTTCTCTTCACGGTGGCGTTCGAGGATATCTTGAACCTGCTTTTTGATCGTCTGGGGAGTAATCCCGTGCTCAAGGTTGTACGATTCCTGCAGCGCCCTGCGGCGATCCGTCTCGGCGATCGCGCGTTTCATCGCGATGCTCATCGAGTCCGCGTACATCACCACGAGGCCGGCCGCGTTTCTCGCCGCGCGCCCGATGATCTGGATGAGGCTGGTCTCCGAACGCAGGAATCCTATCTTGTCCGCATCGAGAATGGCGATAAAAGAAACTTCCGGCAAATCGATGCCTTCCCGCAGGAGGTTGATCCCGACGAGGACATCGAATTCTCCTGAGCGCAGCTGGGTAAGAATTTCGACGCGCTCGATCGTCTCGATCTCCGAGTGGATGTAGCGCACACGGAGCCCCAAGCCCCCGAGGTATTCGGACAGTTCCTCGGCCATCTTCTTGGTCAAGGTGATGATGAGGCTCCTCTCCCCTCTCGAGGCGCGTTCGCGCACCCGCGTGTAAATGTCCTCCATTTGGCCCTCGGTCTGACGGACGAGAATTTCCGGGTCGACGAGGCCTGTAGGACGTATCACCTGTTCGACGAGCGTCTTCGACCGCTTGAGCTCGGTGTCGCTGGGAGTCGCCGATACGTAGACGGTCTGGGGAACGATAGTCTCGAATTCATTGATCGTGAGCGGTCTGTTGTCCAAAGCGCAGGGAAGCCTGAATCCGTAATCCACCAGCGAAGTTTTCCTGCTCTTGTCGCCCGCGTACATCGCGCCGATCTGTGGCAGGGTTACGTGGGACTCGTCGATGAAGGTCACGAAGTCCCTAGAAAAGTAATCGAGAAGGACGCCTGGGCGCTCGCCCGGTTTTCGGTTCGAGAGCGGCGCGGAGTAATTCTCGATGCCGCTGCAGTAGCCCATCTCTTCGAGCATCTCGATATCGTACTCGGTGCGCGATTTTATCCTCTCTGCTTCGAGATATTTATTGTGCGCGAGAAAGAAATCGTGGCGCTCGCGGAGCTCGGTTTTGATCCGCTCCACGGCTTTCTGCACCATGTCTTCAGGCATTACGAAGTGCTTCGCGGGGTAGATCACCGCCTCTTCGAGCTCGTCCGAGGCCTCTCCCGTGATGGGGTTGAGCCTGCGGATTCTGACTACGGTGTCGAAGTCGAGTTCGATTCTGTACGCCTCTTCGAGGTAAGCTGGAAAAATTTCCAGGACATCGCCCCTGATCCTGAACCGACCGCGCTCCAGCACCATGTCGTTGCGTTCATACTGAAGGCTGATGAGGGTTCGCTTGACTTCATCAAGATCGATGTTCTGTCCCCTGTCGATGTAGAGGCGCATTTCACGGTAGAGATCGGGAGAGCCGAGTCCGTAGATGCACGAGACCGTGGCGACGATCACCACGTCTCTCCGCTCCATGAGGGCAGCGGTCGCGGATAGCCGCATCCTGTCGATCTCTTCGTTGATGTCCGAGTCCTTCTCGATGTAGAGGTCTTTGGACGGGACATAGGCTTCGGGCTGATAGTAATCGTAGTACGAGACGAAATATTCGACCGCGTTTTCAGGGAAAAACCCTTTGAATTCACGATAGAGCTGCGCCGAGAGCGTCTTGTTGTGGGAGATGACGAGGGCGGGTTTCTGCACGGCTTCGATCACCTTCGCCATCGTGAAGGTTTTGCCGGAACCGGTGACACCCTTGAGTGTCACATAGCGCTCTCCTCGCTGTATCGCGCTGACGATGCCCTCGATCGCTTGCCCCTGATCGCCGGCGGGACCGTAGGGGGCCATGACTTTGAAAGCTTTCAATTTTTCCGCTCCGTGAGTGTGATTGAGGCACTCATCTTTTTCGACCCTCGGTAATATTCCACGCTGACCTTCTGCCCGGGCGTCGTGTCTTCGAGCGCCGAGTACATCTGGGCCATGCTCGTGACGGGCTTGCCATCGATGCTCACGATGATATCGCCCCCAATATAGAAGACCGTGGAACCATAGCGAACCGCCACCGTCCCGCCCCTGAGGCCCGCCTGCTCGGCGTTGCTGCCCTTCGTGATCGTCGAGATGAGGAGGCCTGAGTCGACAGGCGAACCCTTTCCGGACTGTTTGAGATAATCGACGAGGTCCGGGAAGAGCTGGATAGCCTCGAGATCGATCCAGCCTCTGCGCACCTGGCCGTCCTTGATGAGCTGGGGCACCACGCGTATCGCGGTATCCACGGGGATCGCGAAGCCGATGCCTACGGAACCGCCCGAGGGTGAGTAGATCATCGTGTTGATGCCGATCATTTCTCCGCGCGTGTTGAAAAGTGGGCCGCCCGAATTGCCGGGATTGATCGAGGCGTCGGTCTGAATGGTATTCTGAAGTATGGTCGTGTCATTCTCCTGAACAGGTCGGCCGAGTCCGGAAATTATGCCGGTGGTGAGGGTCCGCTCCAGCCCGAAGGGGTTGCCGATCGCGAGGACTTTTTGGCCGACTTTGAGGTTCTTGGCGGTGCCGAAGGGGATTGGCTTGAGTTTTTCCCCCGCGCTTGGGGTGAATTTGATCACCGCGAGATCGCTCTCGGGGTCGGCGCCCACGAGTTTCGCCTCGTACCTGCTTCCATCCGCCAGGCTCACATAGAGCTTGTAGGCCTTGTCGACTACATGGTTGTTGGTGAGCACATAACCGCGCTCATCGATAATGCTCCCAGAACCGGATCCCCCGCTCTGTGGCACAGGGTCGAGGAACCAGTTGATGCCGAGCACCTCAGTGGTGATGTTCACGACCGACTCATTGTACTTCTCGTAGAGGGTAATATTTTCGATTTCATCGGGGCTGTAATTGCCCTGGACGGGCTGGGCCGCGGTTTGGAGCGATTGGGACTGCGCTGGCTGGCCCGCGGCGAGGGCACCTCCCGAGAGCCCTGTAGCTGGGCTTCCGGAAGCGCTCGTCTCTAGCGCGGTGGCTCCGTTTGAATACTGCGGGTACTTCAGAGGCCGGTTGAATATCAAGATCACCCCCGCGATGGAGAGCGAAGTGACCGCGACTGACAGCGCGATGATCATCGCGACTTGAGTTTTCGAATAGAGCTTCATCCCTTTCCTCCAAAGGATTCCGCGGGGAGCGTGCGCCGTGGAAACGCGACAATCACACGAACGTGAGTTTTCCCTGAGCCTTCTCTTCGTCTCGGGCGAGCATGTAGATGAAGTCAGAGAGCCTGTTGAGCGTCCTCAAGAGTTCAGGGGAGACGCTTTCAATCCTCGAGAGCGCGATTACCCTGCGCTCCGCACGCCGCGCGATGGTGCGCGCGATGTCGAGCGCCGCCGATCCCTGGGTCATGCCGGGAACCACAAATCCGCGCAGGGGGATTCGCTCCTCGATCTCGCGCGTTTTTGCTTCAATGCTGATTTCATCTTGCTGGGTGATGGGCTTGTCAAAGGGCGTGCCGAGGGAGGCGAGTTCGCCCGCCACCCTGAAGAGCATGCGCTGGATATCTTCTATGGCGTAAAGAACATTGTCTTGGAAACACAGATGCCGAGCCATTCCCAGGGCTGAGGAGAGCTCGTCGATTGTTCCGTAGGCTTCGACTCTCAGCGAATCTTTTCCGATCCGCTCGCCTGACCAGAGCCCTGTCGAGCCATCATCGCCTGTTTTGGTTACTATGCTCATGGTGTAAAATTATCGACACCGCTCACCACAATCAAGGCGTACCCCCTGAGGCTGGGAGCTTTTTCTTTATGGGGAACAGCATGGCTATAAGCAATGAGGGCGTGGAGCATTTTCTCGCGAGACAATCCTGCCCCTATTTTCAAGACGGCAGGAGCGCGATCAGCGAACACATTCAGTTTCAGGGCTCCGCCTATCAAGACCGCGCCACCGCCCTCATTCAACGAGGCTGGCGAAGGTATGGATCCGATCTCTACCGCATGCGCTGTGAACGCTGCGGCCTTTGCATTCCTGCGCGGATCGACGCTTCTACGCTCTCGATCTCAGACTCGATGAAAAGAGCGCTGCGGCTCAACCGGGATCTCACCATCGTCCCCTGCGACTCGAGGTTTTCCGAAGAGCATCTGCGCCTTTGGAGAGCATATTCGCGCTGGAAACACCTTGCCGCCCTAGATGATCTCGAGGTTGAGTCCTTTCTTGGACTCTCAGCTCCCTGGAGCATCATCTTTGAATACAGAAGAAGCGGCCCAAAGGGTGAACTTCTCGCGATCAGCCACATCGATCCGATCTCAGATGGATTCTCTTCGGTTTACTTCTCGTTCTCACCGAAGGCGGAGCACAGGAGCCTCGGCACCTTTTCTGTGCTCGCCGAGGCCCTCATCGCGCACGCGCACGCACGGTCCGAGAGTTCGTCCTCACTGCACATGCAAGGAGAATCTGTCTTCCAATATTATTCCAATCCGCGCGACGCGGCGGAAAATGCGTTCTATTATTTGGGTTTCTGGGTTCCTGGCGCGGCAACAATGGACTATAAGGCGAGATTCCACCCATTCTCGCTGCTGTTGAGCGATGAGAACAGTAGCCTTCCATCGCATTGGTTCACATTTAATGCCAAAACGGAGGCGGTGGACCTGTTGCAGGCCGTACATTGGCCAGGGCTCTGAGCCGAGATCCAGCGTCGAATCGAGCCTCGGGCGCCGTCTTTTACGGCAATATCGCTATCGTTGACTATTCCAAAGCCTCATGATAGCTTATCTGAGGATTTTTTTACGTTTTCGGACGAAAGGATCATTATGGTATCTGAAGAAAATAAAAAGCAGCCTCAGAACAGTGGCCACGCACCCAGCGAAAAGAAAGCCGAGGGCAAGAAGCCCGAAAGCACTCTTAGAAAGAGCATCAAAAATCCATTTGTGTACGTTGGCACGATTGTCATCCTTGTTCTCACCATCATCGCGTTCGTGTTGATACCCGGCGTGGGTGGCGGCTCAATCTCAGCAGGTCAAACGCCCGCGTTCGGCTACTGGAACGGGATTCCAATCCAGTTTACCTCTGACTCGTATTTTGCCGATCAGGTCTCCCAGATCAACGACTACCTGCGCCAGCAGGGAATCAACGACACCCAGACGCAGCTCTATGCCTACCAGGTGTGGCGCATGGCCTTCCAAAACACCGTAGTCCGAACCGCGATCCTCGATGCCGCGAAACGCTCCGGCATGCGAATCAGCGAAAAGACAATCGACGAAGAGATCACGAAGGACGCGCAGTTCCAGGTAGACGGAAAGTTCTCAATGGACAAGTACAACGCGGCCTCGCTCTCGACGCGACTCTCCGCGCGAAGCAAGATTCGCGACGATCTGCTTGTTCAGAACTACTACGGCGATCTCATGGCCGTTTCTCCTTCTACGGCCGAGATTGATTTTGTCGCCTCGATGGCGAAACCGCAGCGCACGATTCAGTACGTGAACATTCCTTTCGCGGATTTTCCGCAGGACAAGACGATCGAGTGGGCGAAGTCGAACGAGTCGCTCTTCCGCACGATCGGACTCTCGAAGATCACCATAACGACTTCCCAGCAGGACGCCGAGAAAGTGCTCGCCCAGATAAAGGCCAACAGCCTTTCGTTCGAAGACGCCGCGAAGAGCCACTCTAAAGACGCGTACGCCGACAAGGGTGGCGATATGGGCACCCTCGTTTTCTACGATTTGAAAGGTCAATTCCAGAACGACAAGGATGCCGAGACCGTCATGGCGCTGAAGAAGGGCGACATCTCGCCGATCTTCAAGCAGACCGACAACGCGTGGGCCTTCTATAAAGTGAATACCGAGACCGCAGCGCCTGATTTCACCAAGCCTGCCGTGATCGATGAAGTGAAAACCTACATGTTCGACAAAGAGAAGAGCGTCATGGAAACTTGGGCGCTCTCCAAGGCGGATGCCTTCACCGCCGATGCCGGCAAGGCTTCATTCGCCGCTGCGGCAAAGCAGGTCGGTCTCGAGGCCAAGTCTGCCGGTCCCTTCATCCTCAACTTCGGCAAGCCGACTTTCTACTTCTACGGGCAACAGGTGGGACTCTTCCAGGAACCGTATCGCTCGCTCGACAACGCCCTCGTTGGCGCTGAGCAGAATGAGAATTTCCTGACGACCCTCTTCTCAACCGCGAAGAATGCCATCGCGAAACCTGTGGTGCTCGACAGCTCGGTGGTAGTGCTGACCGTTACCGAAGACAAAGAGGCGACCGATCAGGAGATCTCCTACACCAAGTTCTCGTATCCGTACTTCTTCCAGACCGCGCTCGAGACTGAACTCCGCACGACGATCCTGAGCTCCAAGTCGCTCAAGGACAACTTCAACGCGACATTCGCAAAGTTCTTCGCTCCCTCGACGACCGGATCAGCTCAATAGTATTGCGTGAATATAACAGAAGGGGCCACCGCGAGGTGGCCCCTTTTTTCTGCCGCAGAGTGGCGCGGCGCCCCGTCAGCGATCTTCGTCGTCGCTCGCGCGGAGTACCGAGAGAAAGACTTCCTGTCCGAGCTCGACGTTTCCAATCATCTTGAGCTTCTTCTTGCCCTCTTTCTGTTTTTCGAGCAGCTTTCGTTTCCGCGAGATGTCGCCGCCGTAGCACTTCGCGAGCACGTCCTTGCGCACAGGGTTGACTGTCTCCCGCGCGATGACCTGGCTGCCTATGGCGCCCTGCACCGCGACTTTGTACTGCTGGCGGGGAATATTGTTGCGAAGCCTCTCGCAGACGACTCTGGCCCTGTCGTAGGCGCTCGGTCGATACACGAGCATGGAGAGCGCGTCGACAGGCTCGCCGTTGATGAGAAAGTCCAGTTTCGAGAGTTCCGTGGACTTGTAATCGGTGACATCGTAATCGAAGCTCGCGTAGCCGCGCGACGTCGACTTTAATTTGTCATAAAAATCAAACAGCACTTCCGCAAGGGGCATCTCGAAAACAAGTTCGACGCGCTTTTCGTCTAAATGCACGAAAGACTGCTGCGTGCCGCGCTTCATCAGGCAGAGCGAGATGATGTTGCCGACATAGTCGACCGGCGTAATGACCTGGGCGCGTATATAGGGCTCTTCGGCGCTCTCGATCCGCGAGGGGTCGGGATACTCGCTCGGATTGTCGATGAAGGTGGTCGAACCATCCATGAGGTGAAGTTTGTACCGGACTGAGGGCGCCGTCATGATGATCGATTGATCGTACTCTCGCTCGAGACGCTCCTGAACGACTTCGAGGTGAAGCAGCCCGAGATAGCCGCAGCGGAACCCGAATCCGAGGGCGAGCGAGTGGTCTTTTTCGAAAATGAGCGAGGCGTCGTTGAGCACGAGTTTGTCGAGGCTGTCGCGGAGCTCGTCATAATCCGCCGAATCGATTGGATAGATTGATGAAAAAACAACAGGTTTCACTTCTTTAAAACCGGGGAGCGGCGAGGCGCAAGGTCGCTCGCTGTCGGTCACGGTGTCGCCGACACGCACTTCCTTCACGGTCTTGATGCCCGCGATGCAGTATCCCACCTCGCCTGCGCTCAACTCAGCCGAAGGAGTCGCGGCAATCCTGAAATGACCGACCTCCTCCACCTCGTGGACGGCATTGCTCGACATGAGACGGAGCTGCATTCCCTTCCGGACGAGCCCCTCTTTGAGTCTGAGATGGACTATCGCTCCGCGATACGCGTCGTAGTGCGAATCGAAAATGAGGGCCTGAAGCGGATTGTCCGCCTTGCCGGAAGGAAACGGAATTCGCTCGACAATCGCCTCGAAGAGCTCATCTATTCCTATGCCCATCTTTGCCGAAACAGCGAGCGCGCTCTCGCCGTCGAGCCCAAGGTCCTTGTCGATCTGCCCCCGAACCGCGTCGACGTCCGCGGCTGGCATGTCGATCTTATTGATGACGGGAATGATCTCGAGGTCGTGTTCGAGGGCCATGTACATATTCGAGAGTGTCTGTGCCTCGACCCCTTGCGTCGCGTCGATAACCAGGATCGCGCCCTCGCAGGCGGCGATCGCTCTGGAGACTTCGTACGAAAAATCGACGTGCCCGGGCGTGTCGACGAGGTTCAGCATGTAGGTGCGGCCATCCTTCGCGGTGTAAGGAAGGCTCACAGCCTGGCTCTTGATCGTGATTCCCCGCTCGCGCTCGATATCCATATTGTCGAGCATTTGGTCCTGGAATTTGCGGGAATCGATGAGATTGGCCTTTTCTATGAATCTATCCGCAAGAGTGCTTTTCCCATGGTCAATATGTGCGATAATGCAGAAATTGCGGATGAGCTCTGGTTCGATCATAGCGCCAATGTATACGATACAGTTGGATTTTTCAACGGAGAGTATCAGCACCGAGCCGCGGGCAATTCTCGAGGGGAATACGAATGGCATCGATCGATATTGAAGGCTTGTGCGCGCGTGCGCGGATTGATCCGAGCCTTGTTCGCGACGCGAATGCGGCAATGCCCGCGGCGAAGGGCGGCTACGTGCTGCTGTGGATGCAGCGAGCGCAGCGGGCATACGACAACCCAGCCCTCGATTTCGCGGTTGAGTGCGCGAACGCGCTCGACCTTCCGCTCCTCGTCGTATTCGCGCTCGCCGAATACCCATCCGCGACAATCCACCATTACACCTTCATGCTCGCCGGGCTGCGGGAAACCGCCCGCGCGCTGCGGGAGCGTGGAATCGCGTTCTGCGTTAAAAGAGGCGATCCGGAAGCTATCGTGCGCGATTTCGGAAAAGACGCGGCCGTCATCATCGGCGACGAAGGCAGGACGATTCCTGAACTCGCGTGGAGACAGCGCGTACTCGCAGACGCGAGCCTGCCCAAGCGCATCTTCGTGGAGACTGATGCCGTCGTTCCGCCCGAGCTCGCGTGCCCGAAACTCGCCTGGTCGGCGGCTCAGCTCAGGAACAGAATCTCCGCATTTCTTCCCCACTTCCTCGAAGGCCTCGAGTCGCCGCACACACCGCGACGCACCGACGCAGCGCTCAATCAACGCTCCGTTGACACCCTCCTCGAAAGTCCGGCAATCCAGCCAGGCTCTGCGCGATCAGAGCACCCGCTCCTGAAGCTTCAGCGCATCGAATTCACACCAGGATACTCCTCGGGGATGGGCCTCTTTCGGCATTTTCTCGACGAAAGACTCTCGCGGTACGCTGAATTCAGAAACGATCCCAACAGCGCGACCCAGAGCGACATGAGCCCATATCTGCACTTTGGGCAAGTCTCCGCGCGCAGGCTCGCCCGCGAAGCGCTTCTCCAGCATCCCGCGCGCGCGCAAGCCTACATCGAAGAGCTTGTGGTGCGGCGCGAATTGGCCATCAATTTCGTTACCTACTGTCCGAATTATCCGCGCTATGAAAGCGCGGTTCCCTCGTGGGCGAAGGACTCGCTCGCGGCAACCGCCCGCGACAACATGTTCTCGAAACTGGCTCTCGAATCCGCAACCACTGACGATCCCTACTGGAACGCTGCCCAGCTCGAGATGATCCTCACAGGGAAAATGCACAACTATATGCGGATGTACTGGGGAAAGAAGATCCTCTCGTGGTTCCGCGACCCGCACGAGGCCTACTCTTTTGCCATCGAGATGAACGACCGATACTCACTCGACGGGCGGGACCCGAATGGATACGCCGGTGTCGCGTGGTGCTTCGGAAGACACGACAGGCCCTGGCCGCACAGAGAAGGCTTCGGGAATGTGAGAAGCATGACTTCGGAGGGCTTGCGGCGAAAATTCGACGCCGATCTCTATGCCGAAAGAATGCGGAAAGTGTATAATGCACGGATACCGGAGGTATCATGAACCTACAAAATCTTCCTGTCGTATCGAAAACCGGCGCTCGAAACGATCATGAAATCATGGTGTACGCGCTCTCAACATGCGGATTCTGTAAACGGGCCATCGCCTTCCTCGAATCGAACAATTTCTCGTACAAATATCTCTACGTCGATCTCATTCCCTTAGAAGTCAAGAACACTATCAAACAGGAGCTCAAGGAGCGCTTCAAAGAGAATGTCGCCTTCCCCTTCGCGGTGATCGATGAGCGAACGCACCTCGTGGGCTTTATAGAAGCCGATTGGAAATTGACGCTTGGCCTCTGAGCGCCCGACGAAACAGAGAGGAACCGCCGCAATGTCCAGCCAGAAAACATTCGAGCAGACAAAGATATTTACTGAAATGGTCGCGCGCAAGCAAGGTTGGGCGCTCAATCCGGACGCTTCGTTCTACAAAAGTCTCGTCGATGGCCTCGCCGCAAACTACAACCGCTACGGCTATTTCCTCTGCCCTTGCCGCGACACGGAAGGAAGCCGAGACGCCGACAAGCCGGCGATCTGCCCCTGTGTCTGGTCGAGAGCGGACATCCCCGAGTACGGTCACTGCTTTTGCGCGCTCTATCTCTCGAAGGAATTCGCGGAATCCGGGAAAGAGCCGCGCGCCATTCCCGACCGCCGTTACGAAGACAAATGAGCTCTGTCTACCTCGATTGGGCCGCCACTGCCCCGCCCGACAGCGATGTGCAGCGAGAAGCGCTCTCCCTCAGCCTTGAATCCTACGGAAACCCCTCGAGCGCCCATGCTCAGGGGAAAAGAGCGAGAGAGCTCCTCGAGGGAGCCCGCAAGAGCATCCAGAGTGCCGCAGGGCTCACGAAGGGCAGCTTCATCTTTACCGGAAGCGGCACCGAGGCAGACCAGATACCACTCCTCGCGCTCCTTCGAAAGTTTATCCGCACCGGACGGAGCGCGAAGCCTGTCCACATCGTCGTCTCTTCCATAGAACACGCCGCGATCGACGCACAGGCGCACCAGCTTGAGAAAATGGGCATTGAAGTCGCGTGGATCGACGCTGACACGAGCGGCTTCATCGACCCTCAGCGCGTCGCAGACCGCGTTCGCCGCGATACCGCGCTCGTAACCGTGATGGCGGTCAACAATGAGACAGGAGCCCTACAGGACATCTCCGCGATCGAACGCGCTGCGAGAGATGCGGCAGCCCGCGCAGGAGCCCGCGACTTCTGGTTCCACATCGACGCGGTACAGGCGCTCGGGAAGCTCCCGATGGGAGCGCTCACCCTCCAGGCGGACAGCATCGCGGTATCCGCGCACAAGATCCGCGGACCCAAGGGAATCGGAGGGCTCTGGCTCAAGAAGCCGCTCGAAACGCTCGCGCTTGGCGGCGGGCAAGAGCAGGGAATTCGTGCCGGCACGGAGAATGTATTCGGCGCAATTGCCTTCGCGCTCGCTGCGCAGAAAGCATATGGCTCGCTCGGTGCCAACGGCGAACTCGCCAGGACTCTTGAAACGAGGCTCATCGAGGGAGTCGCCCGCATTCCCGGCGCGCTCCTTGTGCCGCGCAGAGCCATCGCGGATTCAGGATATGTTCCCCACATCGTCTCCCTGGCCTTCCCTGGAGTCGGAGGCGAGACGATGGTGCGCGCGCTCTCGGATCGCGGCATCGCGGTTTCGACAGGCTCAGCCTGTTCCTCGAACAAGAGCCGCCAGGGAAGGCGTGTCCTCAAGGCGATGGGAATACCGGAAGACATCGCGCTCTGCGCGCTTCGCGTCTCCACGGGCAGCGCGACGACGCCCAGCGAAATCGATGCATTTCTGGAGCACGCCGAGGACTTGTACAGAAAGCTGAAAACCTGATACTACAGGGCATGCGCTCATTCTTTCTCATTAAGCCAGGCGAAATCGAACTCAAGATCGGCAACAAGCGGGAGTTCATCCAGCGGCTCAAAGAGCAGATCCACCTGCGCCTCAAGGGAATACAATTCGAACTCGAAGAGTACCCCGGACGATTTTTCTTAAGCATCGATGAAGAATACGCCGAGCTCGCCCTTTTTGTGCTCCAACACTGCCCGGGCGTCAATGGAGTCGCGCGCGCGATCAAAACGCTCAAGCAGCCAGAGGCGGTTGTCGCGGCCGCGGTCACGTGCGCCCGCGAACAATATGAGCGCGGCGCAACAAGCTTCAAAGTGGAAACACGGCGTTCCGACAAGAGCTTTCCGCTCGATTCCTATGGCACGGCCGTCGCGGCCGCCGACGCCATTCTCGAAGACATTCCAGCCCTCTCCGTGGATGTCCACAACCCGGATTTCACCCTCATGATTGAGATACGCGAGCGCGCGTACGTCTATGCGAACACGCTGCCCGGTCCCAGAGGCCTCCCGACAGGCACGCAGGGGAAAGGTCTCCTGCTGCTCTCGGGCGGCATCGACTCGCCTGTCGCGGGGTACATGATGGCACGGCGCGGACTCGCCCTCGAGGTGGTATATTTTCACACCTACCCCTACACTTCGATCGAGGCGCAGCAGAAAGTCGAGCGGCTCGCCACCCGCCTCGCGGCGTGGACAGGAAACGTCCATCTCTGGATCGTGTTTTTCACTGAAGTTCAGCAGAAGATCGCCAAAGGCCCGCGCGAGGAGACGAACACGCTCATGCTGCGAATGGCGATGATGACCGCGTCCTCCATCATCGCGCAACGGATCAACGCAAAAGCCATCGTGACAGGCGAGAGCCTTGGGCAGGTCGCGAGCCAAACCGCCGAAAACATGCGCCTCTCGCAGAAGCCCTCGGTGCTGCCTCTCTTCCGCCCGCTCATCGGAATCGACAAAGAAGAGACTATCGCGCTCGCGAAAAAGATCGGCACCTACGATATATCAATTCTCCCCTACGAGGACTGCTGCGTGCTCTTCAGCCCGAAACACCCTATTCTCAAACCGGATTTTCAGGAGCTTGCAGACTACTATGCTTCGCTCGAGCTCGAACCGCTCATAGTCGAGTCTGTTTCGCGCGCTGAAGACAAATTGATCCGATTCGGGGAGTCATTGCGAGAATATGGTCTCGCCGGGGCGAAGGCGTAACTAGAGCGAGGCTTTGACCCCAGCCCAGCCGATGATCGGCACCTCCGAGAACGAGAAATCGCTGGGGAAAATCGCCATAGCCCCCGCTCCCAGCTGGAAAATGCGCCTTTTATCGAGCCCAAACCAGAGCGAGAGGTCGCCCGCGAACACAGGGATTTCTGTGAAGCCCGCGCCTTCGCCAAGCACGTAGTGGAACATGTAGAGCCCGCCGAGGGCTGCTTGAACCGAAAACCGGGAAATATTGATCTCCCCCATGACCGACGGGTACGCGATCGTCGCGATTATCGCGGTATGCGCCTTTATGCCGATGCCGATGCCCGCGTTTTGACCGAAAGCCCCCACATACACCGAGGCAAAGGGAATCGGGAGTATGCCGACTTCCTTGAGAATATTGGTAAAATCCGAGTATTCGCCACTGTCGTTGATGATCGTGGAGCCGATCGGAGCATTGAAACCGATTTCCATGTGAACCTGCGCAGCCGCGAACTGATACGCGGTGCAAATGAGCAGCAGAAGAAGCATCGTTTTTTTGACGCGCACCGGAAAGCCTTCCATTCATGGGAATTGAAGCTGATAAATTATTATCATTTTCAATACTACCATGCCCCTTCCTTGTTCGCCATGCGTAAAAATAAAAAAGCTGCCCTCTTCGAGAGCAGCTCATATCCCCAAGGGGAATCGAACCCCTGTTGGCGGGTTGAAAACCCGCTGTCCTAACCGCTAGACGATGGGGACCTTGGTAGGTCTCCGAGGGAAAATCCCAATGATTTCCCGTAGCAGACGGCAGTGAACGTATCAGAATTTCATCGAGCTGTCAATATATTCCAGAATCCCGGACGGTCAAATCTCTTCTTTCGCGAAGTGTTCAGAAATTTTTTTCTCAAGCTCGAGCGCGAGTTTATTATCGGGCTTGATGCGGAGCGCGATTTCACAGTCCGTGTGGGCTTGCACATAGTCTCCGAGCTGCCACCAGCACAGCGCGCGCCGGTAGCGCGAGAAGAAGTGGTAAGGGTGAATCTCGAGAGCCTTCGAAAAATCATCGATCGCCTGCCTGAGCTCTTCCTGGATGCTCTTGACCACTCCTCGGTAGTAGAGCGCCTTGTAGCACTCTGGATCGAGCACAAGGCAGCTCGTAAAGTCCGCCAGGGCGCTCACGTACTTCGATTGGGCGAAATACGCCATCCCCCGGTGCTTGTAGACAACCGCGGATATGGCCGATTCAGGTTTCCGCGCGAGTATTTCCGAATAGATCGATATCGCGTTTTCAAAATCGGAGCCATTATGCGCGTCGAGCGCGGAGAGCAGCAGCGTATCGATATCGAGATTGGACCACTTGTTCTGCGCAGTGCCCGAGGGCTCGCCGTCCGGAAGCTTTGCCGCACCGTGTTTCGTCCGCACCGGAAGGGGCAGGCTGTCTTCGAGCTCCTCAGAAAAGCCGAACGCGATCGAACTCGCCTGTTCAATCTTTCCATAGAAGGCTTCGCGCCGTTTCTTGAGCGCGTCGTTCAATTTTTTCTGATAGTCGAGGATCTCCTGAAAAATGATGTCGGAGAGCGTGAGCGTCGCGTTGAGCGCGGCGAGTTTCCGTTTGAGAGGCTCGTCGAATGGCGTGAACTCGGCCTTATAGACGAGCTCATGCTCCACTTCTGCCCAGGCTTCCTGAAGAATGGTCCTGAGCTGAATCTCGATGACATTGCGCTCGAGGCCCTCGCAGAGCGGCAGCACTTCCTGGGGAATCTTGATGAGAACGTGAATGGACTCGTAGCCGAATTCCTTAAACGAGCGATCCTGGCCCTTTCTTTCGATCTCAATCACTTCGTAATGCTGCGATATCACCGATTCGACTTCTTCGAGGTCTCTCAAGAATGGGCAAATGATGCGCATCGCGAGCACATCGTTCACGGGAAGCGGCTCTCCTCGGGCATCCCACGCGTTCTTCAAGAGCTTGATCTTTTTCGCGAAAAACGACTCAAAATCTTTCACGCGGTTCTTGAAGGTAGGATGAATGCCCTTGCGCTGCAGCATCCGGGAAATCTCCCGCACCACCTTGACCAGGGCTTCTTCGTAATTCGATTTGTTTTTTGCGTACAGCTCCGCGAGCAGCGCTTTGTCAGGAATGCTCTCGATGTCGCTCATATGGCTAAAGGTAGCATGATTATTTGAAATTGACAAACAAACTCCGCGCCATCTTGGGAATTGAACCCGAGGAGCGCGGCTCAACGGGATGGGATGCCATTGATGTAGAGGTAGACGCGGTAGTTGCCTGGAATGGTGGCTCGGAGACTCTCGTCGATCGCGCGCTTGAACGTCGAGTATTCGGGAGAGAAGCTCGCGACATCTTGTACGGAAAAGTCCAGAAAGATCGCTTTGTTGCCTGAAACCGCGCGTTCGAGCTCGACATCGGAGTGAATGACAGGCTGCAAGTTCCTCGAGATGGGCCCGAGAAGGAGTTCGCGCACCACCTCGGTCGCCTTCGCATCCAGAGAACCGATAGGAGGGATGGCGCGACGCTCCTCCGCGAGCGCTTGGCTGTCTCGCTTGGGGAAATAGAGCTTCATGCCGCTGTACTGAAGGCCTGGTCCGCGCCAAATGACAAACGCCACGCCCGCAACAATGATGGCGGCTATGACATAGCGCTCAACGTGTCTCTGATTCTTCTTTTCACCCATACTATTGCTCAAAGTGCTCGATGAAATCGCAGACACCATTGTATATGGCATCGGCTATCCGTCTCAAGTAAGGCGATTGCGTGAGAAGCTCCGCCTCCTCCTTGTTGGTCACAAAGCCGACTTCGATCAGTATTGAAGGCATCTTCGCGTTCCGCACGACAAACCACTCTTCCGCGCGGATGCCGCGCGCCGGACTCTTGTCGCCGATCATGGTTCCCATGCGCTGGTACACCTTCTGCGCAAGAATGACGCTCTCGGTGGTGAACTCCTCCTCGAGCATCGTGTTGATGATGGGCGCGATGTCCTGGCCCTTTTCCTGCGCCGTTTTTTCGTCCACCACAGTTCTGCGATAGTTGGGGTTCAAATACCAGACTTCGTACCCTCGCGTATTCTTGTTGAAGGAGGCGTTTGAGTGAATCGAGATGTAGATGACGGCATCGGTCACGCCCAGCTTTATGTTGTTCGCCATGTCGACGCGGTCTTCGAGACTCGGGTAAGTGTCGCCCGTACGCGTGAGCAAGATCGTCCGCTCAGGGTAGCGAATGCGGAGCAGATCGGTAAGACGGTGGGCGATGGCGAGATTCACGTCCTTCTCTTGAAGCTTGAAGCCATCGAATTCACCGATTGCCCCCGGATCCTTTCCCCCATGCCCCGGATCTATCACGATCGCCTTGACTGAATATTTGGTTGAGGAGCTCGGTTTCGGCGCGTAGAAGTTCTTGAGCGCGTCGGCGAAATCCTTCTTCACCATGACGGTCCCCTGCCCTTCGTAGGGCGCGGGCACGCTCTTTACGATGCTCCAATCGAGGAGCATATAGGGTATGTCGGCGCCGAAGCGAGCGCTCTGGCCGCTCTTGGTGAAGGTGCCTGTCCGCGTGAGGGGGTCGTACTCGAGGGTGGCGCCGAGCGAGGTGGCGAGGGAGGTTGCGCTGATATCGGCGGGGACTTTCTCGTCGGCGGCGCAGAGCGCGCGCGGAGACAGGAGCGCCAACGCGGGCATCAATATGAGAATGAGCAGGCGCTGTCGCACACATCTCGCGAGGATCGCAGACATCTATTCCTTTCAGGATTCCAGAAGGAATCTATCGACCAACAATAGCAAGGATTCAGAAAGCTGTCACCCCAAGCCCTCGCTTTTTCATATTTTGATCATTTAGGCCTTGCGCCCTTCTCCAAGATGCGCTATATAAGTCTACGAAGCTACCACTATATATTGTAGTGCCATGTGATCATACTATTATAGATAGTGTCGCTTTCAATTTTCGGAGGATTGCATGAAAGTGAAGAGATTGTTTACAAGGTCAGGAAATGGCCCTTATGACGGTATAACCTGGGAAAGGCGCAAGAGTGAAATTCGAAACCCTAACGGCACCGCCGTGTTCTCCATGGACTCGGTCATCGTTCCTTCATTCTGGAGCCCCATCGCGAGCGACATTCTCGCTCAAAAATACTATAGAAAAGCCGGAGTCCCCAGTGACAGGGCCCGCGACTGGGCGAAGCACGTTCCTGCCTCGCAATGCGCGCTCTCCGACGCCTACCCTGAAGATGGTTCCGAGCACGACGCACGCCAGGTATTCCATCGCCTCGCCTACACCTGGACGCTCTGGGGAAAAGAGGCTGGCTATTTCGACTCCGGTGAAGATGAAAATGCGTTCTACGATGAGCTCTGCTACATGCTCGCGCACCAGATCGCCGCGCCGAACAGCCCGCAGTGGTTCAATACCGGCCTCTTCGCGGTGTACGGCATTGAGGGTCCGGCACAGGGACACTTTTTCGTCGACCCGCGCACCAACGAGGTCGTAAAGTCTGAATCAGCGTATCAGCGGCCCCAGCCGCACGCCTGCTTCATTCTCGACGTGAAGGACGATCTCGTCAACGAAGGCGGGATCATGGACCTCGTGACGAGAGAGGCCAGGCTTTTCAAGTACGGTTCTGGCACAGGGTCGAATTTCTCTCGCCTGAGAGGGGCGAGCGAACGCCTCTCAGGCGGCGGTGTATCTTCAGGCTTGCTCTCATTCCTGAAGATCGCCGACAGATCCGCGGGCGCGATCAAGTCCGGCGGCACCACCAGGCGTGCGGCCAAGATGGTGATCCTCGACGCAGATCATCCCGACATCACGGAATTCGTGCGCTGGAAGACAGAAGAAGAGTATAAGGTCGCCTGTCTCGCGGCTGGCAGCGGAATGCTGAACCACTACGCACAGGCGATGATCGCCGCCATCGACGAGATGGGGAGCGATGATGCGCAGAGCTATATCCTCAACCGCAACGCAAAGCTGAGACAGGTCGTGAAGCTTGCCCTCGACTCGGGCGTGCCGTCTTCCTGGATCCACCAGGTGCTCACGTATTATTCTCAGACGAAGCGCGCGCCGCGGCTCCCGCTCTACAACACGGCGTGGGAGTCCGAGGCCTACAACACGGTGTCTGGCCAGTCCTCCAACAACTCGGTGCGCGTGAGCAACGATTTCATGCGCGCGGTCATCGACGACCTGGACTGGGAGCTGATCGGCAGAACGACGCAGAAACCGTTCAAGAGCGCGAGAGCGCGAGATCTCTGGGCCGAAATAGCGGAATCCGCATGGCTTTGCGCGGATCCTGGGCTCCAGTTCCACTCGACCGTGAACGAGTGGCACACCTGCCCCGCCGATGGAGAGATTCGAGGTTCGAATCCCTGCTCCGAGTACATGTTCCTCGACGATACAGCCTGCAATCTAGCTTCGCTCAACCTGCTCGCCTTCTACGGCGAGAAGAGCAGGAAATTCGATGAGGTTTCGTATCGGCACGCGATCCGGTTGTGGACGATGGTGCTTGAGATCTCCGTGGTGATGGCGCAGTTTCCCTCGAAGGAGATCGCCAGAAAGAGCTACGATTACCGCACGCTCGGGCTGGGCTACGCGAACGTGGGCAGCCTTCTCATGGTGATGGGGCTGCCCTACGATTCCGACAAGGGGCGCACGGTGTCCGCCGCGCTCTCGGCCATCCTTTCGGGCGAGGCGTATGCGCAATCCGCGCGCATGGCGAAGGAGTTCGGCACTTTCGCGCGGTACGAGGCCAACCGTGAGCACATGCTCCGCGTCATGCGCAACCACCGCCGCGCGGCGTACAATGCCAGCGCCGAAGAGTACGAGGCGCTGACCGTCCTCCCCTTCGGCCTCGATCCTCTCCTTTGTCCGGAGAACCTTGCCAACGCTGCGCGTGAGTGCTGGGACGAAGCGCTCGCGCTTGGCGAAAAGCACGGTTTCAGAAACGCGCAGGTGAGCGCCATCGCGCCGACCGGCACGATTGGCCTCCTCATGGACTGCGACACGACCGGCATAGAGCCGGATTTCGCGCTCGTAAAGTTCAAGAAACTTGCGGGCGGCGGTTACTTCAAGATTATCAACACCTCGGTACCTCCCGCGCTCAGCGCCCTCGGCTACTCCGAACAGCAGATTCGCGAGATTATCCAGTATGCGCTCGGAAGCGGCACGCTCGAGGGAGCTCCTGGCATCTCGAGGGCTGCACTTCTCGAGAAGGGCTTGCCTGAAAAGGCTCTCAAGAGCGCGGAGAAGGCGCTCAAGAACGCGATCAGCCTCGAGAGTTGCTTCTCAAGCTATGTCGTAGGAAAAGAGGCGCTCGAAGCGCTCAGCATCCCGGAAGAGGAAGCGCAAGCGCCAGGTTTCAGCCTGCTGGCGCGCCTGGGTTTCAGCGACAAGGAAATTGAGGCGGCCGAACTCTTCGCCTGCGGGACAATGGGCCTCGAGGGCAGTCCGCACGTGAGCGAGGAACATCTCGCGGTCTTCGATACCGCGACTCCCTCCGGAAAGCGCGGCAAGAGAAGCATCTCGTGGCAGGCTCACATCGCGATGATGGCAGCCGTGCAGCCCTTCATCACCGGCGCTATCTCCAAAACCATCAACATGCCGAACAACGTCAGCATCGACGACGTGAAGGGCGCATACATGCTCGCATGGAAGTCGATGCTCAAATCCATCGCCCTCTACCGCGACGGTTCGAAGCTCTCACAGCCTCTCGCCGCGCTCGCGCCTGGTTCCGACCTCATCGCGGATTCCATCGTTGCCCTCCAGACAGGAGCCGAGCCCGAGCAGGAATCTGAAGAAGAAGGACAAGAGGAGCGCCCCGCCATTGAGAAGGGCCCCGCATCCGCGCAGGAGCCCGAACTTCCCGGGCTGCCCTCGGCACCTCGAAGCGTCCGCCGAGCTCTTCCCAACCGCCGCAAAGGCTACACGCAGAAAGCCAAAATCGGCGGCCACTCCATCTTTCTAAGAACCGGCGATTACGAAGATGGCACGCTCGGCGAAATTTTCCTCGACATGCACAAAGAGGGAGCCGCCTTCCGGAGCATCCTCAATTCTTTCGCCATCGCGGTATCGCTGGGCCTGCAATACGGCGTGCCTCTCGAAGAATACGTCGAGGCTTTCACCTTCACGCGATTCGAGCCCAATGGCATGGTGAACGGCCACGATTACCTCAAGATGTCCACGAGTGTGCTGGACTATATTTTCAGGGATCTGGCCATCTCCTACCTCCAGCGTTACGATCTCGGGCAGGTAAAACCTGAGGACCTCATTTCGACATCGACGCAAAATTTCTCAGAGAAGGGCACGAGCGCCTTCGAGAGCGGACGGCGACAGAAACTCGCGAAGAAGGAAAGCTCCGGTGGCGAACGCAGGCCGGCTCAGATCAAAGACCAGGCTGTGCAGGCGATACGCACCGCGCGGCAGAAGGGCTATGAGGGAGACCCCTGCCCTGTCTGCGGCAACCTGACACTCGTGAGGAATGGCACCTGTTTGAAATGCGACACCTGCGGATCGACCACAGGCTGCAGCTGAAGCTTGCACGGATTCGAAGAGCTAGAGGCTGAGGCGCTCGACGGGAAGAGTCATGCAGCGGGCGCCACCGCCTCCTCTCGCGAGTTCAATGCCGTCGAAAGCCACCGCGAGCCGCGAGTAGCTTTCTGTAGAAGCCTTGCCCTCCAGGAACTCCTGCGCGGGCACTACCGTGAATCCCTCGTGCGAGAGCGCCTCGAGGGTGCGCACATTGCAGGAGTACATGAGGATCTTTCCTGGCGCGAACGCGAACGAGTTTGCTCCAGAGAGCCACTGCTCCCGCTCCTGATACACTGGATGTCCGTCGCCGCAGAAGACTGGGTTGAGATCTATTCCGGCGCGCCGGAGCCCCGCGAAGAGCGATTCTTCCTCGCTGTAATGGATTTCACCGCGCGGAGAGATTTCGAGCCTGTACACTGAGGCGCTGGCCGGCCCGAAAAGGACAGGTTTATACGCGAGCGCGGCGTTCCTGTCGATCATGGTGAACACCATGTCGAGGTGGATCGTGGCGCGCTCCTTGGGGAGATCCACCGCGAAAATTGTCGCGGGGACTTCCGCGATTTCGGCGATTCTCCTCGCCAATCGATCCACGGCGAAGGCACTCGTGCGCTCGGAGATGCCGATCGCGAACACATTGGGCGCGAGCACATGGATATCGCCGCCCTCCACCGTAACGAGCCTGTTTCGCTCCTTCGGCCCGTCGATCAAGAGGCCATCGTTCTCGAACGCCGGATGGTGTCTGAAAATGAAGCGCGTGATGTATGCCTCCGCCATCCGCACATCGAAGGTGAAGGCCGCAGAAACGACTCTGGATCCAATAATCGCGAGGCTGTCTCTCATGAAGTACGCGTTGGGAAGAGGATTCGAAATGAAGCTGTGCGCGTTGGAAAAGTGCGCGAGACTTTTCTTCGGGGCGAGTATGCCGGTGAGCACGGCGCGCGCCAATTCGCGCGCGCCGAGCGTCATCAGCTCATCGATCATGCGGCCGATAGGATTGATCTCGCTGTACTCGGTGAGAAAGAGGCGCCGATTTTCCTCGCGCTCAATGCAGTCCTCTAAAAGATCGACGAGCTCGTGGGTCGTTGCGACAAGACCGAGAAAAGACTGTAAGTTTTTGTATTCATGCTGAACCGACGAGAGCGGTATGATGTCGTTGTAAAGGTCACGCTCTGCCTCCCGGGGGGTCATAGCTTCAATTTCCGGCCCCGGATTATGAATGATGACGCTCTTGAGTTGACCAATTTCGCTGTCGATCCTCACGCTGCTCATGGAGCCTGAGTATGTCGCAAATAGCGGAAAATGTCTGTACCGGCACGAACTTGCGCGCGAATGCATATGTATGAGCCCTTGACCGCGGAATTCTGCAAATCTAGTCAAGTTTTGCCTGCTCCGGCTGCATCATTATTCATTTTAATGCTTGTATTGCAAAAAATTATTTTATTTTTACAGATTGACGGCACGCGCTCTTCGAATGAAAATATGTCGAAGGAGCTTCTATGAAAAGAAGAAGGATCATCATCATCGGCGCTGCGGGAAGAGATTTTCACAACTTCAACACCCGGTTTCGAGACGACGAAAGCTCGGAGGTGGTCGCCTTTACCGCAGCGCAGATCCCCAACATCGACGGCAGGAAATACCCAGCGACGCTGGCAGGCCGACTCTATCCGGAAGGCATTCCCATCTATGCTGAACGCGAGCTTCCTGAGCTCATCGAGCGCCTCGAAGTCGATGAGTGCGTCTTCTCATACTCAGATGTACCCTACGCACACGTGATGAAAACCTCCGCGATCGTCAACGCGGCGGGCGCATCCTTCAGTCTGCTCGGTCCCAAGGACACACAGATTCGCTCCAGGAAGCCCATCGTGTCGGTCTGCGCGGTGCGAACTGGCTCTGGCAAGAGCCAGACTTCCCGCAAAATCGTACGGATACTCATGAACCGCGGGCTGAAGGTTGTGGCGATTCGCCACCCCATGCCCTACGGCGACCTTGTCGCACAGCGCGTGCAGCGCTACGCGACGATCGCCGATCTCGCCCGCTACCGCTGCACGATCGAGGAGATGGAAGAATACGAGCCGCACATCGCGCGCGGAAACGTGATTTACTCGGGCGTGGATTATGGCGCGATCCTCGCCGAGGCTGAAAAGGAAGCCGACGTGATACTCTGGGATGGCGGCAATAACGATTTCTGCTTCTATGTCCCCGATCTTCAGATCACGGTGGCGGATCCCCTTAGGGCAGGCAATGAAGTGTCCTTCTATCCCGGCGAGGTAAATCTGCGGATGGCCGACATGGTCATCATCAACAAAATCGATTCAGCGTCGCCAGAACAACTGCAGACGGTCCGGGACAATATCGCGAGAGTCAACCCGAAGGCCACCGTCATCGACGCGGCGAGCCCGATATCGGTCGATCAACCCGAGAGAATCCGAGGGAAACGCGTACTCTGCGTCGAGGACGGACCGACGCTCACCCACGGCATGATGAAGTTCGGCGCGGGCATAGTCGCGGCACAGCGGTTCCAGGCCGCGCAGATCGTCGACCCGCGCCCCTACCTCAGCGGAGAGCTCGCGAAGACCTTCGCGACCTATCCCTACATCGGCACGTTGCTTCCCGCGATGGGTTACAGCGAGCGGCAGATTCAGGACCTCGAGCGCACGATCAACGCCACCGACTGCGACACGGTGATCATCGCCACCCCCATCGATCTCACCCGCATCATCCGCGTGAACAAGCCGACGGTGCGCGTAGGCTATGAGCTTCAGGAGATTGGCTCGCCCAACCTCGAGGAGGTGCTCGACGCGTTCTGCGCGAGCAAGGGTTTGTGATAAGCTGCCACGCTCAATGCATAAAAAAGCTGCCCCGCGACCGCGTGGCAGCTTTTTAAAATGCGTTGGTATCAACCAGCGATGATGGCTTCAGTCGGGCAGACGGACGCGCAGGCGCCGCAGTCGATGCAGACATCAGGATCGATCCAGCGAGCATTGTCCTTTTCGCTGATCGCGCTGACCGGGCACTCGCTTTCGCAGGAGCCACAATTGGTGCACGCATCGGTAACCTTGTATGCCATGTTGAACCTCTTTGTGTGTGAATGTGGATCGTTCTTATAGAGCGTGGAATCAGTTTAGCACACAAATTCTAATTTGGGAATGGGCGGACGACGAACGCGAGCATGCGCTGGAAGTGCTCGGCCCCATCGCGGCGGTAACTCGAGAGCTGCGGATCGCAAGATGTGCAGCTGTGCGCGTCCGCGACGCGGATGAGGCCGAGGCTGGCGGCGAGCTCCCTGTTCGCCGCGAGGAGATCGAGGAAATAACGCGGCTCGCCTTCGCGATATTCGACGCGGACCGAGTCAGGTCGAAACTCCGCCGCGAAACTTTTCGCGCGCGCGCCATCGACCTCATAGCAACACGAGCCGATGGAAGGGCCAAAAACAATGGAGATATCCGAGGGCTGGCAGCCATAGCGGGCGCCCATTCCTTCCGCCGCGGATTTTAGAATGCCTGTGCCCTTCCAGCCCGAGTGCAGCACGCCGAAGGCCCCGCAGTGCTCGCAGTGCAGATAGATGGGCATGCAGTCGGCAACGGTGACGCTGGGGACGAGTTCGGGGTTGCGCGTAACAATGCCATCGAAACCCGAGAGATTGTGATCGAGCTGGGCGCGCAGGTCTTCCCTCGATTCGATGAAGGCAACGTTCCGCGTGTGCTTGAGCGCGATGCCCACCACCCTCTCCGGGGTGATGCCGAGCGAGGCGAAGAACGCGCGGCGTGCGGCGGACTCGTAGCCCGGATCATACTTCATGTCCCCGGCGGATTTGAGGC
>Ga0172369_10000675_pt1 | contig 50514 bp, 33 predicted proteins | sample LakKiv25m_FD_114539 | JGI IMG/M metagenome (GOLD analysis project Ga0172369, IMG submission 114539) | Freshwater microbial communities from Kabuno Bay, South-Kivu, Congo - kab_022012_11.25m | ecosystem: Environmental > Aquatic > Freshwater > Lake | place: Democratic Republic of the Congo...
ACCTGCGGCGGGGGGCGGAACGCCCACCGGAGAGCTGGTCCCCTTCAGATCCAACCGCTTACGGACAACCCCCCACCAAACTATCCAACGCCGTATGCCGCGAACTGATGTAGTTCTTCAGCGTCACGAAATCAGCGTTGATCTCCGCATCAGAATCGATCCCCTTCGGATCATTATACAAATCCGTCACAATCAAAGTCTTCAACTTGTCCACCAGCGGCAGCAACAGGTTCTTCGAGAACGGCCCGCAGTGCGCCGATTTGTACAGGTCCCACATCTGCTGCTTCAGCGCCGGCGTCGCCAGCATCCTCGCGTAGAAATCCTCCTGGTCGCGCGTGCACCAGCTGCAGGGCGGCCCCCATGGCGCCGTGAAACTGTACCAGGCGCTCCAATTGCCGAGTACCAAATCCATGCCGTGGTGGATGAAATACAAAAGGTTGCTGGCGGTGTCCTGGTAGATATCGAAATTGTTGCCAGCGGCGGTCATGCCATCGACATTCGAGACCAGCACGTCCATGGCATAGAAAACCAGCAGCGCGTCCATGTCGGCAATGGCCGAGGCCGCGGCCACCCACGTGCTGGCCGAATCGTTGTGCACCGCGCTGGCCAATGCCTGCACTTCCGAGCCAGTGCCGCCGGCATTGAGCACATAGGCTGAAATCACATTGCTGCAGGCGCTGGTCGTGCAGTTGATGCCCACACAACCTTTGTCCTGCTCGTAGAAATGGCCGGTGCTGTTGCCCCAGAAGGCGGCGAAGAAATCCTCGTCGACGTGCTCCAGCACGATGAAGAAACCGTAATTCTCGCCATTGACCTTGACGCGCGCCCAGCTGGACTGCGGTGCGGCGCCGCCCAATGCGCGCGAAATACCGTAGGTCAGCGGTTCGCGCAAGAACGTCATGTCCTGGCCCGAAGCCTTGAAGCGCACGTTCTTCAAGTTTTCCGGCCCGCGCAGACTGGTGACGAACTGGTGGAACTTGATGCGGATGTTCGGCTTGCCCGGGTTGGTCAGCATGCTGCCGTAGCCGAACGCCCGGATGCCGACCTGGGCGAACGTGACGCCGTCGATCTTGGCATCGGCCTTGTACCAGGTGTCGGTGGTGGCATTCTTGACGTCGTTCAAGTACTTGGTCCAATCGGCGGCGGCCAAGGTGAACTCGACGACGTGGTAGCCCACCGGGTCAAACCACTTGGTCGCTGGCTGGAAGGTGGCCGGCACCGTCCACGGCCACTGCTCCAAGCTGCAACCGAGGGATTGGCAGACGCCGCCCTGGCACGTGGCGCTGCTGCAGTCGCCCGCCGGTGTGCACGCCGTGCCATTCGTGGCTGACGACGCCGTGCTCTTGCACTTGCCGGTCGCCGCCGTGCAGGTATCGACAGTGCAAGGGTCGCCGTCACTGCAATTCTTGGGCGAACTGCCGACGCAGGCGCCCGCCACGCAGGTATCGACGGTCGTGCAGCCATTGCCGTCCGTGCACGTGGCCACCGTGTTGGCGTGTTGGCAACCGAGCACGGAGTCGCAGGAATCTGCCGTGCACGCATTGGCGTCGTCGCAGTTGAGGTTGCTGCCGACGCAGGTGCCCTGGCTGCACACATCGCTTGTCGTGCATACGGTGCCGTCGTTGCAGGCGCTGGTCAGCATGTCGTGCGCGCACCCGGAGCCCGGCACGCATCGGTCGCCCGTGCACGGGTTGAGGTCGTCGCAGTTCACGGTCGCAGCCGGTTTGCAGACGCCGCCCTGACACGCATCGCCGGTGGTGCAGGTGCTGCCGTCGCTGCAAGGCGCCGTATTGTAGAGGTGCGTGCAGCCAGTCGCTGCGACGCAGCCGTCGTCGGTGCAGACATTGGAGTCGTTGCAATCGAGAGGCGTCGAACCCGGCTGGCAGGTGCCGCCGACGCAGACATCGCCGACGGTGCACAAGCTGCCATCGCTGCAGGCCAAGGTGTTGTTGGTGTGCGTGCATCCAACGCCGACCACGCAACTGTCGGTGGTGCAGGGATTGTTGTCATTGCAGTTGATGCCCACACCAGCGCACACGCCCGCGGCGCACTTGTCGGTCGTCGTGCAAGGGCTGCCGTCGTCGCACACCGTGCCGGTCAATGCCGGGTAGTAGCAGCCGCTCGCGGTGTCGCACAGGTTGTTGGTGCATGAGTTGTTGTCCTCGCAGGTGATCACCGGCCCAGGCATGCAGCCGCCGTTGGCACAGGCCTCGCCGCTGGTGCAGGCGTTGCCGTCGTCGCAGACCACCGCGTTGTTGGTGTAGGTGCAGCCATTTGCGGCACAGCCATCGTCGGTGCACGGGTTGCCATCGTCGCAGGCGGCCGTAGTGGCCGTGTGTGTGCAGGCGTTGGCCGCGCACGCATCGGCGGTGCAGATGTCGCCGTCGTCGCAGTCCTTGGGCGTGCCGACACAGACCTGACCCACGCAGGCGTCGTTGACCGTGCAGCCGTTGCCGTCGCTGCAGCCGGGCGCGCAGGTGGCCACGACGCCGCTCAAGGACAGATCAAAGCTGAGATCCGAACTGTTGGCCGCCGCCTGGTGCACCTCGACCGCCACGACATTCTTGCCGGCCTGCAGCAGCCCGGCGCCGACCGCCGCCTCCTGCCAGTCGATGCCGTCGCTGACCGACGCGCTGGCCAGGGTGCTGGGCGTGATGGCGCCGCTGGGCAGGTTGCCGCGCAAGACTTCGACACCGTTCAGGTAGACGATCGCGCCATCGTCGTAGCGCACGCGCAGCGACAGGCTCAGCCACATGGCCGGGTTCGCCACATCGAACGACTTGCGGAACCAGGACGTGATGAATTTGCTGCTGGCATTGCCGCCATAGCCGATGACGGTCTCCTCGTCGCCGTCGCCGTAGCCCAATTCTGCGGGGCCCGACTGCCAGGTGCTGGCATCGAACGTGATGTCGTGCCAGGTGCTGGCCGGGGTCACGCCAGTATCGCGGTACTGCCAGCCTGAACCTTCGCCGATGAGCACGCCCGACGCGGTGCCGGGCGTGCCGGCGGTCACCGCGCTCAAGGTAGCCCAGAAGCTGAGGTCGCTGCTGCTCGCGCTGCCCTGGTGCACTTCCGCTGCCAACACGTTGGCGCCATTGACGAGGCCGGTCGCCGGCAACTGCGTCTGGTACCAGTTCTCGTCCTCGAGCGCCGTCGCCGCCAGCATCGTCGCGGTCGGCGTGCCAGCTGGCATGTTGCTGCGCCAGATTTCGGCCCCATTCAGGTAAACGACCACGCCATCGTCGCGCTTGACCGACAGCAAGAGGCCCTGCACGGCATTGACATCTGCCACGGCGAAACTGCGACGAAACCAGGTCGTGGGGTACCGCGCAGCCTTGTTGCCGCCATAGCTGACCACGGTGGTCTCGTCGCCGTCGCCGTAGCCGAACTCGCCCAGCCCCTCTTTCCATGCGCCATCATTGAAACCGACGCTGTGCCAGTTGGATTCCGGTGCCACGCCGGTGTCGAGGTAGTGCCAAGGGTCGCTTTTTTGCACGAGATCCTGCTGACTCGGCGGGATGCCGCCGCCGACCGCGATGTCGAGACGCGGCCGATCCGCCGCCGCGCCCTGCCCTGACACGAAGTCGACGCCATCGCCGCTGGTGCCCACGAGGATCAGGCCCTGGTTGCTCGCCGGGTTGGCCACCCAGCTTTGCACCAACGCGATGCCGGCGCCGTTCAGGACGATGCTGCGCACGCCGATGGCCGGCTTGACGAGGCTGCCGACCAGGACCGTGTCGCGATCGAGGGACCCGGCCGCGCCAGCCGTCTGCCAGGGCTGACCGCTGGCAGCCTGCTGCCAGGTCGCGCCGGTCTCGCTCCACGCGCGCTTGACGGCATACAATTGCCAGGTGCCGGGACTGGGATTCGTCACGCGCAGGGTGATCGTGGCCGATTGCACCGTCGCATCGACCGGCACCTGCGAGATGTCCCAGGCCAGCAACGCATAGAGATCGTTGCCACTGCCGCCGGGGTCGTCGCCGTCAGCCATGCACGTGGTCGATAGACCCAGGTTGCTGGTCGGCGAGGCCTGGGCCAGCGAGGTGTCGCGCGTGCCGACATAGGCGGCAGACGGCAGCACGCCGCGCTGAAACGACCAGTTGGTCGCGGTGGTCAGGGCCACGTCGACGGTCTCGAAGGCGGCCGTCTCGTCCTGCTCCTGGCTGCCACAGCCCGCCGCGGAAAGTGCGGCCGCGACGCCCAAGAAAGCGCGCATGAATAGCGAATACCGATACATGTTCCCTCCTGGCTGCCGTGCAGCCGGACTCAGGCCAGACGCGGCCGACGCCGGGGCAATGGCCCGGTCGGGGTGGACAGACTGCTGTGAGGCTTCACGGTCAAGTGTGCCGCTCCGGCCACGCATGACCATGGCCGTGAGGGAAGGCGCATGGCAGCGCTTGCGATTCGTCACGCAGGCGTCCGCGCGGCGCTTTGCGCGAAGTCTGCCTGCGGGGACGGGCACGGTGGTTCAACTACCGATCAGCAGGTACTCGACTATCGATCAGCGGGTACTCGACCAGCGATCAGCAAGTACCCGACCAGCGACCAGCAGGTGCGCGACCGGCGTCAAACAGCTAGCCGCAGCCGCAAACCGCCTTGTCGGGGCAGCAATCCCCGAACAATTCGCAATCCGCATCGCACATGCAACCGCCGGTACCGCTGCCGCCGCACTTGCCGGAACAGGTCTTGGCGCCGCCACACCCCGTCACCCCGAGGCAGCCCGCAGCGATGAAGTCGGGGCAGCACAGACCGAAACTCAGGCAAAACGGACTGCACAGGCACACTCCGGCGAGTGCCGTGCCGCAACGACCGGCGCAGGTGGGGGCCAGGCACTTGCCGATGCTGCCGTCGTCGGCGGCCTTGCAGGTGGTGCCGGCAGCGCAGGGCGCTTGCGCTATCCAGTCTTCCCACACGAGGCTGGCGGGAGCAGCCGAGCACGTGTTCTTGCCGTCGCAGGTCGGTTTCGCGTTCTGCTGCCACAATTGCCCCGTGACGCACTTGTACTTGCTGGGCGCCGCGACGCCGGTGCACGAACTGCCTGCAGGTTTGGGGTACTGCGCCGTCAGCGCACAGCACTCGCCACTCACGCAGCCGCACAACGGCACGAAGTCGCTGCAGCAATCGCTCATCTGCGTGCACGAGGCGTCGCAGTGGCAGTTGCCGTCCTTGGCCTTGGCGCCGCAAGCCCCAGTGCAACTGCCGTAGATGCCGGTTAATTCGCAGGTCGGCTCGGCACCGCTCGCTGTGGGCGTGCACACGGAGCTGCCGGCGCAGGTCTTGATCGTCTGCCACGCACCGAAGACGGGCGGATCTGCGCTGCAACCGTTCGCGCCCTTGCCGTCGCAGCCTGGCAGCACATCGCGCTGTTGGACGGCGGCTCCCGCGCACTGGTACTCGATGGCCACGGGCGTCACGCCGCATGGCGTGCCCAGCGCGGCGATGCTGTTGCTGGCGAGGTCACAGCAGGCGCCCGCATCACAGCAACCGGACTTGGGCATGATGGCGCACAAACCGGCAGCAACGTTACACTTGTTGGGTTTGCACGGATCGCTGCTCGGCGCGCAGTCGGCGTCGGTGGTGCAGCACCCGGGCGGGCCCTTGCCCTTGCAGATGCCCTCGCTCGTGCACTTGTCGCTGAACGTGCAAGCGTTGCCGTCGTCGCAGGGGTTGCCGGCATGCGCGCTCCATGCGCCCGCATCCAGCAGCGAGTTGCAGTACTTGCACACGTCTTCCGGTGCTGCCATGCCATCGGACACGCATGCCCCTTGGACAAAGCAGAAGCCCGGCTTGGTCTCGCCGCCGCAGGCGCCGCTCTTGGGGTCGCAGGCACCCTTCTGGCACGCCGACGGGCTGGCGCAGACCTTGGCGGTGCCCATGCAAGCGCCGGTCTGCGGATTGCACGTGTCGAGGGTGCAGGCATTGCCATCGTCACAGGTTTTGGGCGCGCCGACGCAGATGCCGCCGCTGCAGATCTCGCCGACGGTGCACAGATCGCCGTCCGCGCAGGCGCCGCCCTCCTGCGCCTCGGCCACTTTGCAGCAACCGGCTGCGCACACGGCGATCTGGCACGCAACGGCAGTGCCGTAGGCAGACTCGGGACAATCGGCGGCTGTCGCGCAGGTCGTCGTCGTGCACGCGGCCGGCACGTCGGTTGGCGCCGCATCTGCAGGCGCAGCCGCAGCGTCCGCGGCAGCCGCCGTGGCATCGGCGGCCAAGGAATCCGCGGGTGCGAGATCCGGCGCGGCAAGAACATCCGCGGGCGCAGCGGCGCTATCCAGCTTCGCGGCTGCGACATCGGGCTTGACAGAGACCACGTCGGGATTGCCTGCGACCGCCACATCCAACGCGACGTAGGTCACATCGGGCAAGAACGCGCCGGCATCGACCGCGGCAGCGCCAGGCGGCGTCTCGCTGCAGGCCGCCAGCGGCACGAGCGCCACGAGCCAGCGCGGCAGCACAAGCGGCGGAGACAACTTGCCAGTGTCGCGATCGCGCCGTGTCATCGCGTGTCCTGCGCCCGCCAACCGGGCCGAGGGCGCAGGCTACGCCCTGGCGCAGTGATCAACAACCGTTGATCGCCGGTAAGCGATGCGGCTTGCCACCGCGGACGCGAAGTGTTGCCATCAGCGCGCGCTCGATCGGCGCACGGGAGGTCGCCATGCGCATCATCTCATGGAATGTCAATGGCCTGCGCGCGTGTGCCAAGAAGGGCTTTCACGGTTGGCTCGGCGCGTGCGGCGCCGACATCGTCGCCCTGCAGGAAGTCCGCGCGCCGGTCGACGAGGCCCGCGCCCTTGTCGCGCAAACCGATGGATGGAACAGCCATTTCGTCGCCGGCATTCGTCCGGGCTACAGCGGCGTCGGCCTCCTGTCGCGCACGGCACCGGCCGAGGTTCATGTCGGCCTGGGCGACCCGCGCTTTGACGATGAGGGCCGCCTGCACATGGTGCGCATCGGCAAGCTCTGGGTCGTCAACGGCTATTTCCCCAACGGGAACGGCACGCCCCTGCCGGGCGGCAAGCGCAGCAACGACCGCATTCCTTACAAACTCGACTTCTACCGCGCGTTGTTCGAGAGATTGGCGGACTTGAAGGCCGGCGGCGCGCCCATCCTGGTCGTGGGCGACTTCAACACCGCGCACCGCGAGATCGATCTGGCCAGGCCCCGCGACAACCGCGAAACCTCTGGTTTTCGCCCCGAGGAACGCGCCGAACTGGATCGCTGGCTCGGCGGGGGCTGGGTCGACACGTTCCGGCACTTCCACCCGGACACGGAGGGCTGCTACACATGGTGGAGCCAGCGTTTTGGCGTCCGCGAGCGCAACATCGGCTGGCGCATCGATCTCGCGCTGGCCTCGCCTGGCGCCGTGCCTCTGCTGAGCGGCGCGGCCATCCACGCCGACGTCACCGGCTCGGATCATTGCCCGATTTCTGTTGACCTGGGCAGCAAAGTCCTGGACGGCGAGCCGGATTTTTGCTGAAGTGCGTGGACGTCAGTTGTCCGAGAATGCGGAGGAACATGGTGCAAAAGCTGGCCAGGATCCTGTGCGTCGATGACGACCCGGACATCCGCATCGTCCTCGAATTCGCCCTGCACCGCGTCGGCGGGCTGGAGGTGGCCATCTGCGCCACCGGCATCGAGGCCTTGGCGCGGGCCCAGGATTTCGCCCCGGACCTGCTGCTGCTCGACGCCGTGATGCCCGGCATGGACGGCCCCGCCACGCTGCGCAAGTTGCGTGCCATTCCGGCCTTGGCCGATGTGCCAGCCCTGTTCCTGACCGCGAAGGCAGATTCTGAAGAGATGGAGCGCTTTGACGAAATGGGCGCCCACGGTCTCTTGGCTAAACCTTTCGACGCCATGAAGTTGGCCGAGGTGGTGCGTGCCGCCTGGGAGCGCACCCTTGCCTAGCCAAGCCGTTCGCGCGCAACTCAATCTGCTGTCAGCCGCTTTTCGCCGGACGTTGCCTGCGCGATTGGCCGAGTTGGAGGCAGCCTGGCTGCGTCTGAACGTCGAAAGCAGCGCCGAAGCGGCAGCCGAGTTGCGCAATGTGGCCCACAGCCTGGTCGGTTCCGCGGGCACCTTCGGGATGCCCGAACTGGGCGACGCGGCGCGGCCGATTGATCTTGCCCTGGCGCCGGTGGTTGCGGCGCAGCAAGGCGCGCCGGCAGACCTGATCGCCTCGCTCGCGCCCATCGTCGGCGCGTTGCAGACCCAGTTGCGGCACCACTCCGGCCAGGCGTAGGCGCCGCCCGGCGGTCTGGTCGTGCGCAGTCGGCAGCGTGTGGCTCGCCCCCTGCACCACCACGACCAACCATAGAACTACACGTGAAATCGGCCCTCTGGGCAGGGCTGCAGGTGGATTCTCGGGCCCTTGCCAACTCCGCGCGCATCGGGCAAACAGCGCACCCAGAGGTGCTCCAATGTCCGACCTCCTCGCGGCCCGTTCACAGATGGCCGTCTCACTGGCCTTCCACATCCTGTTTGCCTGCGCAGGCATGGCGATGCCCTTGCTCATGGTCCTGGCGCAATGGCGCTGGCTGCGCACCCGTGACCCGGTCTGGCTCGATCTCGCCAAACGCTGGTCCCACGGCGTGGCCATCTTGTTCGCCGTCGGTGCTGTGTCGGGCACGGTGCTCTCCTTCGAGCTCGGCCTCTTGTGGCCCGGCTTCATGGGCCGCCATGGCCCGATGGTGGGTTTGCCCTTTGCCCTCGAAGGCTTTGCGTTCTTCCTCGAAGGCATCTTCATCGGCCTGTACCTCTATGGCTGGCAGCGCACTTCCGAGCGCGCCCACCTGCTGGCCGGCGCCGTCGTACTCGTGTCGGGTACCGCCTCAGGATCGCTGGTAATTTGTGCCAACGCCTGGATGAACACCCCGCGCGGCTTCGTGCTCGATCACGGCGTGCCTGTGCTGACCGATCCAATCGCCGCACTCTGGACGCCGGCCGCCGGCCAGCAGGCACTGCACATGACGTTCGCCGCCTTCGAAGCCATCGGCTTTGCGGTGGCAGCGATCCATGCGTTCATGCTGTTGCGCAACCCCGGCAACGCCTTCCATTCACGGGCTTTGCGGCTTGCGCTGTGGGTCGGCGCGGGCTTTGCACTGCTCCAGCCCATCTCGGGCGACTACAGCGCAACGCAGGTGGCGCAGCAGCAGCCACTCAAGCTGGCCGCGATGGAAGGCCAGTGGCACACCGAGGTCGGCGCGCCGCTGCGCATCGGCGGCTGGCCGGACGCAGCAACCGAAACGACGCGCTGGGCCATCGAGATTCCCCGCGGCCTGAGCTTGCTGGCCTTCCACGATCTCGACGCCAAGGTGCAAGGTCTCGACAGCGTGCCACCCGCGGATCGGCCGCCTGCTGCGCCGGTGCACATCGCCTTCCAGATCATGGTGGCGGCCGGCAGCGCACTGGCCGGCGTCGCGCTGTTGGGCCTGTGGTTGCGCGTCAGGCGCCGCGATCCTGCACAGGTGCGCTGGTACCTCTGGCTGGTGCTGCTGTGCGGTCCCCTCGGCCTTGTGGCTGTCGAGGCTGGCTGGACGGTCACCGAGGTCGGCCGCCAACCCTGGACCGTCGTGGGCCTTTTGCGCACTGCCGATGCCGTGACGCCGATGCCGCACCTCGCCTGGCCGCTGGCGCTGTTCTCGCTGCTCTACCTTGCGCTGTCCGCGATCGTCGCCCGCCTGCTCCTGCGCCACGTTTTCGCGAGTCCGCACGAGGTGGATCATGCCTGAAGTCCTCGTGGCCGGCATCCTGCTGGCCGCCCTCTGGCTCTACGCACTCACCGGCGGCGCCGACTTCGGTGGCGGCGTCTGGGACCTCCTCGCGCGCGGCCCACGCGCCAACGACCAACGCGCCCTCATCGCCCAAGCCATCGGCCCCATCTGGGAGGCCAACCACGTCTGGCTCATCCTCGTCGTCGTCCTGCTGTTCGTAGCGTTTCCGGCCGTCTTTGCCGCCATCGCCATCGACCTGCACATTCCGCTGGTGTTGCTCCTGCTCGGCATCGTGCTGCGCGGCTCCGCCTTCGTGTTCCGCGCCTACGGCCTGGCGAGCGACGACGAGCAGCGCCGCTGGTCGCGCATCTTCGCCATCGCCAGCGCCATCGCCCCCGTCATGCTCGGCGTCGTGCTCGGCGCCACCATCTCCGGCAGCATCCGCATCGATCCCGACACCGGCAGCGTCGTCCCATCGTTCCTCGATCCGTGGCTCGCGCCCTTTCCTTTCGCCGTCGGCGCCCTGGTGCTTGCCCTGTTTGCCTTCCTTGCCGCCGTCTACCTCACCCTCGAAGCCACGACCCCGGACTTGCGCGAGGACTTTCGCGACCGCGCACTGGCCAGCGGCATCGCCGTCTGCGTCGCCGCCTGGGTTGCGCTGGCGTCGGCGCACTCCGGCGCACCGCGCCTCTACGAGGGCCTGGCGCGCTCGCCGTGGATGCTCCCGTTCCAACTCGCGGTTGCGCTCGTCGCTCTGGCAACATTTACCGCGCTCTGGCTGCGCCGCTTCGCCTTGGCACGCGTGTTCGCTCTGCTGCAGGTGAGCCTCGTGGTGGCTGGCCTCGGTCTGGCCGAGTACCCCTACCTCCTGCCGCCCGATCTCACGATTACGCGGGCCGCCGCGCCCCGCGTCCTGTTCGCGCCGCTGCTTGCCGCACTGGCCGGTGGCGCCATCGTGCTGCTGCCGTCGCTGTTCTGGCTGTTCAAGGTCTTCAAGGGGCGCGGCCACGCCTGACGAGCCCTGCTGCGGCGCCGCGCTCAGATGCCAGCGCCCGGACTGACGACGCGCGGCACGCCGAACATGCCGTGATCGGTCAGCCACGTCAGGATCTTGACCACACTCTCGGCCATGTCCGCATCCAGCGCCGCCAACTGCAGATCCGGCAGCACCGGCGCTTCGTAGCCCTCTTGGGCAATGCCCTGCGCCAGCAGTTCGACCTCGAGCACGTCCTGCGCCCCGACGATCCGCCGCACCAGATCGCGCTCTTGCCGCGTGGGCGCCGCCAGATCCGCCACGACAAGATGGCCCGCATTCACCAGGATGCGCGCTATTTCAGCGGCGCGCCTCGTCGCCTCGGGCGGGTCGGCGGCGCCAACGCACAGGTCGCGCACCGCCTCGTCGTCCAACACGACCACATCGACGCCGCGGTGGAACAGCCGCGTTTCCAGCGCGCGCGCCAGCGACGACCGCCCCACACCGCGCGGCCCCGTCAGCCACAGCAAACCCGCACGGTGATTCGCGTGCTGCTCGCGGGCCTGGCGGTCGACACGACGGGGCAGTGCCAGACTCTGATCCTCCTGCGGCTGATCCGCGACGACCATGCCCGCCGCAACCGTTGAATTTGTCAGCGGATCGATGAGGATGAAGGCGCCCGTTCTCCGGTGTTCCTCATAGGCGTCGAGGTACAGAGGCTGCGCAGCCTTCAAGTGCACGCGCCCGATTTCGTTCAGCTTGAGCGTCGTCGCCGGTTCGCGCGCCAGCGTGTTCACGTCGATGCGGTGCAGCAGCCTCTCGACGCGCACCCGCGTCGTCCGTGCCGTGTGCTTGACGAGGTAGGGCCGCGTCAGATCGAGCGGCTCGCCGTCCATCCACACGATGCGCGCGTCGAAATCACGCCGGATCATCGGCAGGTCCGCCGATGGCACGATCATGTCGCCGCGCGAGATGTCGATCTCGTGCTCCAACAGCAGCGTCACCGAGCGCGGCGCCGCCGCCACCTGCAAGTCGCCGTCATGCGTATGGATTCGCTTGACACGACTGCGCGTCCCGGCCGGCAGCGCCGTGACGTCATCGCCGACGCGCACGGTGCCCGACGCGATCTGACCGGCAAAGCCGCGAAAATCCAGGTCCGGCCGCAGCACCAACTGCACCGGAAAGCGCAGCGTGTCCAGGTTCTCGTCCCGGGCGACATCCACGGTTTCCAGGTGTTGCAGCAAACTTGGACCGTGGTACCACGGCATCGCTGCGCTATTTTGCACGACATTGTCACCCTGGAGTGCCGAGAGCGGCAGGAAGGTCACGTCGCCAAAGCCCAGCTGCTCGACAAAACTATGAAACTCCGCACAAATCTCTTCATAGCGCGCCTGACTGTAGGCCACCAGATCCATCTTGTTGACCGCCACCACCAGATGCGCAATGCCCAGCATCGAGGCGATGAACGTGTGCCGGCGCGATTGCACCAAGGCGCCATGTCTGGCATCGATCAGGACAATCGCGAGGTTGGCCGTCGAGCTGCCCGTCGCCATGTTGCGCGTGTACTGTTCATGACCCGGCGTGTCCGCAATGATGAACTTGCGCCTGGGCGTCGCGAAGTACCGGTACGCCACGTCAATCGTAATGCCCTGTTCACGCTCAGCGCGCAGGCCGTCGGTCAACAGCGACAGATCGATGGGACCAGCCGAACGGTTGACGGTCGAGCGCGCCGCCGCCTCCAGCTGGTCCTCGAATACACCTTTCGAATCATAGAGCAATCGTCCGATGAGCGTGGACTTGCCGTCATCGACGCTGCCGGCCGTGGAAAAGCGGAGCAGATCCATCTAGAAGTACCCCGCCCGCTTGCGATCTTCCATCGACGCCTCGCTCACCCGATCATCCACGCGCGTCGCACCGCGCTCGGTGATGCGCGTTACCGCAGTCTCTTCGATGATCTTGAAGGCGGTATCGGCACTGCTTTGCACGCAAGCTGTGCAGTTTGCGTCGCCGACCGTACGAAAGCGCACCTGGCGCAACTCGGCGGTCTCACCGGGCAATATCGGCATCAGCGGCCCGATCGGCAGCACCAGCCCGTCGCGAATCACGGTCAGCCGGTGGTGGGCGTAGTAGATCGATGGAATCTCAAGCTGTTCTTCGCCGATGTACTGCCAGATGTCCAACTCGGTCCAGTTCGAGATCGGAAAAACCCGAATATGCTCGCCGTTGTGGATTCGCCCGTTGTAGAGATTCCACAGTTCGGGCCGCTGGTTCTTCGGATCCCACTGACCGTTCTGGTCGCGAAACGAGTAGATGCGCTCCTTGGCGCGCGCCTTCTCCTCGTCACGCCGCGCACCGCCGAACACGGCATCAAAGCGAAACTCCGCGATTCCATCGAGTAATGTCGTGGTCTGCATGCGGTTGCGGCTGTTGTTTTCGCCCGCCTGCTCGCGGATGCGGCCATGGCGAATGCTGTCCTCGACGGTGCGCACGATGAGGCGTTCGCCCAGTTCCGCCGCGCGCTTGTCGCGAAAGGCGATGACCTCCGGAAAATTCTGCCCGGTGTCGATGTGCATGAGCGGAAAAGGAAATTTCGTCGGCCGAAAGGCCTTCTCCGCGAGACGGAGCATGACGATGCTGTCCTTGCCGCCGGAAAACAGCAGGCACGGCCGCTCGAACTCCGCCGCCACCTCGCGCAGAATGTGGATGCTCTCGGCTTCGAGCAGTTGCAGGTGAGTCAAGGCGGCGTCTGGAATCGACAAGCGGCGGTCCTCGCGCACAAAGCGCCGTGGGTCCTGGGTCCTGGGCGGTTGAAAGGAACCACAGGATCGCGCGGGTGTCCAGAGGCTGCAATGAGATCGGGGTCCAGGCCGGCGTCGTGCGAGCCCCCGTCGGTTACGGCGCGGGGACGCGTGCCGCGGCGCGCAGCGCCAGTTGCCCCATCAGCGCCGCATACAGAGGCGTGCGCGCATCCGGTCCCTGAATGGCGTCGAGGCGCACGACCTGGCTGCCTGCGAGCACGAAGTAGACCATGCGGCTTGGCTTTGTGCCGGCGAAGAAGGCTGGTGCGTAGCCCGAGAATGCGGCCATCTGCAGGCCCGGCATGTCGAGATCCGTGCGCGCGGTCAGATCCGGAACGCCGCGTGCCACGGTCTGATCGAAGTACGTGCGCGCAGAAGCAGCGTCTGGCAGCGCCCAGCGCGTTTCGACCAGGCGCCAGATCGGGCCGTCGTTGCCGTCGATCCACAAGACATCTCCCGCGAAACGGCCCTGCAAGCGATCGAATGCCGCGTCCGCCGGTTCCGCTCCCTGCATCCGCGTGTCGCGCACTTGGAGGAACTGGTGGCCCAGATCCTGGGCATCGAGAAAGGACGCGCGCCACGCGCCGAGTTCGCCGGGGGGGCCACGCATGTCGGCGGCATCGGAGCCGGAAAACGGTGGCGGCAGGTTCTGCAGCGACGGCTGCGCGGGGCCGGCGGGCAGGAAGACCAGTTCACTGCGCAAGGCCACGGAGATGCAGAGGAACGGCGAACCACTGCGCCACACCGTCTCCCAGGTCATGCGCACGGGGCCGTAGACTTGCTCCAGCCGACCCGGTCGGCCTTCGAAGACCGCCAGGGCGCGGGTTGGCGCGTCGGCATCGGCGGCAGCGGGCGGCTTCGCTTCGGCGATCTCGCCAGGCGCCAGCGGCACGGGCGGCAACCACCTCTCCACCCGATCCACCAGCAATGCAGCGGGTTCACGTGCAGCGGCTGGCAGCGCGTCGCGCAGAAAACGGACGACAAAGTTGCGGGCGAAGATCGCGTGTGGGCCGTCCAGCAGCGCGCGCGACAGACGCAATTCCATTTCCTCGGTGCGGTCGAGCGAACCGACCGAGACATGCAGCTCCGCGCGATCGGGGCCGAGAATCGCCACCCGCGGCCGCAACACCAGGCGCCACAGATCCAACGCAACGGGGCTCTCGTCGGCGACGAAGAAGCGACCCTGGGCGACGAGGGCTGAGCGTCGGACGGACGCTTCGCTGTCGCCGACCGCCGCCCTGGCGCAGCTGGGCCACAGGGACAGGATGAGACTGGAGAGGATCGTCAAGGTGCGTAACGCGGTCTGCATGGAGTCCTCCCTGGCACCGCCTGAAGTCGGCAACAGCCTCACCATGCCCGGTCGGCCCGGCCAGTTGGCCACGCGGTGGCGAAGGCAGCGTCGCAGCGAGTTGTTCCACGGCGAAGCCAGGGGCTGCGCCGCCATCGCCTTCTGGCGGTGGCGGGCTGCCTGGGCTATCGTCAAGCCACGAACGCGGCGCTGATCCGAGCGGCCCATCGGAGGTGGAAGTGTCGATGAAAACGGCGAGATTCACGCCCTGGATGCTCGCCGTCGTGCTGCTCGCATGCGGCGGCCGTTCCCGCGCCCAAGCCAACAACTTGCTCGCCGCCGGCGACCCTTGCGTCCCGACCGGCGACCACGAGATTTGCGTCCTCGAGTCGACCTACATCCGCCTCGGCTGCGACGCGGCGACTGCAAAATGGCGATTACTGGGCGAATGCGACCTGACCGAGTCGTGCGAGATGTACACGATCCCGGCCGCACCGGACCAGATGCGGACGCGCTGCACGGCGCAGCCGCAAAAGCCAGACACGGCCAGCGCCCCGACAAGCGACACCGTCGCAAGCATCGACGCCACGACGGCCGTCGACGCGGCCAAGGACGCGCCCGATGGCAAGGATGCATCGAAAAGCGACGTTCACAAACCAAGTTGCGGCGACACCGTCTGCGAAGGCGCAGAGACGCAAGACACCTGTCCGGCGGATTGTCAGGTGCCCGTTTGCGGCGACGGCAAGTGCGCGGCGACGGAAGCCTGCTGGCTGGATTGCAGCGCGGACGGTCTGTCCCGCAGCAGTTGCCTGAAGAGCAAGTGCCCGAATCAGACCTCGGCGTGCCTGGCAAGTGATCCCTGCGTTGGCGTCTTGATCGCATTTTTGCAATGCATGTCGGGTGGTTGTGGAGGCGCCTCGAACTGCTTTGCCGTGTGCCAGCCCATCGTCGCCAACAACACGACCGCGAACAGCGTCGCAAATTGCGGCGTGACGACCTGCTTTGCCGCACAACTCGGCCAATGCGGCGACGGTGTGTGCTCTGCCACCGAGAGCCCGACGGTTTGCCCCAAGGATTGCAAGCCTGCCAGTACGGGCAGTTGCGCAGGCCTGTGCGGCGGCGCGAGCACCGATTGCCACTGCGACCCGCCGTGCGTCAAGGCAGGTGATTGTTGCGGCGACTATGCCAAGCTGTGCTTGCCCTGAAAGAGCAGGCAGATCGCCAGCCGGCTCCTTGGAGGCAGTGACAGAACGACTCGATCGACTTGTTGTCTCAGGCGCGCAGCGTTACGAAACGGCATGGCGAAGCTCAGACAGGCTCCTGGCACAAGCGCTCAGAGCGGCGCGTTCGCGGCGACGAGCATCGGCGCGCCTTCCGCCGCTGCCAGCACTTCGATGTCGGCTCCGCGCTCCAGCATCAGCGCGCGACAGGCTTGCAGCTTGCGATCCACGGACGCGTCGTCGTGGGCCGGATCATGCGAAAAGAGCACGAGCCGCTTGACCTTTGCCGCGATGGCCAGTTCCACCGTGTCGAGGTAGCAGGTGTGCCCCCAGCCGACTTTGGCGGCGTATTCCTCCGGCAGATACTGCGCATCGGCAATCAACACATCCACACCCGAAACCAGCTTGACCATGCCGCTGTCCAACTCGCGGCCCAGGATCGCCTCTGCTTCCATGTCCGGCGCGCCACCCGGCAGCCTGCGCCGGTAGGGTTCGACATCCGTCGCGTAGGCCACCGACAGACCGGGCGCATCGACGCGGTAGGCAAGTGTCACACCTGGATGGTTCACATACTCGGCTGAAACCAGGAAGGGTCCGACGGCCTTGGACTGGCCGCGGTACTCTTCGAATTCGATGCTCGCTGCCATGTCGCTGAGCGCAACGGGGAAATACTCGGACTCCATCTGCCCCGCGACGACCTGCTCGAGCGGCTTGGCGGCCGAGCGCGGGCCGAAGATCTGCAACCGGTTGCCCGCCACATACGCCGGTGCAAAGAAGGGTAGACCTTGGATGTGATCCCAATGTGTATGGGATAAGAACAGATGAATATCCTGCGAGCGTCCTTGGGCGCCCGATTGGATGGCGACGCCCAACTTGCGGATGCCTGTACCGGCGTCGAAAATCACCATGCTGCCGCTATGTTCAATGGAGACGCAGGGCGTGTTGCCACCGTAGCGCGCCGTCTCTGCTCCGGGGGAAGCGATCGAGCCGCGCGTGCCCCAGAACGTGATCAGCGTGCTGCGCAGTGCCGCGCGCACGGTGGCCAGCAATACTTTGGGATCAAACGGCTTCTGCAAGAATAGCGTGCCACCCATGTCGAGCGCCTTGCGCTGGTCCGACGGGTAGCTCTTGACCGACATCACGATGATCGGCACGCGCTGGGTCTTGGGCGCGGCACGCAGGTGCTGGATCACCTCGTAGCCATGCATCTGCGGCATCATCAGGTCGAGCAAGATGAGATCAGGCCCCATCGCTTGCGCCTTGGCAACGCCGAGGCGACCATCCGACGCGTGCTCGACTTCATGACCCTCGGCAACCAGCAATGCGTGCAGCAGGTTGCGAATGTCCTCTTGATCTTCGATGACCAGGATGCGCGCAGCCATGTCACTCCTGAGGACGAATTGCGGACAGGTGCCGTCCGGACAAGCGGAGTCGGTTTGAGTGCGGGTCCGCCTGCAGACAAACCTTGGAGCGCAACCGTAGATGCGGATGCGGCCAAAGGCAAGCGGCTCACGACAATCATGCCTGTTTGGCGTCGGTCGCAGGCGGTGGACAAGGCCTACCGCGGACGCGCCGGGTCCAGCGTGCCAAACGGTCGCAAGTAGTTGTCCAAGTCCGCTGTCAATTCCTTGACGGCAACTGCGTCGCCATGGCGGGCGGCCAGTTCCAACCTGTGACCGATGTCCGTAATGGCGGGAAAGCCGTAGCTGGCCCCAGAACCCTTCATGCCGTGACCAACCTCAGCAATAACGCCGAATTCCCGCTGCGCCAGCGCGTCCGCCAACCGCACGACGTCTTGGGCACGGTTGCGCAGGTACCCGGGCACGAGGGGGGCGAGCATCGCATCGACCGGCAACGGCGGATGCGCCAGCGACACGGCCGGCGCCACGCGGGCCAGACCCTGCACCGCCGAGAGCAGTTCCGCGCGCTTGATCGGTTTGGTCAGGTGCGCCGTGCAGCCGGCGTCGCGACTCTCCTGCCGCGCGCCCTCGAGTGCGTGTGCCGTCAACGCGATGATGGGCACGGGCTGCAGTCCCAGCTCCGCCTCCCGCATACGAATGCGCCGCGTCGCCGTGTAGCCGTCCATGACCGGCATCTGCACGTCCATGAGCACGAGATCGAACTGACCGGCCGACCATTTCGCCAGTGCTTCTGAGCCATTCTGTGCCGTCGACACCTGCCACGGCGTGCCGCGCATGTACGCCTGAACGAGCAGGCGGTTGTCCTCCGCGTCATCCACCAACAGAATGCGCAGCACGGACGCCTCGGCAACAAAACCACTTGAATCTACTTGAACAGCGTGGGGCGCGAGGTACGCAGCCGACAGTGCGTCGAGCAGGGCGCGTCGTGTGACCGGCTTGGCCAGGATCGCACCTACGCCGCGATCCCGCAGCGTGGTCAAGTTCTCCGAGTCTTGACCCGACTTGGCAACCACGGTCAACGGCCACGGCTTCTCGAGCGCAACCTGCCACTCGCCCAGCAATGCCACAGCGTCGCGATCGCCCAGGCGGCGATCGAGGATGATGAGGCGCTTCGGATCGCCTTCCTGCTGCGCCTGTACCAGTGCTGCTTGTGCCTCCGCCGCCGTGCGCGCCGTGGCGACGCGGGCGCCGCTGCGTTGCAGCAATCCGGCAACGGCCGTGCATTCAATGGGATGTTCGAGAACGACGAGGACGGGACATTGCCGGAGCGCCGCCAGGACTTCAGGGCCGGCGTCGAGCAGCGACACCGCGGGCACTGCCACCGCAGCGACCGGCAAGGCCGCCGTGAATGCGAATGTGCTGCCCTTGCCCACGTGGCTGCGCGCCCAGATGCGGCCTCCCATGCGCTCGACCAGCCGCCGCGAGATCGCGAGGCCGAGGCCGGTGCCGCCGTACTTGCGGGTCACCGAGGCGTCAGCCTGCGTGAAACTATCGAAAATTCCTAGAAGTTTTGCCTGCGGTATGACGATGCCGGAGTCTGTGACCTCAAAGCGCAACAGATTGGACGCCGCGCCGCGCTCGGGCGTGACCTTGAGCAGAATCCGCCCGCTTTCAGTGAACTTGACTGCATTGCCCAGCAGGTTCACCAACACCTGCCGCAACCGGTGCGCATCGCCCAGCACGCGCGCCGGCACGGCCCGATCGAACTCGCAGAGCAACTCGATGCCCTTCTTCTGGGCGCGCACGGCCAGGAAATCCACAGTCTGTTCGACCAGTTCACGCGGATCCAACTCAATCTGCTCCAATTCCAGGTAGCCCGCTTCGATCTTGGAGAAGTCGAGCACATCGTCGATGACGGCCAACAGATGATCGCCCGCCTCCCGCGAGGCCCGGACGAAACGCCGCTGTTCGCCACCCAATTCGCTCTGCCAGAGCAGGTCCGCCATGCCCAGGATCACGTTCATCGGGGTGCGAATCTCGTGACTCATGTTGGCGAGAAATTGGCTCTTGGACCGGCTTGCCGCCTCCGCCGCCTCCTTTGCGGACTGCAATGCCAGTTCTGTCGCCTTGCGCTCGAGAATGTCGGCCTCCAACAAGGCATTCACGCGAGCGAGTTCGCCGGTTCGCTCGGCAACGCGCTCCTCCAGTTCGTCGTGCGCCTGACGCAGCGACTCTTCCGCGCGGCGGCGCTCGCGCATCTGCTCTTCGCGCGCCTCCTCCGCGCGGTTCAGCTCGGCTGCAGTCGACAGCACCACGGCACCAAAAAGCGCCATGTACACGACGGAGTCCAGGGCCGGCCCACCCTCATGCGACAGCAGCCCGAGGCGTTGAATCGTCATGCGCAGCAGCGGTACGAGGGGCGCAAGCAGGAACAGCGAGGGCAACAGACGGCGCGCCACGAGACCGCCGTGACCGTCGGAGAGCAGCAGGCGCATGATGCCGCGCTCCGGCCGCGCCGAGAGCAGTCCGACGCAGAGCACCATCAGGGTCACGGCCGTCATGACCGACAAGCGCCGCGGATCACCGACCTGCCAGACACTCGAGTCGTAGGCGTAGCCGATGAGACCGACGATGACGTTGCCCAGACCGATGATGCCCAACAGATCGGAAATGCGAAAACGGTTGGATCCGCCTGCACGATCCAGGGTGAGCAAGGCACCCGCCACGAGCAGCAGGCAAGAGGACGTAAAGATGGACATCCGCGGCGACGGCACGCCCGGCAGTGCGCTGTGCGGCACGAGCAGCAAGTCGATGCCGAAGTCCTCGGCGACGAGGTATTCTGCCAGCGTCGCCCCGGCCACCACGGCAATCATCGTAGCGAAAAATGCCGCAACAACGCGGGCCTTGGCGCTCACGGCCGCGCGTGGACGGCCGATCAGGATCAGCGCACAGCCCGCAAGGATCGCGCAGAGTCCCGAGTTGGGCGTCATGCGGCTGGCGACCGGCGACCATGCGTCTTCGAAGGCGACGCCCAACATGCGACTGACCAGACCGGCGGCACCGAGCCCGGCGCCGACGGCGCCCAGCACAGTGGCTGCGCGCGATTGCCGCAACGTCGCTCGCGAACTGAACGCGGCCATCGTCCGAATGTCCTGCGAGGGAGCCGGCGTCCCCGTTCTTCGGCGCGAAACAAGGTACGCGTGCTGCGGGAAAACGGCAATCCTGGGCGGTCGCGACGCGCGGCATTGCGCGAACCGCGCGGCGGCAGTAGCTTGCCTGTCTGAAGCCAACGTCGATTCGAGGTACCCATGCAAGCTGTCGTCCTGACACCGCGCACCGATCCACTGACAGATGCGGATGGATTGCCGGCATTCGACCGCATCCGGCCCGAGCACGTCGAACCCGCCGTGCGCAAGATGCTGCGCGACGCCGAGGCTGCGGTGACTGCGCTCGAAGCGCGCGCCCAACCGACATGGCCAGGTCTCGTGGAACCGCTCGAGCGCATCTTCGACCGCGTCGAGCGCGTGTGGGGACCCGTGTCCCACATGCTCGGTGTCTGCAATTCGGCGGCGCTGCGCGTGGCCTACGAATCCGTGCAACCCGAAGTCGTGGCGCTGCAGTTGCGCATCGGCCAGAGTCCTCAACTCTACAAGGCATTCTGCACGTTGCGCGACTCACCCGCGTTCGACGACCTCAGCGAAGCGCGCCAGCGCATCGTCCTGGCGACGATCCGCGATGCCGAACATGCCGGTGTCGGTTTGCAGGGCGATGACAAAGCGAGGTTTTCCGCCATCCAGCTGGAGCTGGCGGATCTGGCCACGCAGTTCTCCAACCACGTGTTGGATGCCACGAAGGCCTATGCTCTTGATCTGACGGCACATGCCGACGTCGCCGGCCTGCCGCAGAGTCTTCTGCGCATGGCCGCGCAAGCCGCGCGCACGGGCGAGCCGGCTGCGCCAGAGGATGTCGACGGCAGCCACGGCCCGTGGCGAATTACCCTGGACTTTCCGAGCTTTGGTCCATTCATGCAGCACAGCCGCCGCCGCGACCTGCGCGAAGAACTGTACCGCGCCTACCTGACGCGGGCCAGCAGCGGCAGCCTCGACAACTCGGAAGTCATTCGCAAAATACTGATATTGCGAGGCGAAATGGCGCGTCTTCTCGGCTTCGAGGACTACGCAGCGCTGAGCCTTGCCAGCAAGATGGCTCCGGGCGTGGAGGACGTGCAAACGCTTCTCGAACAACTGCGCGCCGCGAGTTACGAATCCGGCTTGCGCGACCTGAATTCCCTGAGAGACTTTGCCCGATCCAACGGCGCACCGGAGGCCGACGACCTGCGGCAATGGGATGTCGCCTTCTGGGCCGAGCGGCTGCGCGAGGCACGCTTCGACTTCAATGACGAGCAGTTGCGGCCCTACTTCCCACTGCCTCACGTCTTGGGCGGCATGTTCGCCCTGGCGCGCCGACTCTATGGCATCACGGTTGTCGCAGCCGATGGCGATACGCCTATTTGGCATCCCGATGTCCGCTTCTTTCGCGTCCTGGATGAAGACGGTCAGCCGATTGCGGCGTTCTACCTCGATCCCTACAGTCGGCCACAGGAAAAGCGGGGCGGGGCCTGGATGGACGAATGCCAAGGCCGCAGCCGCCTTTGCGCGCCTGCTGGCGCATCGGTGCGACTGCCGGTGGCCTACCTCATCTGCAATCAGTCGCCGCCGGTCGGCAACCAGCCGTCGCTGATGACGTTTCGCGAGGTGGAGACCCTGCTGCACGAATTCGGCCACGGCCTGCAGCACATGCTGACGTACATCGACGAAGGCCTTTGTAGCGGCATTCGCAACATCGAGTGGGATGCCGTAGAATTGCCAAGTCAATTCATGGAGAACTGGGCCTTCCACAAGGCCACGTTGCGCGCCTTGTCCGGCCATGTCGATACGGGCGAACCCCTGCCGGATGCGCTCTTCGACAAAATCCTGGCCGCGCGGACCTTTCGCGCCGGCAGCGACATGCTGCGGCAGATCATGCTGGCGACCACCGACCTGCGACTGCACCACGGCTACGATCCAGCCAGTGATATCACGCCCTTCGCCGTGCACCGCGCCGTCGAGGAACGCACGATGCTGCTGCCGCCCATGCCGGAGGATCGCTTTCTCTGCGCGTTCTCGCACATCTTCGCTGGCGGCTACGCGGCCGGCTACTACAGCTACAAGTGGGCGGAAGTCTTGAGCGCCGACGCGTTTTCGGCGTTCGAGGAAGCAGGCCTCGACGACGAGCGCGCCGTCGCTGACATTGGCCGGCGCTTTCGCGATACGGTACTGGCACTTGGCGGCGGCAGGCACCCAATGGAGGTATTCCGTGCCTTTCGCGGCCGCGAGCCAAGCACCGACGCGCTGCTGCGCCACGCCGGCCTGGGCAGCCGGGAAGCTGCTTGACCGCTACAGCGCTCCCTCCAGTCGACCACAAAGTGTTTCCAACACTTGGATGCGCGCCACCAGCTTGTCCTCCGCGGCGACCAAGGTCCACGGCGCCAGTTCCGTGCTCGTGCGATCGACCATGTCGCACACCGCCTGCACATACGCATCCCACTTGCCACGGTTGCGCCAGTCCTCATCCGTGATCTTGAAACGCTTGAACTCCGCCTGCTTTCTTTCTTCGAAGCGCCGCAGTTGCTCGTCCTTGCTCACATGCAGCCAGAACTTGCACACGATGGTCTTGTTCTCGACGAGTTGCTCCTCAAAATCGTTGATTTCGCCATATGCCCGCAACCAATCGTCCTGACTGCAAAACCCTTCGACTCGCTCGACCAGTACCCGCCCATACCAACTGCGATCGAAAACCGTGACGCGGCCGCGCGGCGGCAAGCCACGCCAGAAGCGCCACAAGTACGGTTGTCTGCGCTCTTCCTCCGTCGGTGCCGCGATCGGAATGATCTCGTACCGGCGGGCATCGAGAGCCCCCGTGATGCGCCGGATGGCGCCGCCCTTGCCGGCAGCATCCCAACCTTCGAATACTGCAATGACACCTGTTTTTGCGAACCTGGCAGAGCGCGTCAACAGCGCGAGGCGTCCCTGCAGCGCCTCCAGCCTTGCTGCATAGGCCTCGCGTGGCAGGCGCGTCGCCAGGTCGATCTGGTCGAGCACCGTGCGGTGATCGATGGCAGGAACCGGCGCAGGCGCAGTCGCACCCGCCGCGGCGCCCGGCGCATCGAGGCGGGCGCGCAGCGCCGCCAACAGCGTTTTGCCAACGGTCAAGCTACGGTAGCGCGCATCCTCGCCTTCCACCACGATCCACGGCGCGTGCGCGAGGTTCGTCTCGCGCACCATGCGCGCCGACACATCGCGAAACGCGTCGTACCGCTTGAAGTTTTTCCAGTCCGCCTTGGTCACGCGCCACTGCGTCTTGGGGTCGGACTCGAGCTTTTCCAGTCTCTTCTTCTGCGCCTTCTTGCTCAGGTGAAACCAGAACTTGAGAACCAGCGCGCCCTCATCGGCCAGCATTCGCTCGAAATGGTTGATGCGCTCGATGGCGTGGTCGAACGTCCGCTCGCCCTCCGCGCCCGCGACGCGCTCGAGAATCGGCTCGGTGTACCAACTGCCGAAAAATATTCCAAGTTTTCCAGACGGCGGCAGTGCGCGCCAGAAACGCCACATGGCCGGCCGCTGCGCCTCTTCGTCGCTCGGCGGGCCAAAGCCATGCACCTGAATGTGCCGCGGATCCATCCATTCTGTCAGCAGGTTGACCGTCTCGCCTTTGCCGGCGCCATCCACGCCGCCGATCACGAGGACCACCGGAAACTTGCGCGACTGCGACAGATCGAACTGTGCGTCCAGCAACGCCGTGCGCAGGCCAGGCACCTCGGCGGCGTAGGTCTCCTTGTCGATGCGATGCCCCACTTCAGCCGTCTCGAACATCGGGACACCTCCAGATTTTCTCCGATGCGAGCATAGCGCAGTCCGCTTCGCGGTAAAGCGCCCGCTATCGACTTGCGGCTTTGGCCTTGCCAACACATGGCGGCGCCGGTATGAACCCGGCATGCTCTCGCCACGCCAACCCTTCCTGGACGCCTTGGCGCGCGACTTCCGCGCCGGTTTTGTCACGGACGATCCAAGCGATCTTCGCGAGTTCGGCCGCGATTGGACGCGGGTGAGCGAACCGGCGCCGTTTGCTGTCGTGTTTCCGGCGACCACAGACGAAGTCTCCCGTTTTCTCGCACTTGCCGATCAATACCGCGTGCCTGTCGTGCCGTCTGGCGGGCGCACGGGGCTTGCCGCCGGCGCCGTGGCGCGCGCTGGCGAGGTCGTGCTCTCGTTGGCGCGCATGCGGCGCATGGACCCGGTCGATTTGACGGGTGCCACGCTGCGCGTCCAAGCGGGTGCCATCACGGAACTGGTCCACCAGCACACAGCGCCGCACGGGCTGACGTGGCCGGTCGACTTCGCCTCCAAGGGTTCGAGCCAGGTTGGCGGCAACATCGCGACAAATGCTGGTGGTGTCAAGGTGTTGCGCTATGGCCTCACGCGACAATGGGTGCTGGGTCTGCAGGTGGTCCTGGCAGGCGGCCGTGTGCTCGAACTTGGCGGTGCTCTGGAAAAGAACAACACCGGCATCGACTTGCGCCAGCTGTTCATCGGCAGCGAAGGCATTCTCGGCGTCATCACCGAGGCGACGCTCAAGCTGACACGCCTGCCCGGCAAGCTGGACGTATTCCTGTTTGCGGTCCAAGACCTGGCCGCAGTGCTGCGTCTGTTTCGCGAGGTGCGCCAGGCGCCACTGACGCCGACGGCCTATGAATTCTTTACGGATATCTGCCTGGATCGGGTCATGTCGCACCGCGCCCTGCGCGCGCCGTTTGCGCAACGGTCGAGCCACTACGTGCTGCTGGAGGTAGAACGCGGTGAAGATCTCGATGGTTGGATTGCTTCGCTGTTCGATCGCGCCTTGGTGCGCGACGGTGTGATGGCCCAAAGTCCCAGCGAAGCAGCCGGTCTGTGGGAGCTGCGCGAGGGCATCAGCGAGAGCCTGTCCGCCACCGGGTTGCCGCACAAGAACGATATCGCCTTGCCAATCGCGGCTTTGGAAGCGTTTACGGCGGAATTGAAAGTCGTTTTCACATCGCGCTATCCCGGTTGGGAGATCGCCATCTTTGGTCACATCGGGGACGGCAACCTGCATATCAACGTCATGAAACCAGAGAACATGACCAAGGAGGAATTCCTGGCGAGTGCGCAGGCGGCGGACGCGGACCTGTTCGATCTGGTGCGGCGCCACAACGGCAGCGTCTCCGCGGAGCATGGCATCGGATTGCTGAAGAAAAGCGCCCTGCCCTACACGCGCTCCGCCGCGGAGATCGCGCTGATGCGCGGCATCAAGCGCGTCCTCGATCCGAATGGAATCCTCAATCCAGGCAAGGTCTTCGATCAGTAGAGAATCCGCGTGCGAATGCTCGTCGCCAGCGCCGCGATCGCGTCCTTGACCTCGTGGGACACATCCTGATCCAAGTCCATGATAAGATAGCCAATATCTGGATCGGTCGACAGCATCTGTGCGCGAATGTTCGCACTCATCTCCGAGACGATGCGGTTGATGTCGCGCAACACGCCCGGCACATTGCGGTGAACATTCAGGATTCTGTGCGTGCCCGGCGTCGCCCCCATCTCGACCTGCGGGAAGTTCACCGCGCCGGTCGTGGGTCCCTGGTTGATGAACTTCGTCAGGCTCGTCGCCACTTCCTTGCCGATCGCTTCCTGGGCTTCACTCGTCGATCCGCCCACATGGGGTGACAGCACGACGTTGGACAGGCCCTGCAGCGGCGTCTTGAAGTCGTCGCTGTTGGTTTCGGGCTCTTCCGGATAGACATCGATGGCCGCGCCCGCAAGTCGCTGACTGCGCAGTGCATCGGTCAGCGCCGGAATATCGACGACCGTGCCGCGCGACGCGTTGAGCAAGTAGGCGCCCGCCTTCATTTGCGCGATTTCCCGTTCGCCCATCATACCTTGCGTCTGCGGCGTCTCCGGTACGTGCAGGGTCACGAAGTCCGACTGCGCCAACAGGTCCTGCAGCGTCGGGCACGGCCGCGAGTTGCCGATCGCCATCGTCGCGCGGATGTCGTACGTCAGCACGCGCATCCCCAAACCTTCAGCAAGCACGCCGACTTGGGAACCGATATGGCCATAGCCGACAATTCCCAGCGTCTTGCCGCGCACTTCGAAAGCGCCCGTCGCCGCTTTGCGCCACTTCCCCTCATGCGCGTCGCGGCTGCGATCGAACAGACGGCGCGCGAGCACGATGACTTCGCCGAGAATCAGCTCGGCGACGCTGCGCGTGTTCGAGAACGGCGCGTTGAACACCGGAACGCCCCTGGCATTGGCCGCGCGCAGATCGATCTGGTTGGTGCCGATACAGAACGCGCCGATGCTCAACAACCTCCTGGCTTCACTGAGCGATTTGGCCGTCACGCGCGTTTTGCTGCGAATGCCGAGGATGTGCACATCACGCAGCTTGACCATCAGCTCGGCTTCGCTCAGGGCGCCGGGAATGGCCTCGACCTGAAAGCCTTGGCTGCCAAAGACCTCGTGCGCCGAAACGTGGATGTTTTCGAGGAGCAGGACCTTGATGTCTTGCTTGGGAAACGATGTGGTGTGGTTCATGGCCGCGGAGCTTACACCGGCTTGGCCCGGCGCGAAACGGATGGGAGGCAGCATGCCTGACGCCGCGCGGCGCCCGGGGCTGTGCGCACGGAGCGGATTGGCGCTCATCTCTGTGGTTGACGGCGGCGGCCCGCGACCCCTACGCTCCTGACAATGAGGAAGCCGACATTGCGCCGCCCGTTGCGTCTTTTCTTTTCGATACAAGCTATTGCACTCGCATTGTGGAGCATCGCCGGGCACGCCGCGCCGATCGCGGCCGATCCGCGCTGGCCTTTCCGCAACGCGGCGGCGAAGAGCGAGTCGCGCCAGGGCGGCGTCGGCCTCGTGCTCGAAGCGCGCCCGGGCGGCATCACGGCGTCGCAAGTGCTGCCGGGCAGTCCTGCCGCGCAGGCCGGTTTGCTGGCGGGCGACGTGATCACCGCCGTCGACGCATGGCAAGTGCCGGAGGGGATCAAGGTTCCCGAACTGGCTGAGCACATCCGCGGTGAGCCCGGCACCTCTTGTCAGATCGAGATCCGCCGCCCGGGTGGTGCCGCGCCCCAGCGCATTGCCGTGCAGCGCGCAGCGATGAACCGTCTATTTCCCCAAACCGCCCGCGAGGTTCTACGCGTCCAGGATGGGTTGACGGTGCTCGCCACCGGCCAACGCCACGCCATCGGCCTGCGCTTCACCGGCAAGGTGCAGGTCGGCGAGCCGCTTGCGTACCAATGGTCGGTGGCCGCGCCGAACGAGCCGCTGTCGGCAGCGGCACAGCCCATCGCGCCAGGTCTCGTCACGGTGGATGCCGCCAGCGGCGCCGTCGTGCAGGTCGCAGATCTACGCTTGGAAATCAAGGTCCTGCCGGGCACGACGGAGTTGTTCATCGCAACGGCCAGCCTGCCGCTGCACCTGCCAGGTGCCGCAAACTGGCTGACCGTGGCACCGCCCTACGCCACGTTGATGAAGCCGCGCGCGGCGCCGTCCAAGCAGACTATGCGCTGGTCCGGCAGCGAGCGCGTGCAGTTGCAGGCGACATTGGATGGTGTGCCGATGGGCGGCCGCCGCGTGACCCTCAAGCTCGCAGATGTGCAGAACACCACGCAGGACACGCGCACGGTGCTGACGGATCGCGAAGGCCGCCTCGAACTTGCGCTGCCGCCTGGACGTTACAAGGTCCTGGGCCTGCAACCGTCGCTGCCAGGTGGGGGCCGCGACGCCTTCTTGGAGGCCGATCTGGGACCGACGGATTTGGGCCGTGTTCTCGATCCTTCCGTCGGCGACGCGCGACACCCGGTGGTGTTGACGCTGCAAAAGCGCCCCGGTACGGCAGTGGCGAGCGTTGCGGAGTGGACCAAAGACGCGCGCGTGGGTCAGGGCGTGCCTGTTCTGGATGTGCAACGCTGGTTCCATCCTCGTGGCGCGCCGCCGGCCACGCTCAAAGGCAAGGTGCTGCTGCTCTACGTGTGGGCGACGTGGTGCGGTCCCTGCAAGCAGACCTCACCGCTGGTCGCTGAGTTGCACGCGCGGCTGGCTTCGCGCGGCCTCGAAGTGGTCGAAGCCTCGATTGACCGCGACGAAATCGCCATCGAGGAATTTGCCGAATCTGGCCTGCCGGGCGCGCCGCCGATCGCATGGGTCGGTCCAGATGCCATGACGGCACTCGACATCGAGAGTGTGCCGACGCTGTTCGTGATCGACGCCACGGGAACGCTGCGCGGCATGCACCGCGGAACCGGCTGGAGCCTCGATGCCTTGGAGGCCTGGTTGACCACGCTGCTGGACGAAGCCCACGCCGTCAAGCACGGATAGCCCGCGTCGATTTGTCCGCACGCCCCCGATTGCACTACGCTGATCGCAAGATCGCAACGTGCATACACCCGAGCCCGGGAGGCGGACGTGACCCCTCACGCGCAACCAGACTCAGCGCCCCTGCGACGCCAGGTGCTGCGCGTGCTGGGCGCCTGTACCGGCCTGTTGGTGTTCGTGGCGGTGGCGGATGGCTACGGGCTGGGAACCGCACTCGATGCCTGGCTGGCCAGGGAGGTGTACGGCGCGGCAGGGTCAGGAGTGGAACTGCTCGACATCGGTGCAGTATCTCGCGGGATCCTGCTCGCAGCGACCGCTGTTGTCCTCGTGCTCGTCGACATCCACTTGAGCGGCATGGTTCTGCTGTCGGCGGTGCTCTTGTGCGGCACGGCCCTGCTCGGCATCGATTACCTGCTGCGCACCGAGTTGCAGGTCGCTTGGGGAGCCGGCAACGCCTTGCTCATGCTATCGGCCAGCGCAGTGGCCAGCGGCCTGGTGGACGGCCACCGCACGGCCGACAGCCTGCGCGCCATCCGCGCGCGGTTGCGGGGCAACAGACGCCCCGGCATCGGCTATCCACACCGGATCGACCGCGACACGCTGGTGGCCGGGCGCTTTGCCAACCTGTGCCGCGACTACGTCGTGTGCACGAGCAGCCTGCTGGCCGAGCTGCCGGCCGGGCAATGGCACCTCGCCTTCACCGCAGCTTTCGATACCAGCGAGGCGGACATCATGGAAGTGCGCCGCGATGCGCGCCGCATGCCCTACCAGGAAGCGTTCGCGACGATGAAGCCGATCTGGCGCGACGATTTCCTGGTCACGGGCCCCGCGCAGCGATCGCTGCTGGTGCCGCTCGGCTCCGTGGCGCAACCTGTGGGGCTGTGGGTCATCAACATGGCTTCCGAACAGCCCTTTTCGCGCACGCAGGCAAGTGTCGTCGCGCACCTGGCCGAGCAACTGGCGGTCACACTCGCGGCAGTGCCGCCCGCGCTCGGACCAAGGACGCTGCTGGAACGCTTGCTGCTGGCAGAGCCGGATCGTCCGCAGACGCAGACACTGGCGCGCGCCCTGCAATCGCTGTCGGACGGTCAGACGTGGCTCACGGCATTGCTGGACGCGGCGCCGATGTGCGTGTTGGCTGCAAGTCTCTGGGGAGACATCGAATTCACCAACGAGTCGATGCGCGAAGTCCTGAGATTGGCGAATGCAGCGGCGCCCCAAGGGGAACACCTTGCGCAGGTGCTCGCCGCGCTGAGCGGGCTTCCGCATCCGACGGTCATGGCGCACCTGCGGGATCTGCTAGCCGGCAGTCCAAGCTGGCAGTTCTCTTCGAGATTCGCGCCAGTGCACACGAAGTTTGTGTTGACGCATTGGCGCCAGCCGGACAAGGCGAACGGCGACAAGCAGCCGGGACAGTTCCTGCTGACAGCGGCCTTGGCGCCCAGGGCGGCGCTGCGGCCCGGCGCAGTCGCATGACTACTTTGGAGTGTTCGCGTCCTTGCGCGTCATCCGCACCACGAGAATGTACGCGACGAGCAGTCCGAACACCGCCAGCGCAACCACATGCGACTTGCCCTTGAGTGCATCCAACATCGCTTCGGGGTTGTTGATCAGATCAGGCGCGGCGCCGAGGATCTCCTGGCCGAACCAGGTCAGCACAGCGCACCAGGCAGCCGAACCGACGATCGTCATGATCGCGTACGGCACGACCGCCATCCGCACGAGACCCGCCGGTATGCCGATCAGGTGGCGAATGACCGGCAACAGGCGCGCGAAGAACACGCCGCCGGTCTCATAGCGGGCCAGGAAGCGCTCGGCTTTCTCCAGCTTTTCCGGAGTGATGAGCACAAAGCGGCCATAGCGTACGACGATGGGCCGTCCGAGCCAGCGCGACGCGGCGTACATGATCATCGCGCCGAAAAAGGAGCCGGCCGTGCCCGCCAGAACGATGCCGGCAAAGCTCATCTGGCCCTTGCTGATGAAGTAGGCGGCCGGGGGGATGATGACCTCGCTGGGCAGTGGAACGATGGTCGATTCCATGGCCATGAGCAGGAACACGCCGAGGTAGCCCCAGTCGGCAACGTGGGCGAACCACCAGGCAATGAGGTCGTGCATCATGACGGAGCCTTCTACGCGCGGGGGCAGGCTCCCGCGAAGGCGCGCAAGGTAGCGGAGGGCGCGATGCGCGTCAAAGGCCCGGCTGGGTCGCCAACCTCACGCTGCGCAGGCGCGCGACGGAGAGCGAACCGGCCGATCGACTTGCTTTCGCTGGTGCCGTAGCCTCCACGCCGTGCCACACTGGAGCTTGACCATCCCCCGAGCGTCGCCAAAGCTGAAAAGGCAAGTCGCAATCTGGCTTTGCGTTCTGGTCGGCTTGCTGATCAACGTCGTGTCAGCGCATGCCCGCGACCGCGGCCACCACCGCGCGCAGCACCACAGGCCGGGCCACGCGCGCGCGGTCAGCGGGCGTGCCCCGCCAGATGGGCTGTGCGGAATTCGTCACTCCGTGGCGCATTTCCGAGACACGACAGCCAGTTTTGCCCAGCGCAACCGGATCTCCGAGGCGACGTTTTGTGCCTTGAATGGCCTGCCGCCCGGCAGCGCGCTGGTCCACCGACGGCGCTACGTCACCGCGCGCGGCAGCGTCGGCGAACGCCTCGTCGGCGGCCAGACCATGGGTCCGAGCACCGCGGACTACGTCGTCGTCAACCCGTCGCGAGCTTGGGGCCAGAAGTCCGTCGTCGCGCTGCTGCGCGCCGCGGCGCAGCGCGTGCAGCAGAAGTTCCCGGGTGAACAGCGCATCGTCTTCGAGGATCTGTCGATCGAGCACGGCGGCTGCCTGGCTCCACACCGCGAGCACCGCAGCGGCCTGGAGGTGGACGCGGGTCTATACCACAAGGGTATCGGGCACTTGACCCACCTGCGCAAGGCGACGCCCGCCAACTTCGACGCGCGCCGCGAGTGGCTGTTCTTGCGTACGTTGCTGGAGACGGGTCGCGTCGATCGCATCCTGCTGGATCGCCGTATCCAAGGCTGGCTCCTGCGCGAGGCGCAGCACCAGGGAACGCCGGCCGACAAGCTGGCGCGGTGGTTCCGCCCGGGGCGCGGCAAGTGGCGAGCGATCTTCACGAATGCCGCAGGTCACGACAATCACGCGCATATCCGCTTCTTGTGCCCGCGCGAAGGCTGCCAGTGGCCGGTCGACTTGCTGCCGGAGGCGCCACCCGTGGCGACGGTGCGTCCGCCGATCGCGGCGCCGTCGCCCACGTCGGTGCCCCGCGCAATCCATCCGATTTGTCAACCGTTACGGGATGATCCTTAGGCATGGCCGTCAGATCAGTTTGCCGAATCGGCAGTTCCTGCATCTTGTCCTGGCACGGGTGGCAACGGTTCCCACTGCGCCGAGAGAAAGCAGCCGGACAGCCGCGACGCTGCCATCCTTGCCTCCTCCATGCGCGCCCGCACCTCTGGCGAGAAACCCTCTTGGCGCACCGCCTGCGACAGTCGCAGCGTCGGCTCTGAGAAACCTGCTGACTCAATTCGCTTTTCCAGCGACACTCGCGCGTTGACCAGGCGCATGCGCTGCTCGATGCGACCGACCTCCGCCTCCAGCTCCGCATCAGGCATCGTCACCGTGATGATGTTGCCTTCGAGGGTCATCGGCTCCTCTCTGCCTTCCGACGCCAGACCGACTGCAAGAAAAAGCTGCCGCCATCTTGAGTTGGGCGGCGCATCCAGCCGAATCTGCACAACCAGGAGCCGCGCGAAACGAGGATGGATGCCGACGACTTCGACTTCGACCGGCTTGATTGGCTGCATGTTTTGATCCGTGCAGCCCGATCGGAAGGGCGGCGCGGCGCAGCATAGCTTGGGAACAGTCGCCTTTCCAGTCTTCTGAACAGACGCGCAGGTGGTCGCTGCAGCCGAAGAAAGATCACACAAAAATTCGGCATGCACGTCAGGCGTTCGTAGAATGCCAGGAGCGGGCTGGCCGCACCCTGAGTGTCCGTGAAACATTTCCCTCCACTGCGCGTCAGATGATCATGTCCCACTACGGGACATTGCGGAACTCCATGACCGTCCAAGCTTTCGATTCGCATTCTCCTGAGGCAACTTCCCAAGGTCGCAGCCACTTCTGGATGCGGTCCCTGGCCGGCGGCGTGCTGGTGTCGGCGCTCGCGCCGTGGCTGGCCTGGCTGACCCTGCATGCCACATACCTGCTGATCTATCCGGTGTTCCTCACTGGCCTGGCATACTTGCATGGCGTGATCCAAGGACGCGCCAGTGGTCAGCCGCGGCGCGACTGGCTGTGGGGCTCTGCGACGGCGGTGGCGCAGTTGATTGCCTGGGCGGCGACCGCCTCGCTGCTGTCCGACGCCGACATCGCCTGGCTGAGCGTGGCCGGCGTCGTGCCTCTGGCGGTCGTGCCTGCGGCGGCGGTATTCGGCGTGCACCACTTGTTGCTCAAGCCGCCGATCGATACGTCCTTTTTGCAGCACTGAACCGGCCTTGGACTGCGGTGGCCCTCGCCGGCAAGCTGTGGCATCGTACGCCTCTCCGCTTGGATGAGGCCAACCCATGCACGCTCGACTCCGCACCGTTCTCGCCGCCGCTCTGCTCTGCGCCTGTGCCTGCGGCGGTGAATCGAAGACCTCCAAGTCCACTGATGTCCTCGCCGACGCGGCTTCCGCCGCAGATGGCGGTGTGGATGTCGCTGCGGATGTCCAGCAAGTGCCTCTATGCAAGATGGTTTCCCCGACGGATGCGGCACCGGACACGACGCGCGCGAAGTTCGCGGTCTCCATCTTTCACTTCAATGTGGAGTATGTGATCGGCGGGCTCGAGTACCCGGCACCCGACGGCACGAAGAAGACCTTTCTGAACAAAGCGGCCAATGTCGGCTGGGACAATGCCAAGACCGAAGACTACATCGTCGAGCAGACCTTCCTGCCGATCCTGGAGATGTACGACAAGCATCCGGGTTGGGGCGTCGACCTTGAAATGCAGGCGTACATGGTCGAAGTCATCGGTGAGCGGCATCCACAAGTCATGGATCTACTACGCAAATTGGCTCAGCGCGGTCAGGTCGAGTTGATCAGCTTCCACTATGCGGCGCAGTTCTTCCTGGCTTTTCCGAAAGAGGATCTGCACCGCTCGATCCAGCGCACTCGCGAGATTTTTGCCAAGTATTGTCTGCCCTTGTCCGGCGTCGTCTTCAACCAGGAGGGGCAAGCGGGGCAAGGTCGCCAACAGATGCTGTTGCAAGAGGGCTACTCGGTCGGCGTCTTTCCGAAAAACCTCTGGAAATACCAGCATGGCGAGCCAAAGACGGGCCACTGGCCGCTCTACAGCAGCGAAGGCGGCGATCTGATCATCGGTGGCGCGGGCGTCGATGCGGCGTCCGGTGTGTCGCTGGCGTGGAACTTCATGGATGACGGCGAGTTGCGTGCTGTCGGCAAAACATCGGCTGGTCCGTACAATCCGTACTTCGCGGCTGACGCGCCAACCGATGCGGCGCGGGTGGCGGAATTCGAACAGGAACTGGCAAACACCGAGAAGGCCGGCTACTTCATGGCGCGCGTGAGCGACTACGTGCGGCACCTGCATGCGAAGAACATTCCAGCCCAGCCGGCGCCGCCGCTGCTGGACGGCACGTGGCAGGCGCCGAGCACGAGTTCCGTGCACAAGTGGTTGGGAGGACGCGGTATTCAGCCCGGCGTCCTGACACCTGGCCTGGGAACGGACGAGGCGGACAACGCAGTGCGCACCGGCAACATGCAAGCTCGCACGGACGTCGCAGCGCTGCAGGCCATGGCCGATTCACTCGCCAAGCAAGGCAAGCCGGTTGCCGGGTTGGAGGCGGCGCTGCGCGCGATGTGGGAAGATGTCTGGCACGCTGAAGTGAGCGATTGTACAGGCATCAATCCATGGTGGGGCGAGATCCAGTTCGGCCTCGACCGCAATGCCAAGGTCCAGAGCGACGCCGCCGCGTGGCGTGCCAAGGCCTTGACCGCGCTGGGTAAGCCACATGCCGACGTGAACCTGCAGACCGGTGCGGTGACACCGCTCGACGCCCTTCCGGTCATCCCGGCGCTGCCGGCGGTTGCTGCTCCGTTCGAGATCACCGTGACCGCGGCAACTGGGCGCAGCATCGATCAGAAGTGGCAAAGTCTGGATGCGAACAGCTACTGGCTGACCATCCATGTCGGCGCATCGACCTGTGGCGACGAGTGCACAGCCAACGAGCTTTCAGTTGCATTTCCGCGGTTTGACGACAACATCACGTACAGTCCCGCCCTCATCGAGGACGCCGTGCGCAGCTATCCACTGTCTTCCTTCGTGTTCCTGCACAAGGAGACCTGGCTGCCGCTGGCCAACGGCCTCATCGGCTTGGGCAAGGACCTGTGGGTCATCAAAGCGATGCGAACCGTACATGTCGCGGCGCGGATCAGTCCGGACGATGCGATGATCGTGTTCAACGACGAGACTTTGCACGACACCGGCACCGCTACGTGGCAGTTTCTCGTGTACAAAGGCACTGCGGCAGGAGCGCTGCAGGCGGCGGATCGCCTGAACCTGCACCCGACTGTGAGCTACTGAAGCATGCTGCGCTACGTTGCCACCGCGGTGCTGCTGATCGCTTGCCAACCGGACCTGACCGCTGGGAATTTTCCCGCACTGCTGCCCGACGCGCAGGGTGATGGGGCCATGCTCGACTCCGCTGCGACGCCGGCCAGCAACAACATGACGGGAACATGGGTGCTCGCGTCGGATTGGTCGACCTGCGTGAGCCTGGGCGATCGCATCGAAAGCCGCAGCTACACGCTGACCCGTGTCGACATGCAGCAAACTGGGTATCGGCTGCTGGAGAAACGCGAAGTGTGCAGTGTGGCGACAACGCCGCTGCTGGGCCTCGTGACGGTGGTGCCGCCGGCCGCGCTGGCGAGTGGCAACCCGATCTTCGTTCAATCGACGTTGCTCGGCGCAGGCTACGCCGGTGGCGTCGAGGCGCAGCTCTGGGGCGTGAAGATGCAGGATCCGACAGCGGATCCCATGCCCACCCAGAATACCGATGTACGCATCTATGACGCCGACAACGACGGCCATCCGGGCGTGACAATGCATGTCGGAACGGCCTGCGACTTGTACGTGGCGCAGCGTGCGCTCTCGGCAGTGACGGCGGAGCGGCAACCGGGCGGTTCCTATGCAGGCGGGGCTGTGCGCATCAATGAACAGTTCGTGCTCGGCGCGACGAAGGGATTTTGCGAGACGCCCTACACGATGCAGTCCAACGACGCCTTGAACAAGGCGCGGCTCGTGCGGGTGGATCACGTGGGGTTGGACCTCGATGCCAACCGCGACGGCACGGTGGATTGCGGCGAGATCCTCGAACATCAAGAGGCCATCATCCATTGGACACCGCCCGACGACACGAGGTGCAATCCGTGAGAAGTGTTCCATTGTTTTGCGCACTGCTGTTCGGTTGCGGCACGGCCGCGGGCGCTGGCTACTCGTGCGTGCAGGCCGACGGCGACGCGACTTGTTCGGGCAACTACGCCGCAGACGGGGAGAACCTGGCCGGCGATATCGCTGGCAAGACCGTTGCGGATAGCGGCGCCCCGGCCGTCAGCGACCCCGTATCGGCGCTGTGCGCGCGCTGGAATGCCGACCGCAAGGACCTCAGCGAGGGCACCTGGAGCGGCAGTGTCAAGACCTGTGATGCCGGCGACTTGTCCGCGGCCGGCAGGGCCAATGCCCTGCGCCAGGTCAACCTCGCGCGGTTTCTCGCTGGCTTGCCGGCCGTGGTCAACGAGGCAACATTGGATGCAAAATCGCAGGCTTGTGCCATGCTGATGTGGGCCAACGCCACGCTGTCGCACGCACCACCCAGCAGCTGGAAGTGTTGGAGCCAGGACGCTGTCGACGCCGCCGGCCACGCCAACCTTTCGAGCGACCCTGCCGTCAAGTCCGTGCTCAGCTTCCTGGTCGACGGCGGCGACAACAACACGGACAGCCTGGGTCACCGGCGCTGGATCCTATCCAACTCCCTGGGTCCCATCGGCATTGGCTCGACGGGCAAGGGACCTTCCTGCTTGTGGGTCATCGGCGGCGCGGGCGCGGCCGGCAAGGCGTGGACGGCATGGCCCCCCCCGGGCGTGTTTCCGCTGGCGGCGCGCAACGACAGCTATGGCGGCACGCTCGACAAGACGGGGTGGTCGATCCAGAGCGACAGTCTCAATCTCGGCAAAGCTAGCGTTTCTGTGACGGAAAGCGGCGTCAACATGCCGGTGGTGACGCGCTCCCTCGCGGGCGGCTATGGGTCGAAATCGGCGATTGCGTTCGTGCCCCAAGCCTGGACGATGACGGCGGGCAAGATCTACCACGTCAGCGCCAGTGGCCTGCCGGTGGCAATTGAATATGATGTTCAAGTGATAGACTGCGCAACGTGGAAGTAGGAGTTGCCTTGCGCCACGTGCGCGCGTAGCGTGACCGCTCGGACTTCATCGCTATCGTGGAGCGACCATGCGCAAGTTCTTCTGCGTTCTCAGTTTCTTGCGTCCGGCCAGGCCGCCCGTGCTTGCGGTTTTGCTGTGCCTGGCATGCGTGCCGGCGATCGCCCATGCGAATGAAGGCGACGACTACCAGGTGACGCAGGCGCCTGAAACCGATGCTGCCGACCTGTCGACCGCGGTGACACCGGCCAGCGGCGACGTCTTTGCCGAGGACGGCGTGACACCGATCAGCCTGCGCATGCTGCTGCAGACCCGCTATGGGCAGACATTTGCCCGCGGCGATCGCGTGGGCGAACACGCCATCGCCCAGAAGGACGACGGCTGGATTCTCAACCGCGCGTTCTTGAGGGCGATCACCAAGCCGGCCAAATGGATGGATGCGCGGATCCTGCTCGATGTCGCCGAGTTGTGGAACAATGACCCGGAAAAGGGTCTCAAGCTGGCCTATGTGCGCGTGGACGCACACAAGCGCGTGCAGGTGACGGCGGGTCTGTTCAAGCGGCCGTTTTCCTTGCTGGAGTTGTTGCCGATCTCGGAGTACGAATTCGCACGCCTGGGCCCGGCCGATGACCTGATTGCCGACACGGGCTTTGGCAGCCGCGATGTGGGGGCGCAGGTGCGGGTGGCCGTCCTGCCGAAAAAGAAGTGGCTGGCGCTGACGCTGGGCGCGTTTGGCGGCAACCACGACAAGAACGACGCACGCTGGAATGGCCTGCTCGTGGCGCGGGCAGAGAGCGAGCCGTTCAAGCATTGGCGTTTCGGCGCGGACTTCGCCTACCGACGCTACCGCACCGATACCGGCAAGAATGGCCCGAACGACTACCTCGATCGCGGTTCAGCGTGGAGCGCGGATGTCACGTACACACGCAAGATCTTTGAGTTGAGAGCAGAAGTACTCGGCGGCGACCGCACGGATGGACTTGCGCGCGTCATTCCCGGCGATCCAGACCAGAACGCGCATGCGCAGACGTGGCTGGCAGCGTGGGGGCTGGCGGTGGCGCGCTTCAAGGTTGCGGGACTGCAGCTGATGCCGGGCATCCGCGCCGAGTACCTGGATGGCGACCGCGACCGCCCGACCGGGACGCGCTACCAAGGCACCGGCGTGTTCAATGTCGATTTCTCGGAGCGCCTGCGCCTGACCTTGGATGTGACCAGGCAGTGGGTGCAGGGCAAGTCCTTGCCGCTCAATGGCAAGGCGCCTGGCGGCGACGCGAATGGCGGCACGGTGTGGACACCGTACTATGATGTCGACTTTACGCGGGTTATCATGCAGTTGCAGGTGCGGATATAGCGCCGGCCACTTCGAGCAGAGCGCGCTGCCGCCGCAACCTTGCGTCAGTAGACGTAGACGGCACCTGAGGATGGCTTGGCGTTGGAGGTCTGGTCGCCGTCGAGACCGGCCGCGCCACTGGCCTCGCCGTAGGCGCCGATCGCGAATTTCGTGCCGCTGATGGACACGCTGCTGCGGACGGCAGGCTGACCTGAGCGTCCAGGCCCTCCGCCGGGCTGCGACGGTCCCGACGCCTCCGCTGCGTGCGGCCGGCGCGGCGTGACCGGTCAGAGTATACACGTGTATACTCTAAAGTGCTGGTTTATGCGCTGCTTTCGGGTGGGGCGGGTAGGGGGGCGTATCCTGTTGTCCGAACACTACCAAAGGTGACACTCTACGAATGTCGAGGAACTCCATGGATCCAGCAATGTTCATGTGGTTCACGCCCTGGCCGACGATCCGCGTCCGACAGAATCTGGGATGGTGGGGCTCATCGTTCCGGGCTGGATCATGGCCGGCTGCGGCGCGCTGTCGGTGGTCGCCAGCGTTCCTTGGCTGCGGACTGCACCAAGGAGCTGTCGCAGAATACCTGCGACGAACTCCGTTTGCTTCTTGTCTGGTCGCCAAGCTCACCGATGCGGATTCGCGGCGACGGCCGTCCATCAAGTCGATCGACTTGTTCTTCGACGGCGCCCAAGAACCCGGACAACTGTTCGCCGGGTCTCGATGGTCTTCTGTTTGATGCCGGCATCGCCGTCGCATGACTCGGCACGGCCCTGGCGGTGACCGGCCACATGGTGCGTGGTATTCAAAAAGGGCGGTGGGAAGCCTGGCTGTAGCGGCACCCGGAAGCACGCCGCTACCGCGAAAGCCACCAGGCGCCGGATTCGGACGCCATGCTGCCGGCCGTGGCCGTGGCCCGCGTCGATCCGAGCTTGGGCGTTGCGCCGGTGCTGTCCGGGCGGATGCGCGGGCTTGCGTTCACGCTGCGGTTTTGACCCGCCGCGACGCCTCATGAGCGTCATCCGAGTGTCTCTATCCAAGTTGGTGTTGGCGCCTGAGGAGGTGTTTCCTGCGGATCTCGACTACTTGGGCAATGCGGTGCAAGGCGAGCCAGACATCGAGGAAGACCGCGGGTTCGACTCTGCGGATGAATGGCCAGAGGGCCAGCTTTCGTCGAACTCAGGGCAGGTTCTGGCGGCGTGAGGCGAGGGGCCGCGGGGCGCTGCGCGGCGGAGCCTTGCGCGCGGACACTCGATACGACCGAATTTAGGCCGAAAATCCTGATGGACTGATGTCGGCGAGCGGCGCAGGATGGGCTGGCCGAGGCTGGAAGGTCAAGTGCGGCGGTGTGTCGGCCGTACGTTGACGCCGGCAGTGAAGCGGAAAGCTCTTGCGTCTCCTTCTACGCCGCCCAATCCTCCGCCGTCAGTTCGTCCAGCGCGTCCCATTCATCTGGCTCGGCCGGCTCGGGCCGATCGAAGCTGGCCGACGGACCACGAATCGCCACGATCTCGAATGGTTCTCTCAGCAGCTTGAGGTGCGCGAGAAAGCGCCGGATCGCGCGCGGCAAAGGTGTCGCGCGGGTTGTTCTCGGGATCCGGTACTGGTCGTCTGATTTGCCTCTGGATTCGCCGCACTGCGTCGGCCAGCACCGCCTCCACATCGACCTGCTGCAGCGGCGGCGCCGGCTGGAAATACACGCCGTTACCCTTGCTTACCCACGCGCCATCGGCGGCGAGCACGTGGAAGTGGAGGTTGAGCCTCAAAGCGCCGGGGCCAGTCGACTGCTGCTACCAAGTGACGCCAGCGTCACACGTCGTGAATTCGCCGAGAATCGTGTCGAACATCGCGTCCACGCCTGAGTCTACGGGACTCCAGCTGCATCCGCCGCACAAGTACCGCATGGAAACAGTGCGCATTCCGCCGTCGGCGCACGTGCTGAAGTGGAAGCCGGCGTAGGCCGGCCCTGCGAAGAATGTGGGGCACGCCAGGAATGGATATGTGCTGGTGCGAAGTGTCGCAGTGGTCGCCGGCACAATCGCCAGATCCCAAGAACCGCCGTGCTGGTTTCCGTAGTTCGTATCGGGTCCGAGTGCGTACGTATGCAGCGCGCATCCGGCGCGGAACCAGAAGACTGCACCGTCGACGTTGGAGCAGACTTCGCTGGGTAGGGCCGACGGCTCAAGAACGGTTTGCAGCAGCGACAGAGGGATGGCAGACGCGGGAACCACCTTGCGGCATGCGGAGTATGCGGAGAGCCAAACATGGAGCTGCGCTTTGCTGCACGGATTGGTGTCAGGACAGGGAAAGGGAACTTCCGAACCGTCCGCGGCGAAACAATCGTGCGCCGGCGCGCAACCGCTGCCCTCGCTGAAGCAGGCACACATGGTCCCCTCACGGCAAGCGACGATGCCGAGAGCGGCACATGCCGTTGATTCACCTGGCAGTATCGCGCCGGCTCCCGAGTCGATGGGTGGCAAGTCAGGCACTTCGATGCAGCTGGCCACCGATGCAATCTCAAAGTTATCCGCCACTGCTGCGGCAACGTCGGCCCCAGGCGTGAGTGTGGCCGTATCCAGGCCCAGAGCGACCTCGGCAGCGCGCACCGCCGTGCCGTCCGTTGCCGGGGGCATTGAGCAGGCCGGCGCGACGACCAAGGCGACGACGCCAATGCTGGCGCAGCGCCAAGACCGGTTGATTCTAAACGGGTAGATGCTGTCTACCATGACGCACTCCAGCCCAAGCCTGCTGCAGCCACCGCGACGCCCCAACCACGTTGTACGCCACGCCCAACCACCCGTCAACTGGCCGTTTTCCAGGAGGAACCCCACGCTGGTCCTGCCCGGCGTGCCGTTCCGCACGTGAGCTGTCAGCTTGATCGTTTGCGACAAGAGCCGACGCCGCCCAGTCGTCCGCCGTCATTTCGTCCCGGGCGTCGGGCAACAACCTCCGCGCCCGCTGCGGGCACACATCGCTCTTGCGGGAGAAGTGCCTGACGCCCGAAGCCGAAGTTGGCGCCCGGGTGGACTGGTGGGGCTGCAGATGCTGGACGACGGGCGGTTGACGGATTCGCTGGGAAGGACAGTAGATTTTCGCAATACGCTGGTGCTGATGACGTCGAATGTCGGGAGTACCGCCATTCTGGCGTCGGCGAGCGATGCAACGACGCGGCGGATCGTGCAGGACGAGCTGCGGCAGCACTTCCGGCCGGAGTTTCTCAACCGCATCGACGAGATTGTGATCTTCCAGAGTTTGCGACAAGAGGACATAGTGCGCATTGTGGAGATTCAACTCAATCGCTTTGCGCAGCGTTTGAAGGATCGCAAGCTGAGCATTACGGTGACGGCGGAGGCGCAGCAGCTGCTGGCGCAGGAGGGCTATGATCCGGCGCATGGGGCGAGGCCGCTGAAGCGGACGTTGCAGACAAGACTGGAGAATCCGCTGGCGATGGAGATCCGGGCGGGCAGGTATCCGCCGGGGAGCCAGGTGGTGGCGGATGATGTCGGTGGGGAACTGGGGTTTTTGGTTGGGGAATGAGGGGTCTTGCGTCTACACAAGGCAGACCACGTAGCGCCACGGCGGGTCTAGCCTGCCAAACGGTTGCAGCGACTACGTAGTGCTGGCGCCAGAGCCACTTTGCCACGCAACCGCGCTGGGCACTGGTCGCAGGACCTCTCCATGGACCGCGTGGCATCCCAGATTGTCGAGTTCTAACCGCGATTTGACGCGGAGTTGTCCGTGCGTCTGGCGGCGCGGGGCCGGCCGGCGCGCCGCTCTGTGGCGGTCGGTGCCGCGAAAAGGTCGATCGCGTTGACGCCAAGCGCAGTCGCGATGCAGACCAGCGACCGGATAGTCAGGTTCGTCCCGCGCTCAATGCGCTGAACGTAGTCGACGCTGACGTCGAGTTGCACGGCAAAGGCGTCCTGCGTCCAACCGTGGCCGGCGCGGAGTTCGGCGATACGCCGGCCGACCGCTTGCACTTGGACAACAGCGTGATCAGACGGCTGGCGCATGCCCGGGATGGTGCTGCTGCGGCCGTTGACTAAACACTGACTTGAGCGTTAGTGTTTACACGGCTGGCTTGGCGTCGGCATTGGGGGTCACGTGAACACAACTCGGCGGTTCCTGCGCGCTAGCGCGATCTTGGCGTGTTTCCTGGCAGGATGCGGTGCGACCGCTGGCGCTGGTGGCACGGGTGGTGGCCTGGTTGCGGACACGGCGCCTTCGGGCTGGCCGCCGGCCGATGCTTCGAAACACGACGACCAGGCGCCCGTCTGCGCGCCGAACTGTAGCGGGAAGGAGTGCGGCGATGATGGCTGCGGCGGTTCGTGCGGCAAGTGCCCTGCGTCTGCGCCGACATGTAGCGCTGCCGGCAAGTGCATCGCGGATTGTTCGCCGCAATGTCAGGGAAAGGAGTGTGGCAGTGACGGCTGCGGCGGCTCCTGCGGAAAGTGCCCGGCGTCTGCCCCAACCTGTTCAGCAACTGGCACATGCCTCGCGAATTGCAAGCCCCAGTGCGAAGGAAAGGAATGCGGTGACGACGGCTGCGGCGGGCAATGTGGCAAGTGTCCGAACTCAGCGCCGACCTGTTCGGCTGGCGCGTGTATCGTCGTCTGCAAGCCTCAGTGCGGCGGCAAGGAGTGCGGCGACGACGGTTGCGGCGGCAAGTGCGGATCGTGCCCGTCGGCGGCACCGATCTGCAACGCGGGCAAGTGCGAGGCGGCATGCCAGCCCCAGTGCGCGGACAAGGACTGTGGCGACAATGGGTGCGGCGGCCTGTGCGGGACGTGTCCGGCAGTTGCGCCGATCTGCACGGCTGGCAAGTGCCAGTCCGCGTGCAAGCCGCAGTGCCTCAACAAGACTTGCGGTGATGATGGTTGCGGCGGTTTGTGCGGGACTTGCACCGGCACCACCGTGTGCCAGGCCGGTGGATGCGCGCTGCCAGCACTGCCGACGATCGCGAAGGTCACGGCCAGTGTGTTCAACGGCAACATCTTTCCGACCTACATCGCGCATCTCTTTGGCAAAGACATCGGTGGCAAGCCGCTTCCGTTTCTTCAGGTTGACGTGACCAATCCGACGGATGGTCCGGTGCAGCTGACATTGAGCGCGGAGCTGCAGGGCTATTCGTTCGCCCAGGACACCATCGTTTCCTTGGCCAAAGGAGAAACCAAGTCCATAACGGTTCCGATGGCTTTCAAGACGGATGCCTTATACGCATCGAATGCTGCCATCACCGCCAATCTGACGGTTTCGCTGAGCCAAGCTGGGCAGAAGATCGATACCAAGACCCAACAGCTACAAATTGCTACAAAGAACACAGTCTTCTGGAAGGTCGTCAACGCCGGGAAGGTGGCGGACGTGTCCCCCTTCGCAGCGGTCATGGCGACGCCGAAGAACATCGACGTGGAGACCTTGATCACTGCGGCAGGATACAACAGCGCATTCGGCAAAATGTATGGCTATGGTTCGGCCGGAAGCGCCATGGCGTGGAAAACCACGGTCATGCCGGGCGTCTGCAAGACCTGGTACGCCTACTACCCAGCGGGCCAACAGGTGAACATGGACGTGAGCGTGACCTGCTCTCTGTGTACATCGTACAACGCGCAATACTGGCTGATCGACCAAGCGAACTACCAGCTCTACAAGCAAGGTCTCGCCTACAACGCGTTGACCGGCAAGAACACGCTTGGCAACGCGAAGTTGTCGTACAGCATTGGCGCCGCTGGCTGGTACTTTCATCAGGCATGCAACCCGGAGAGCAATAGTTCCGACCGGAGCTACACGGTCAGCCTGCCTGCTGGACTCAATGATGTCGCCACGGATCAGATGTCAGCCGTCTTTCAGGCGTTGAAGGACAAGGGGATTATCTACACGAATGTCGCGACTGACTTCTTTGCCGGCGCACAAAACGTCAAGACGCCAGCGGAATCGTTGAAAACAGGTTCTGCCAACTGCATCGACGGCACCCTGGTCTTTGCCAGCGCCCTGGAGGCGATTGGCATGCGTCCCGTCCTGGTCCTGGTCCCGCACCACGCGTTCGTCGCCGTGCATTATCTTCCAGATGGCTCGCCGTTGGACGACGACTTGATCGCGATGGAGACGACAATGGTCGGCACCGCGGCGGCGGGCCAAGGTCTGATGACAGCCGCTACGGAACTCGCGGAGAACATGGCGTCTGGCACCGCACAATTGATAGATATTCAAGACATGCGCAACAAAGGATTCGTGCCAGCGCCGTTCTAGCCAGGAGCGACCAACGTCCACTCAGGTGCATGGAGCCTTGCCTCGTTACGCCTTTGTGTTGGGCCGCCGCCATTCCTCAAGCAGCGGTGCCGTGTGCCTTGCGCCCACAGCCTTGCAGATGCCCAGACCGGCCACTTCGAGCAGAGCGCTGCCGCCGCAACCTTGCGTCAGTAGACGTAGACGGCACCTGAGGATGGCTTGGCGTTGGACGTCTGGTCGCCGTCGAGACCGGCCGCACCGCTGGCCTCGCCGTAGGCGCCGATCGCGAATTTCGTGCCGCTGATGGCCACGCTGCTGCCGAATCGATCGCCAGGATCGCTATTGGAAGACTTGATGTAAATGGGCGCCTGGCACGCCACCAGGCAGTTGTCGAACACATAGGCCGCTCCCGAATCGAGTGAGCCGTCGTGGGCCGGATTGCCGTCGGTGCCGCGCGCGCCACTGTCCTCACCCGGCGCCCCAATCACAACGCGAGTGCCGGAGAATTCGACAGCCGCGCCGAACTGATCGCCAGCACCCGGGTGGGGCGCTTTGAGGTACAGGCTCGTGGTCCCCGCGAACCAGTAGACAGCGCCGGCATCCGGCATGCTGTTGTCCGATGGGTCGTCGCCTGCACTGTCGTCGCCGGGAGCGCCCACCAAGACGACGTTCGCGTTGCCAATTGTCCGGTAGACGATGGCTGCGCCGTAGTGATCGCCCGGATCGAGAGCCGACGTGCTCGACCCGCCCTTGCTGAACCAACTGATGTGGTCGGCGCCCGAGAAGTATTGCCTGGAGCGGTAGAACCCGTGCACCTGCCCTCTGCCGCTGCTGGCCCCCGGCGCCCCGACGGAGAAGTGGTCCATGTAGGTCGGCGCAGGGCACGGATAGCTGTTGCAGCAGGGTGGTCCGCTGCAGTAGCTGGCCGTCGTGCCCGCGATGCTCACGGCTGCCCCGAAGTTGTCGTCGGCAACGGGCGTGTTGGCCTTCGCGTAGATCTTGTAGCCCCAGCTGCCGTCCGCGTTGCGTTGGTACACCCACGCCGCGCCGGCACCGGGGCAGCCGTTGTCGGTCCAATCGGGATCCGACCACCCCTGGCAACTGGCCTCGTTGGGCACGCCGATCAGGACAAGACCAAAGCTGCTGGAAATGGCAACCGACGCGCCAAGCTGGTCGCCGATGTCTGGGCTGCCCTTGATGTAGGCCTCTTGGACCCATGCGCTGCCTTGGTAGGCAAACACGTAGGCGGCCCCCGACCCGGGTTTGCTCATGTCGGTGGGGGTGGAGGCGCTCGCGCTCGCTTCACCCGGCGCACCGATGACGATGTAGGTGCCGGAGATCGCGACGGCTGCGCCAAACCGCTGGTTGGGTCTCGTGGTGGCTGGTTTGAGGTAGGCCTGCTGAACCCAGCCTCCGCCTTCATAAGAAAAGACATAGGCTGCGCCGGCATCGGGGCAACTGTTGCTTGCCTGGCTGCCGCCGATGCCTGTCGCGCAACTACGCTCGCCCGGTGCGCCGACGACCATCAGGTTGCCAGACACCGCAACAGCCGAGCCGAACCCGTCACCACCGTCAGATGTCGATGCCTTGACATAGCCGTTCTGCCAGGCCTTGGGTGACCAGACGAGCACGTCATGCGCAGCCGTCACACCGGCGCGGGTGGCCAGGACGGAGAGCAGGGTCGAGCCGCTCCCGACGGTCGGGCCGCCGCCGCTCAGCGGCAATGCGGACGAGGCAACGGATGGTGCCAACGTCATGGTCGGCCCATCCGAGAGGGACAGGGCCAGGCTCACCTCTGCCGCAGCATCGGCGGTCACGGTCGTGCTGTTCCAGCCCGTGACATGGAACGTCGGTGTGCCCGCCGTGAACGCCGGCTGCAAGGCACCAGCACTCACGGACAGCGAAGACAACACCGGCCGGCAGGCGTCGTTCTCGTGCAACAGCCCGTCGGCGCAGGTGCAAGCTGCAGACTGGCACACCGCGCCGCCCAAACCGCAGGCGCCCCCCTCGGCCACTGCGGCGTGGCTGCAGAACTGGGTGTCTTCGCAACTATCCGTCGTGCAGGCGTTGCCGTCATCGCACTCCGCTGCTTGATCGAACAGACAGGCATCACCGGAAAAGGCATAGGCAGCCCCCGCGCCGGCCTGGGTGTTGTCGGCCTGGTCGCCGCCAACAAGGACCGCCTGGCTACCCTCGCTGGGCGCCGCCACCACAGCCGTGTTGCCATCGAAAGCGAGCGTCGCACCGAATTGGTCGTTGGCATCGGGATTGGAGGCCTTGAGGTAGGCAGCGATGGCCCAAGCGCTGCCCTTGCGGGCAAAGAGGTACGCGGCACCGCTGCTCGGCTGGCCGTTATCGAGCGGATCCGCGTTGATGCCCGCATTGCCACTGGATTCGCCTGGGGCACCGACAAGCGTCAGGCTGCCCCGCAGCGCCACCGCGGCACCGAACTCATCCATCGCATCCGCTGCGCTGGCCTTGAGGTAGCCCTGTTGAACCCACACACCGCCCGCCCGTGCAAATACGTAGGCGGCACCCGCGTCTGTCCGGCTGTTGTCGAGTTGGCTCAGGCCATTGCCATCCTCGCCGCTGGCGCCTGCCACGACCTGATCGCCAGCGATCGCGAGCGCGCCGCCGAAGTGGTCGCCCGCGTCGGGGTTCGATGCCTTCAAGTAGCTTTGCTGACTCCAGGTCGCACCACTGCGCGTGAAGACGTACCCCGCGCCTGAGCCAGGTGCCGCATTGTTGGCCTGACTGCCACCCACGCCGGCCGCCTTGCTCGCCTCGCCCGGCGCGCCGACCACAAGTGTGTCCGCGGATAGAGAGACCGCGCTGCCGAACAGATCGCCGGCCTCGGCGTTGGAGGCCTTGAGGAACACCTGTGGACGCCAGGTGCCGAAGCGATCGGCAAAGACGTACACGGCGCCACTCTGCAAGGCGTTGTTGGATGCCTGGTTGGCATTGATTCCGGTGGCGCTGCTGTCCTCGCCCGGGCAGCCGATGGCGATCGAACCGCCGGACACGGCGACGGCCTGGCCAAAGCGGTCGCCCGCATCGCCGCTGGCGGCCTTGAGAACCGCGGTCTGGCGCCATTGGCCGTTCTGGCGGGCAAAGACATAGGCTGCGCCGCTCTCGGGCCAGGTGTTGTCGGGTGTGCCGCGCTGCACAGATGTGGGCCAACTGCTCTCGTACGGCGCGCCGACCACCAGCCGGTCGCCATCGAGCGCGACGCTCGTGCCGAAGCGGTCGCCGGCATCCGGATTCGCGGCCTTGATGTAGGCTTCGAACGCCCAGGTCGCCCCGACGCGCCGGTAGACTTGCACCGAACCGCTGTCGGCCATGGCGCCACTGCCGCTGTCGCCGCCGATGCCGCTCGCGGCGCTGTCGTCGAACGGCACGCCGATGACCAGGGTGTCGCCCGACATCGCCAGCGCTGTGCCAAAACTGTCGCCCCAACCGGTGTCGGCATTTTGCGCCTTGATGTACGCCTGCTGCACCGTCGGCAGCCGCGTGACGGTCACTTCGTACGGCTTGCTCATCCCGGCATGGATTGCCGTGAGCTTGATCAGATTGGCGCCAATCCGAAGGCTTACCGCGCTGGGCTCACCGACGCTGAGCGTCGTGATCGGACCACCGTGGACTGACAGCGTAACTGCAACCCCCGCGGGCGCCGTCACGGTCAACTCCGCCTGCGTCGCGCTCAGCGGCAGCGATGCCACGTAGGAGGTCGCGCCGATGTCGAACCCGGGCGACAAGACTGCTCCAGTCAACGTGATTCCAGTCAGCACCGGCGGGCAGTGCTCGCCCTGGATGGCAAAGCCGCCCGGACAGGCACACTGCCCGCCACCGCAGACACCGCTGTCGCCGCACACGGCGCCACCGTTGTCACCGTATTGACAACCCTTGACCGCATCACAGAAATCAACCGTGCACGGGTTGGCGTCGTCGCACGCGATGGCTGCGCCCGGGACACAGTTGCCAGCCAGGCAGTGGTCTCCTGCCGTACAGACGTCTCCGTCATCACAAACCATCTGCGGGCCCGCTTTGCAGCTGCTCGCCGCACATGCATCGCCTGTCGTGCAGGCGTCGCCGTCACTGCAGGCAAGCGCATTGGCCGAGTGCTGGCAGCCGATCCCATTGGCGCACGCGTCATCCGAGCAGGCATTGCCGTCGCTGCAGCCGTCGGCCTCGCCACCACACGCGCCGTTGGTGCAGGTGTCGCCGATCGTGCAGACGTTGCCGTCATTGCAGCTGTTGCCCGTGTTGGGCGGGTGCGCGCACCCAGTCGCAGCATTGCACAGGTCGTTCGTGCACGGGTCGGTGTCGGTGCAATCGAGCGAGGTCGTGGCCAAGCACGCCCCGCCAGCGCAGTGATCCCCATCTGTGCAGATGCTGCCGTCGTCGCAGTTGGCTGCGACCGGCTGGTGGGTGCAGCCACTGGCGCCGTCGCAACCGTCCGTGGTGCACGGCGTGTTGTCTGCGCATTGCAGCGTGGCGTGGCCCTGGCATACGCCGAATTCGCAGGAATCGAGCGTCGTGCACGCATCGCCATCGCTGCACACGCCGCCTGTCGCCTTGCCGTGGGTGCAGCCGAGCATCTGGTCGCAACCGTCGAGCGTGCAAGGGTTGCTGTCGTCACAGCCGATGGGACCACCCGAGGTGCAGACGGAGTTGGCGCAGACATCGCCTTGGGTGCACGCGTTCCCGTCGTCGCAGGCGCCCGCCGCTGCCTTGTGTTCGCAACCGACCTGGACGCTGCAACTATCTACAGTACAAGGATTTTCATCGTCGCAGGGCGGCGCTGCACCGCCGACGCAAGTGCCGGCCAGGCAGCTGTCGCCGCCCGTGCAGATGTTGCCGTCTGAGCACGCGCCGCCATCGGCCACGGTCGATGTACAACCGCCGGCCGGGCTGCAGGCGTCCGTGGAGCAAGCGTTGCCGTCGTCGCAATTGCGCGGCGCTCCGCCACCGCAGCCGCCCGCCTTGCACACATCGCCGACCGTGCAGGCGTTCTCGTCGTCGCACGCCGCGCTGGTGGGCTTGTGCTGGCAGCCGGCCGTCGCATCGCAACTATCTGACGTACATGGATTCGAGTCCTCGCAGCTGATGCTGGCGCCACTCGCGCAACTGCCGCCCACGCAGCCATCATCCAAGCTGCACACGCTGCCGTCGGTACAGGTAGCCGCATTCGCCAGGTGCACACAACCGCTCGTCTTTGCGCACGAATCGTCAGTGCAAGGATTGCCATCGGCGCACTCCAGCGCGACGCCGGGCCCGCATTGCCCGGCGTTGCACACATCGCCCGCCGTGCATGCGTCGTCGTCCGTGCAAGCGCCGCCGGTGTTGGCGTGGATGCACCCGTCCTTCGCGTCGCAATTGTCGAGCGTACATGGGTTGTCATCCGAGCAGTCCAACCCCACGCCCGGCGCGCAGACCGAGTTGGCACACACGTCGCCGGTCGTGCAGGCGTTGCCGTCCTCGCACGGTTGGCTCAAGGCCTTGTGCGTGCAACCGGCCTTTGCGCTGCAGGAATCGCCTGTGCAGGGGTTGCCGTCGTCACACGCCAAGCTGGCGCCTGCCTGGCACACGCCGCCCAAGCAGGTGTCGCCACCCGTGCACAGGTCGCCGTCCGAACATGCGCCGCCGTCGTCCGCCGTCGCGGTGCAACCCGCCGCGGCATCGCAGTTGTCCGCCGTGCAGTCGTTGCCGTCATCGCAA
>Ga0172369_10000691_pt1 | contig 49933 bp, 45 predicted proteins | sample LakKiv25m_FD_114539 | JGI IMG/M metagenome (GOLD analysis project Ga0172369, IMG submission 114539) | Freshwater microbial communities from Kabuno Bay, South-Kivu, Congo - kab_022012_11.25m | ecosystem: Environmental > Aquatic > Freshwater > Lake | place: Democratic Republic of the Congo...
CTGACGTAGCCGGTGCCGGAGGTGGAGACGGCGATCTTCGCGCGCTCGATGGCCTCCATCAATTTGCCCTGGTTCATAATATCGAGATGCGGGTAGAGGTCGCGCAGATACGGGGCCTTGCGGTCATCCAGCAGCAACTGCTCCAGGATCTGGTAGTCCATGTCCCAGCCGCCCAGCTCGTCGTCGCAGCTCTGCGTGACCGGAATCCACTCGTATCCGGAGCCCACGCGGACGACGTTGCCCACCACGATGTCGGTGGTGCCGGCGCCCATGTCGACCACCATGATCATCTCTTCGCTTTTCTGGGTGCCGCTGGCGATGGCCGCCGCCAGCGGTTCGGGAATCAGGTGCACGTTGCCCGCGCCGAAGACCTGCTCGCCCGCCCACATGGTGGCGCGCAGCGGGGCGTCGTCGAAACCGGCGGGGACGGTGATGACCACCTGGTCGATGCGGGTGCCATGCATGCGCCGCATCTGCAGTTCGGCGTCTTCCCGAATCTTGCCGAGCAGGAAGGTGGCGATCTCCTGCGGGGTATATTGCTTGACCTGCCGTTTGCCGACGCGGATAAGCACCTCGCCGGTATCACCGCGGGTAATGCGGCCTTTGAATTCGTCAAGCGTGCGCCGGCGACTGACGCCGTTATGGGTTTCCATGCTCTTCACGACATAGTCATATGAGTGGCCCATTAACCGCTTCACGTGCCGGACAATCAGGTCGGCGGCGCCGTGAAACTGGCGTTTGGCCAGCAGCCCGGAGCACGCAGCGTTGCCGTAGACATCAAAGGCGATATACGACGGGAAGATTAAACCCTCTTCCGTCGGGCCCTCGACGGGTTGAATCATGTGGGTGACACCACCCACGGCAACTGCGGCCGCCGAGTTCGATGTTCCTAAATCAATGCCAAGTATTGCCATTGTAAAACCAGTGCGCCGGTATTTGGATGAATGCAATAAGATGCCAGGAATTATGCTGATAATTCCTGGCTATCGAATGATGTACCGGCGATTCATAAAATAGATACCATTCCGTTAGGTCCGTTAGGTTCATTATAGTGAATTGAGCATGATATGCGCAAGACCTTGAGAAAACGATCAGATAGCCAGGCTTGAAGTCAATCAGTTATATTTTAGCATACACTCGCCTGCTTAGCACTAAACTTGTATTGCATTAAGTTTTCTTGATTTTTATGACCGAACCTTAAACGTTCCGGCGTTTGGCTTCCCATCAGCAGGAGCCGGACACCCGCCGTGCTCTCCGGCAGGAGGTTGACCGCGCGGGTTGAGATCAATTGTCGCATGAATGTGCTATGTGTCAAGCAGGAGAGGCCCTACATTAACAATCTACCTTACTGCTTTCATTCGGTACTGTGAGGAGCGATGCGTCACCGAGTTGCGTCAAGACGGCATTCGCCACCTGTTCCGGCGTGATGGCCTGCATGCAGGGCGCGCCCTGGAGGTAGGCTTTTTCGTCACAGTTTCCTTTGCGCAACCGGCAGGGAAAATGCGGGCAGCGATACTCCGCGCGCACGATGCGATGCCCGTCTCCGCGGGGTCCGTAGCGTTGATCATCACTCGGTCCAAACAAGGCGATGCACGGCGTGCCCTGCGATGCGGCGATGTGCATGGGACCGCTGTCGACCGTCACCACCAGCGCACACCCGCGCAGCCAGGCCGCTAGCTCCAGCAGGCGCAGGCGGCCGGTGAGCATCGGCGCCGGTGAAGACACTTGCGCGTTGATACGGGTGGCAGCTTCGACATCCCCGGCACTGCCCAGCAGCACCGGTTGCAGGCCGCGCTGTTGCAACAGATCGACCAGCGCGGCCACGTGCGTTTCCGGCCAGTTTTTCAGGTTGAGCGGGGAGCGGAAATGGATGCCGATCACCGGCGCGCCATCGGCAATCCCCAATGCCCGCCACGCGGCGTCCGCCCGCGCCACGTCCTCCGGGCCGGGATACAGTTCCAGCCCCTGGTGCTCCAGATCGGTGACGCCCATGGCGACGATCGTCTGCAGCGGACCCTCGGCGGCATGCAGGTCTTCCCGATCGCGAATGGCATAATTGAGGAGCGCGTGACAACCCCACCACTTGCCCCGGTAGCCGCCGCGCCACCGGGCGCCCGTCCACCAGGCCATCAAGGCGTTGCGCTCGACGGGGTACAGATTGATCGCCATGTCGTACCCCTCGCGCCGCAGGTCCCGCATGAAGTGACGCCACGCCGCCCGGCGCCGCTTGAAATACGGGCGGTCGAAACCGATGGCCCGGTGGATGAGGGGATGATGAACCAGCATATGCTGGAACTCGCTCTTCACCAGCATGTCGATCTCCGCGTGCGGATAATTGCGGTGCAATACGCGCACCAGCGGAGAAGCCAGCAGAATATCTCCGATGCCGCGCAGCTCGATGATCAGAATTTTGTTGATGGGCGTGGGAGCCGGCATGTCCATCCCTTCCTTCGCGGATAGAGCGATTATACCGGAGAGGCGATCATCATGCGAGCAGGCAGATCCGACATCGGCGATGACTTGCCGAAAGTGGCATCAGCGCCTAGAATAAGGCAAGGTTTTCGTTCGGCGCCGGGGTGGAGACACGGGCCCTCTCCCCCCGACCCCCTCTCCCAATGCTGGGCGAGGGGGAGCACCGAATATGAAAAATGATTCAGTGTTCATTTTAATAGAGAACCTGCTCCCCCTCTCCCAGTATTGGGAGAGGGGGCTGGGGGGAGAGGGCCCGTGTCTCCACCCCGGCGCCGAACGAAAGTTTCAAGGTAATCACTTTTTCCGGGAGACAGCCATGCGTTCTGTCCTGATACTCACCCTCCTTGTGCTACTCGGTGCCCTGCTCCGCGCGGAAGGCCCGCTGCCCTATCCCAATGAACCGGCGGCCGGCACGGAGATCGTCTACCCGTTCGATAATACCATCATGGTGTGGGTGCCCAGCGGGTATTTCATCATGGGCATGGACCGGCAGGACGCCGATAAGATCTGCAAAGCATTCGGCGCGAAGGATTGGGAGGACGCGTGGGCGTGGGAGTGGTTCCCGCAGCGCAAGGTCTTCGTCCCCGGCTTTTTCATTGACAAGTATGAGGTGACACGGGACGCGTGGGAAAGATATGCCGCCGCCACCGGTGCCAAGCCGATGAAGGGCATTGCCAAAGGACCGAAAGAGGACACGCCCGGCGACTTCGGCCTCTACCCCGCCACCTCGGTCTTTTGGGCGGAAGCGGCGCAATACGCCAACTGGGCGGGCAAGGCGCTGCCGTATGACGCACAGTGGGAAAAGGCCGCGCGTGGCACCGACGGCCGCGTCTTCCCGTGGGGCAACGCCATGCCGACGCCGGAGCTGGGCGTGTTCGTGGACATGGTGAAGAAGCAGACCACCATGATCCAGCCGGTGGGCAGCCACCCGAAAGGCGCCTCCCCCTACGGCTGCCTGGACATGGCGGGCAATGTGATGGAGTGGACCTGCGAGTGGATGGAGCCCTACCAGAACAACCCCGAGTATACGCGGATGCTTTCCTACGCCGGGCACAATTACGGCTCACTGCGCGGCGGATCGTTCTACAGCGGCCCTTACGGCTACATCTGCGCCAAGCGCTTCGGCTTCGAGCGCGATGAATCCTATTACCACGTCGGCTTCCGCTGCGCGTGGACCCCACCGGACGATTACTTCACCAACCCGGCCTTCAACGAGGCAAAAGCCAAAGTGCCCGCGCGACAGGCGGAACTGGGAATATTGCGCGCCAGGTGCAAACCGATCCCTAACGGCTGGATCGGCGGGTAATAATCCAGTGGTGGAAGGTCCATTCACAGTCTGGAAGGAGGCGAGAGCCCCGCACGAATTTAGGTAGGCTTTCCTAAATTCGTGCGGGGCTCTCGCCTCCTTCCAGACTGTGAATGGACCTTCCACCGCTTCGAGATTCTACCGCACCCGCTGCTCCATATAATATTCCATCTCCGACGGAAACTCGGAATTGAGGCCGCGGTCGAGCCACTGCTCGCGCACCGGCTGGAAGCCCATCTTCGTGTAGAGCTGCACGGCGCGAACGTTGGCATGCTGCACGGTCAGGCTCATCACCGGCGGACCGACCTGTTTCGCGATCTCCAGCAGGCGGGTCATCAGCAGCCGTCCGGCGCCGGAATTCTGATACGGGCGGGCGATGCAGATGCCGAAGCCGCTCTGTTCCGCCTCGTCGTTCTCCCAGCGATACCAGGCGTAGCCGCCGATCGCCTGGTCCACATCCAGCACCAGCACCACCTCGTGCGGGCTGTTCGCGCGGGAGGCGTTCCGTAGCGCGTGCTCCTGATCGAGGGCGTGCGGATAATAATGCCGCTGATCGGCGCGCGGAATGCCGGCGTAAAACGCCACCATCGCGTCCGCATCGGCGGTGGAGAGCGGGCGGATGACGGCGGCGGTGCCGTCGCGCAAGGTGACGGTCATCGGCGGATACAGGGCCTGGGTTTCGGGCGTCATATGGTTCCTCGATGATTGGATGGGAATGGGCGTTACGGGAAGTATGAGAAACTGCCATCTCCCATGCTTCCCATGACGCCCATCGAATCATCCATTATTTCGATTCTTCCTCTCGTCGGCGTCGCCGGCGTTCGCGCGGCTTGGCTTCATCGCCTTCTTTACTGCCGGAGCTTTCACGCACCTTGATGCGGATAGGCGTGCCTTCCAGCGAGAAGCGTTTGCGGATCTGGTTTTCCAGGTAGCGCTCGGTGGAGAAGTGCACCAACTCCGTGTTGTTGACGAAGAGCACGAAGGTCGGCGGTTTCACGCTGGCCTGGGTGGCATAATATATTTTCAGCTCCCTGCCGCGTCGCGATACCGGGCGCTCGTAAGTGGCATCTCTGATGACGCGGTTCAGCTCCGAAGTGGAGATGCGCATGGCATGCTGCTCGGATACCTCTGCCACGGTGGTCAGCAACTCGTGGACACCCTTCCGCTTCAGCGCGGAGATGAAGACGATAGGCGCGTAGGCGGCAAAGACGATCTCCTCACGGATGGTCTTGGTGAACGATTCGATCAGCTCGTGCCGTTCCGTCGTTCCCAGTTGTTCGTTTTCGCCCAGCTCCAGGCGGCGGCGCTCGCGGTTCAACACCTCGTCCCACTTGTTGACGGCGATAACGATGCCGCGGCCGTTCTCCTCCGCGTACCCGATGATCCGCTTATCCTGTTCGGTCACGCCCTCTATGCCGTCGATCACTTCCACTGCCACATCGCAGCGGTCGATGGCGCCGAAGGCGCGCACCACGCTGTAATACTCGACGTCCTCCTCCACTTTGCTCTTCCGGCGGATGCCCGCGGTGTCGGTGATGGTGAAGGCGTTGTCGTTCCAGTCGTAGTGGATGTCCACCGCGTCGCGCGTGGTGCCGGCCACCTCGCTGACGATGGCGCGCTCCTCCTTGAGGATGGCGTTGAGCAGCGAAGATTTGCCGACGTTCGTCCGCCCGACAATGGCCATGTGCAGCCGTTCTTCCTCTTCCGGGTCTTCCAGCACCTCCGGCGGGGGCGGCAGCAGCTCGACCAGGCGATCGAGCAGAAAGTCCACGTCCTGCCCGTGCAGCGCGGAGATCGTCATCGGCTCGCCGAATCCCAGGCTGTAGAATTCAACGGCATCCTCCATACGCCGTTTGCTCTCCACCTTGTTCACCGACAGCACGATATTTTTGCCGGTGCGGCGCAGCATGTCGGCGATCTCGTAATCCGTCGTATTCAAGCCTTGAACGCCGTCCACCAGGAAGATGATGGCGTCCGCTTCGTTGATGGCGAATTCGGTCTGCCGGCGGATTTCATCGATGAACTCCGCCTTGTTAAGTTGAATGCCTCCCGTGTCGATAAGTACAAATGGATGACCGTACCATTCGCAATCAGCGTAAAGACGGTCCCGCGTGACGCCGGGAGTAGGTTCGACAATGGCGATGCGACGCCCGGCGAGACGATTGAACAGGGTCGATTTCCCCACGTTCGGTCGCCCCACGATCGCGACGATCGGTTTGGATTGCGCTAAAGTTGGCATACGGGCTTATTGTAACAGACTTCGAGCCGCGACGGAAACAGACGACAAACAAAAACAGCGCACGGTCGAATCGTTCGGTGATTATTTTAAATAAATAGCGTTATTTACCTTTATCATTTTTTATTGGGAGGAATGCTCATGGGACAACTCACCGGAATCGGCCTGGCAGCCGGCAGCGGCATTCGTTGTCGCCCGCTGACATTGAAGGCGAAAGATTACATCCGCGCCAAGGCCGCCGTGCATTTCCTCGGACGCCGCGTGCTGGATTGGGTGCTGCATGATCTGCAGGACCAGGGCATCCGCGACTTCGTCATGGTGGCGAAAGGCAAGGAAAACCGCTACCAGATCAAAAATATGGTCGGTTACGGTGAATCGCTGGGGGTGGATATCCGCTATTCCCCGGTGCGTTTCGACCAGACGAACCACGGCAGCGGCGACTCGCTGCTGACGAACATGGAATATTATCGTCTCGATGGCACCGCGGTCGTCTTCCCCACCGATTCCGTTTTCGATTTCGACCTCCCCGCCATGCTGGAAGCCCATCGCAACTCGGGCGCCGTCATCACCATCGCCACCGGCATGCAGCCGGCGGAAGCCATCGCCGGCAATTATGGCCTCATCGACCGCAAGCCCAACGGCCGCGTGCGCGGGTTTATCGAGAAACCGTCGCTGGAATGTATCTATGCCCATTACGGGTTGATCGGGCAAAACCGCCGCCCGCTGCCGCTGCTGCCCACCAATGCCGGCGTCTACCTGATCAATTCCTACGCCTTGCGCCACATCGCGCGCCACCCGGAAGTGGTCGCCATGCGCAAGGACCACTGCGACCTCGGCGGCGACCTGCTGCCCTGGCTGGTGAAAAAGGGCTACTCAATCAACTCCTACAATATCGACCGCATGGGCGACCTGGGTAACGTGGACAGCTATCTGAAGACTATGGTGGAGGCGCTGCACGGCAAATACCTGTCGATGACGCCGCTGATGCCGGACTGCTACCTGGAAGGCAGCGGCCTGATGATCGACCCCACCTCGCTCGCCCTGGCCGACCCTGTCAGCCGGCTGACGCTGGCGGAGAAGCTGGAACAGGGCCTGGTCGAGATTCATGCCCCGGTGCGCATCGGCAAATACGTGCAGGTCTTCCCCGGCACCGTGCTGGCGGAGTGCAACATTGACGACGACAGCGAGATTTACGAACACGCCACCGTCATCCGCTCAAGTGTCGGCGCCGGCTCGCTGATCGGCGCGCACAGTTACCTGGAGGGTTCCATTCTCGGCAGCATGGTGGAATTACGCTCCACCTTCAAGGAGCGCATCTCCGTGCGCGGCCAGGTCGCCATCGGTGATGAAGTGGTGGTGGAATGCGGCACCAGCATGAACGACCACGTCTCCGTGCACCCGCGCCTGACCATCCCGCAAGGCGCCGCCATCCCCGCCCATCTCACCCTGGAAACGGACGAACAGGCGCTGCAATACTGCCATGCGGAATACAACAGCATGACGCTGCCGCTGTCGGCGGCCTACTGGAACGCCAAACCCATCGATATTCAACCCCTGCCTGCGGCAAAACACAAAGTGGCCACCCCGGCCATCGCTGTTTCACAATGACGCCTCCCCCGGCGTTGGAGCACCGCGCATGGACGCGGCAAAGCGGAAGGTATCCTCTATGTTTGTTTGTGGAGGGGAGAGGATACCTTCCGTCCTTTATAATTCATGCTCTTTCTCTTACTCTTTCTCTTAACTCCCCTGCGTAATCCGGATGATGGCGGAAAAGAACAGATACTGGACTTTTATCCGTTTTTTCCGTCGATTACTTCTTTACGTAGGGGAGAAAGCGTAAGAGAAAGATCCGGTTAACAGGAAAATATCATTTTAAGCCGAACATCCCCATTATGATGGACCTTCCTGACATCTTCGTCACTCCCCGCGAGACGCTGCACGACCGCCGCGCCCACGTCGAAACCGACCTGGCGCTGGTCCCGCCGGATGTGCCACCGCTGTGCGGGCAGCTTCCCGGCCTGCAACCGCGCCTGGTGGATATCGGCGGGCTGCGGTTGTATGTCGAGGAGCAGGGCGAAGGTATCCCGCTGGTATTGCTGCATGGCGGGCCGGGGCATTCCCACCACGGCTTCCACCCGGCCTTCTCGCGGCTGGAGGACGGGACACGTGTGATTTATTACGATCAGCGGGGGGGCTGGCGGTCGGATTATGCACCGGAGGCAGGATACAGCGTCGGCCAATCGGTCGACGACCTGGAGGCGCTGCGCCAGGCGCTGGGCATTGAGCGCTGGGTGGTGCTCGGCCACTCCTACGGCGGTTTTCTGGCGCAAAGTTATGCCGCGAAATATCCGCAATCCGTTGCCGGCCTCATGCTGGTCTGCTCGGCCATCCCTTCGCGCGAGATGTTCAACCTGACGCCCTCGCCACTCCCGGAATTCTTTTCGCCGGAGGAGCAGGCGGCCCAGGATGCCATCTTCAACAACGCCGGGCTGACCGACATGCAGCTTATGTATAACCTGCTGCTGAACGGCCGCTGGAAGCGGAACCATTATTACCGGCCGACGCTGGACACCCTCGCCCGCATTGCCCGCTACGAATATGCGCACGACGCCGGGTATTGTGAAGCGGTGGGGAAAAGCATGCTCGACGTCGACCTCACCGGCGCCTTCGATGGGTCGATCCCCACGCTGCTGGTGGAAGGCCGTTGGGACTTGACCTGGAACACCGACAAGCCGGAGAAGCTGCACACTTTGCATCCCCATGCCCCACTAGAGATCTTCCCACGCTCCGGCCACCTGCCGTTCAACGATGAACCAGAACGATTCTTCCCGTTGCTCGAGGAATTTATCGGCCGTCTTCTTCTTTGACTGCCGTCCGGTACCGGCCCGGGGCGCACGCTTCATATTTGCGGAACACGCGGGTGAAATGCGTCAGGTTATTGAAGCCCACCTGCAATGCGATGTCGGTCACCGGCACGGTGGTGCCGCGCAGCAGCCCCTTCGCCTCCTCCACGCGCAGCCGCTGGACGTGTTCAACGAAAGTCACACCCGTCTCCGCTTTGAAGAGGGAGCTGAAATAGGCCGGCGAGAGGGAGACGCGCTGCGCCACCTCCTGCAGGGTCAGTGCCTCGCGAAAATGGCGGTGCAGGTAACGTTTCGCCAGCTCGATCTCCGCGCGCTCGCCCGAAGGCGCCTGCGCGCGCAATCGCCGGCCCATCTCGCAGCAATATTCCGCGAAAAAGACCAGCAGGTGCAGCGTCTGTTCCAGCTTCCCTTTCGCCAGGAAGGGCGAGGCGAAGTAGATGTCGCGAAGCTGTTGGGCGGGCAGGCGCAGCGCGTGCAGCCGGGTGCACAGGCGCTGGAAGCCCTCCTCGGACGGCGGCTCCGGCAGCACCTGGCCGCAGTTGATGGTCGCCGCGTGGCGGCCGTCCACGAAGATCGGCACGGCGATGTCCACCAACCCGGCGTGGCACAGGTACTGAATGCCGTGCCGCGCCCGCGCCGCGCGCTCGCAGTTGATGCGGTCGGTCGCGTCGCAGGCGGCTTTCCCCGGCCCGCGCGACTGGATCAGCCTGCAGAGCGAGTTCTCCGCCGCCGGCGGGAACAGCCGCTTCACCCGCGCCCCGCTCGGATCGACCAGCACCACCAGGATGCCGGTCAACTCGCGGGCGATGGCGAAGAATTCCGCGAACTCCTGCGATTCGGCCAGGTCGAAGAACTCAACCGGCGTCTGCTTTGCCATGCCTGCCATTATAACAATAAATCACAAAGAATCGAAAGAAATGTCATGGGTTCTCCGAAGAGACGTGCAATCCGACAGGATGCTTGCTGTGCAATGGATAACAATAGAGCCTAATAAGTCCTATACGTCTCACATGTCCTACTCTGAGCCGGAGGAAACCATGCCAGACAAAATCCGTATCGGCCTGATCGGCGCCGGCTGGATCGGCAGCCATCACGGCCTGAATGTCATGAAGAATCCATATACCGAGCTGGTGGCGGTGGCCGACGCCGACCCAAAACGCGCGCAGGCCTTCCTGACCAGCGCCGACATCGAGGGGAACGCCTACCGCGATTACCAGGAGCTGCTGGACCAGCCGGATAACGACACCGTCATCATCGCCTCCCCCAACGGCATGCATGCCGAACAGGCCGCCGCCGCCGCGCAAGCCGGCAAGCACATCTACCTGGAAAAGCCGATGGCGCTGAACCTGGACGACTGCCGGCGGGTGGCGGAGGCGGTGGCGAAGGCCGGCGTGATCTGCGACATGGGCTACCACCGCCGCTTCAACCCGCTGGTGCAATACGCCAAAGGCCTGCAGGCGGAAGGCAAGCTGGGCGACATGGTGCTGGCCGAGTCGGATTATGTCCACTACATCCCCGGCGACTGGGACATCTGGTCGTGGCTGGGCAAGGCGGACGTCGCCGGCTCCCTCATCCATGCCGGTTGTGGGCATAACGTGGACCTGCTGCGCTATTTCTGCGGCGAGGTGGCGGAAGTGTCCTGCTTCAAGGACATCCGTATGCCGCGCAAGATCCAGGTGGAGACGGAAGACATCGCCATCATCAACCTGCGCTTCGAGAGCGGAGTGATGGGACGATGCATCCTGTTTGTCGGGCCGATCCGTCCCTTCACCTTTACGCTGCACCTGTACGGCGCCAAGGGCACGGTCTACGACAACAAGGTCTGGTTCGACAGCATCCCCCGCTTCGACCAGCCCGGGCACGAAGAGGACTACCTCGAGCTGCCGAAGTCCTGGATCCCCGACAATGTGCAGGGCGGCATCGCCGAAACCTGGGACAAAAACCTGGACGCCTTCATCGACGATGTGCGCTTGCAGCGCGCGCCCTTCAACAGCGCCGCCAGCGGCTTCAACACCGCCGCTGTCTGCTTCGCCGCCGTCCAATCGGCGCAGGAGAAAAAGGTCATCGTGCCGGAGAAGATGCCGGTGTAGTCGGGACGAGAACCACAGAGGCACAGAGACACAGAGGACAAATAAAATAGCTGGGTGTGCCCCGGTGGTTCGGAAATTCGAAAACGAAGCTGACCTTCACTCATTCCGAAGGAATAGATTGTCTCTGTGCCTCTGTGTCTCTGTGGTTGAATTTACATAAAGGAGCGTACCATGGCCGAGAAAACCGCGGAGAACCGCAGTTATCATTTGATCGACACCGAGTTCGCCGCGCGCGATCTGCGCAAGCTGGGCGAGCAGGAATTGCAATACCTGGCCGAGGTGATGCAAAGCGGCACCCTCAGCAACTACATCAGCGAAGAGAGCATGACCCGGCGCTTCGAAGAAGCCTTCGCCGCCAAGATCGGCGCGAAGAAGGCGATGGCAAAGAACAGCGCCATGGCCGGGCTGTGCGAGGCGGTCAGCGTCTCCGGCGCCGGGCCGGGCACCGAGGTGATCTGCGATCCCATCGTGCATTTCGGCGGGTTGTCGGCCATCTATTTCAACGCCGTGCCCCGCTTCGCCGACGTGAAGCGCGACACCTACAACATGGACCCGGATTCCCTGCTGGCGAACATCACCCCGCTCACCAAAGCGGTGATCGTCACCCACCTCTGGGGGCAATGCGCGGAGATTGACACCATCGCGCAGATCTGCAAGGAGAAGGGCATCTTCCTCATCGAGGACTGCGCCCACACCGTGAACGCGCGCTGGAACGGCCAACATGCCGGCACCTTCGGCGACCTGGGCGTATTCAGCTTCCAGGAGTTCAAGCAGCTTTCCACCGGCGACGGCGGCATGTCGGTCACCAATAACACCGACCTGTTCGACCAGATGCGCGGCGTGTGGTGGTTCTCCGGCGAGTCGCCGCAATTCATGTATACCAACTACCGCATGAACGAGATGACCGCCGCCGTCGGCTACGCGCAGTTGCAGAAGGTCGACACGATTATCGACGGCACCTACAACAAATCGCTGGCCATCCTCAACGACGCCATCAAGGATTGCGAGTGGCTGAAGCTGCGCACGGTGCCGAAAGAGGCGCAGATGGCCGGATACTGGTGGAGCTGCACCTGGGAAGGCGACAAGTTCGGCCTCTCCTACGAGAAGTTCAAGGCGATCGAGCAGGAGCTGGAAATCGGCCTGCGCTTCGGCTTCAACCAGTTCCCCGCGCAGGAGTTCCCCTTCTTCCGCGAATCCACCGCCTACCGCACCCACCCCGACTGCCCGGTGCGCTGCCCGCTCTACACCGCGAAGAGCAACTACCGCTACACCTGGGGCCAGACCCCCGTCTGTGAAGACCTGATGCCCCGCCTGATCACCGTCAACCTGATCTTCCTCTCCCTCCCCGCCGCGGAAGAAATGGCCAACCGCATTAGCGACGCGATCAAAAAGATGGAGGCGTAACTCATCAACACGAAGACACGAAGGCTCAAAGGCACAAAGAAATAATGAATTGTCTTAGTGCCTTTGTGCCTTCGTGTCTTTGTGGTAAGAAGAGAGGCTGGTATGAATGTAGTATCCGTGATGGCCCATCAGGACGACGAATTGATGTGCCTGGGGACGATGCTGAAGATGCAGGAACGCGGCGACCGCTTACACTTTATCTGTGTGACCGACGGCAGCGGCGGCATGGCGCAGGCGCCGGATATGCCGCGGCTGTTGGCGGCGGCGGTGCGCGATAGTGAGATGAAGGATCTGACCCGCCGGTTAGGCGCTACTTACCTCTGCCTGAGCGAGCAGGACGAATACCTGTATGATACGCCGGAGCTGCGCCTGCGACTGATCAACGCCATCCGGCTGTGCCAGGCGGACGTCATCTTCACCCACTTCAATCCGGATTACAACGTGGACCACAGTACCGTCACCGAGCTGGTACGCCAGTGCGCCATGCACTCCACCTTCCCGATGACCCACACCGAGCAACCGCCGCTAGCCGCCACCCCCGCCGTCTTCCTGGTCGAGCCCAGCAGCGGCTTCGGCTTCGAGCCCACCCACTACGTGGACATCACCCCCTTCATCGAGCGCAAGCGCGAACTGGCCCGCTGCCACAAAAGCCAGGACGACGCCTTCCACGTGGCACTCAACAAAGGGCTGGATGATTGGATCCTGGAGAACACCCGCTACCGTGGCGCGCAATCAGGCGTGGAACATGCCGGAAGGCTTCCGCCCACTCTTTGCTAGAGGACTCGTCAAAGCGTACCCGATCTTACCGTAGCGCACCGGTTCGTAGGGCACGAAGGCCTCTCCGTGCCGTTGTTCTCGTATTTGCTGACAGCATTAAACATGGTGCCGGGCGGCACGGAGAGGCCTCCGTGCCCTACGAACCGGTGACGATCCGTTCTTACCACCACGACGAAGACTTCACCATCGGTCGCAGGTCGAACGGTTCCGCCGCCAGGTACCGCTCCAGCCGGTATTCCTCCGCGCGCAGTTTGCGCCAGGAAGTGATGTTCTGCCGCAACGTCTCCGGGTGTTCACGCGAACAGCAGTAGATCTTCTCGATCGAATGGTGCAGCTGCCGCTCCCACTCCGCCAGTTGCGACTCGGGAGTCTGCTGTTTACGCTGCTGGTAGGCTTTCCATTGTCGTTCGATCACGCGATGGTCATCCAGCAGCACGCCGGCGCACATCATGGCCCGCTGGATGTACCGTTCGTCCGGATAATCCATGTGATCGAGGCGCGTCATCGCTTCCAGCGTCGCGCGGTGCTCCAGATACGGCAGACCGTTGCGCCGGATGCGATAGAGGATGTCACAGCTCATCTCCCGCTTAGTGCGCTTGGCAAACGACCACCAGAGGCTGCCGCGATGGGCGGCCAGCACGCCCAACCGCTCGCCGAAGGTGAGGCCGATGAATTGCGGGACGTACAACGGCAGCACGCACGCTTCGATGGTAAAGGTGTTGTGATCCCATTTCGCCGTGGAGAAACAGAACCCCCGCACCTGCCAGCCGATGGGCGCGAGCAACAGCCACTCCCGAAACAGCGTAAAGCCGGGAAGGTTGGGCAACAGGTATTCTTGCGCCAGTTCGGTCCACTTTTCGGTGATCATAAAACGTCCTATAATGTATATCGGCAAAACGAGCATCATCCTGACAACACGCTGGTGATTTGCAGGAAAAACATCCATACAGGCGAATTCAATGCGATTTCCCACGGAAGGTATCACACACATGGTCCAACTCCGTTACTTGCCACTGCTGCTTTGCATCCTGGCGCTTTTCGCGGCCATGCCGTCATCCGCCCAGGCGCCGGGACAGGACAGGCCGACACGCACCTTCCGCATCGATCGAAACGGCGTCGGCGAGGTGTTGCCTGACGGGCAGGTGCCCCCTGCGCCCGGGACGCTAACCGAACAAGAGATCGCTCTCGCCCGCTGGTATAACCTGTTCCGAATGGGCCCGCCCGAAGCGCCGATGATCTCCGGCGGGCTGCTGCTGGTGCTGCTGGGTTACCTGCTCTACGCCGGCTTCGTCGTCGGCAAGGGCCGGACGCGCGCCTCCGGCAGCCTGCGCCCAACCCCGCCGGAAGGCCTTTCCCCGGCAATCATGCGCATGATCCGGCTGATGGGCACTGACCCGAAGACGCTGGCCGCAACCTTCGTCTCACTGGCGGTGAAAAAAGCGATCACGCTCGAAATGCAGGGACATGATTTCGCGGTTTGCAAGGCCGCCGACATCAAGGTCGGCGTCGCACAGGATGATCTGCTGGATCTGCTGAATGACGGCGTCCCCCACCCGCTGGCCGAACTGGCGGACACGATGGATACTGCCCCGAAGCATATCCTGGCGACGGTCGAGCGGCTGGCCGCCGCCGGTTATGCCATACGGAATGACGGCGCCGCGCTAACCCTCGACCCCGGCCGACAACCGCAAGGCATGCAGGCCATCGGCCTGCTCGGTAAAGATGAGCAGGTGGTGATCGACAACGTGTTCTGCGAGCATGAGACACTGCAGATCACCGGCGCGAATAAGGGTTATCTGATTCCGGCGATGAGCGAGCTTGCCGCCATCGAATCGACGGAATTCCAGCAGCGCTATTACAACCCCAACGCGAGCTTCCGCAAGGCCGGCATCGGCCTCGGTGTGGCCGCGGTGCTGCTGGCACTTGCCGTGGAATTCTTTCTGGTCGGCATCGACCTGTTTGCCATGGTGTTCATGCTGGCCGGCTTCCTGTTTCTCATCGGCAAGGTCATTCCGCAATGGGGCCTTATTATCCGCGGCAAAGTGCACCGCCCCGCGGTCATGGCGGGATGGATGCTGCTCGGTACGCTGATCACCGGCGGCTTCTTTTACTACGGCGTGAGCGCGCAAGGCCGGGTCCCGCTCTTGCTGCTCCTCATCACCATCGCTGCCATGCGCGGCAATAGCTGGCTGGGCAAGCGGCTGAAGGTGCCCACCCCGGAAGGCCGGCGGATGATGGACGACATCGACGGCTTCCGCCAGTACCTGCTGTTGACCCCGGACCAGTCGCGCATGTGCTCCCAGGGACCGGCCCGCACCCCGAAGCTCTTTGAGGACTACCTCGCCTTCGCCATCGCGCTTGATGCCGAAGAAGCGTGGGCGCGGCAGTGCGCCGCGCTCTCTTCCGGTCCGGTGCGTTTCGATTGGTTCCGGGGAGAATTTGCGAATCTCCCGGCCGCCGCCGCCAAGCTCGGTACCGCGTTGCCGTATGCCCTCGACCTGGCGCTGAACGATGCCAACAATCGCGGCACGGACGTTGCGGATGATGAGGAAGAGGAAGAAGAGACAGAGAAACCAACCGTGACAAAGTAGGTATCAACCTATGGGATGAATAATGTCATGGAAGCTGTGGTCCCATTCTTCCCATTTTTCCCATTCCTCCCATTGATGTCTTACGCCGGAGTGAATTGATATGGATTTACATTTCGAAACATTGCTCCACGGCTACATCCTGCAGGCGGCGGCGGTGTTCTGTCTTGCGATTCTGCTGGCCTATTACCTGGCGATGTGGTCGAAATACGGCCGTGATCCCCGCGTGGGGAAGATCGTGCCGCTGACGGAGCCGCCGGAGGGGTTGACGCCGGCTGCCATGCGCTGCCTGCGCGAGAACGACCTGGACAGCCGCGGCATCGCTGCCCTGCTCTGCAGCCTGGCGATCAAGGGCTACCTGAGGATCATCTGCACAGATGGCGCCTGGTCGCTGTCACGCCGGGACGCCGCCGTTTCTCCTACGTTGAACAAACTGCAGTCGACGCTGGCGGATGGTCAGCCGCACACCGTGATGACCCTCGCCGACCAGCTCGACCTCTCCCCCAAAGGCGTGCGCCAGGCAGCAGCGGAATTGACCACGCAAGGCATTCCCGTGGAGATCACCGGCGATGCCATGAGTCTGCGAGCATCCGGCGGTACATTGACGAAAACGCTGCCGCCCATGGACCGGGAGGAAGCACTCCTCTTCGACCATCTGCTCGCCAAGCATACGGAGATCAAGCTCACCGACAAGCATTATCAGTTCATCAAGGACGGCATAACGCCGGCAGAGGAATCGGCGAAAGCGCAATACGGCGCCACCACATACTTCCTCGCCAATCGCCGCATCATCAACGCCGGCTGGCTGCTGTCACTGCTGCTGGCCGTCCTGTTGGCTGTGTTGGCGCTGCAGCCGGGGGTGAAAGAGCTGTTCGGAGGAATCGAGGGGGAGGGGGACCGCTGGGTGGCGTTCCTGGTCGGCGGCCTGTTCACGCTGGTCGGTTTCTCCGGCGTCACTTATCTCGCCATCCCGACCTGGATAGGGCTCGGAAAACCGGGAAATGGCTGTGGGGGCGTTGTCACCGCCATCCTCATCACCATCTTCTTCGGCATGTTCTTCCTGGGGGGTATGCTGGGTGCTCTCGCCGGGTCCATCACCTGGGGGCTGTATTATCTCTGCGCCCTCATCATCAATCGCATCTTCTCCCCACTGCTCAAGGCCTATACGCCGGTCGGTCGGGCGCTGCTCGACCAGGTGGAAGGCTTCCGGCAATACCTGTGCGGCGCCGGCGGGCAGCAGCGCAAATTCCTCGCTGCCCCCGAGATGACCCCGCAGCTGTTCGAGCGCTACCTGCCCTTTGCCATTGTGCTCGATGCGGAACACGCATGGGCGAAACAATACGTGGCCGCCATGCCGGCCGCCACGCGTGGGTATCAACCCTCATGGTGCGAATGGGACCTGCTGAACGAAGGCAACCTGCCCTGGGCGATCACCCAGTTAGCCGAGAATTTCTCCACCGCCATCGAAAGCGCCTCCACCCCGCCCAAACGAGACTGACTCCTGGTCAGCGGTGGAAGCGAGATTCACAGTCTGGAAGGGTGCGAGAGCCCCGCCCGAGTTTAGATAGGCCTACCTAAACTCGGGCGGGGCTCTCGCACCCTTCCAGACTGAGAATCTCCATCCACCGCTTACTTAAGCCAAGCCGCCACCAGCTTGGGCAACACCACCGCCACCCCAATGCCGTAAATAACGTCCAGCCACACCGCCTTTGCGATGGCTCCCAGGTAGATTATGCCCACAAACGGTACGGCGATGAGCCGCGCCAGGCAGCAGCCGCGCCCATGCCAGATGCCTCCCCACAAACTCGCTGCGTCGCCGGTGCTGGGGAAGGCGTGCATGGCAATGGAGATGCCCAGCCAGAGCAGCACATACTGCCAGGGCTGCAGCGAGTGGAAATCCCGCAGCGGAACCGTCACCGGCGCCGCCGCCGCCGCCCCCAGCACGGTGTTGGCGAAGAACGGCCCGAAGGCGATGAAGAGATGCTGTACGGCATTCTCCGGCTCCGCGTGCAGCACATACCCCGCCGGATTGCCGAAGCGAAACAGGCACACCTTCGCCACCGGCACCCCGAACAGCCGGCAGAAGATCACGTGCCCCAACTCATGCACGATAACGCCGGGGAAGGTCAATACTGATAACAAGCAACCTATCATAAAGCCTTAAGCCGGCTTCAGCCGGCGTCTAACTCTAGCCCGCCCTCTGAAGGCCGGGGGCGGGCCACCGTGCATAAGCCAGCTTACGCCAGCAACGCCACCAGCATCTTCGGAAACAACCACGCCACGCCGATCCCATACAACAGGTCCAGCCAGACCACCGAGCCCAGCGCACCCAGGTAGATGAGGCCGACCAGCGGAACGGCGACGATCTTGACCGGAATCGATGTCTGCCCATGCCAGAGCCCCTGCCACAGGCTGGCGGCATCGCCGGTGCTCGGGAAGGCGTGCATGGCAATCGAGACTCCAAGCCAGATCAGGAAATAATCAAGCAGCCCGCCGCCGTCGAACTGCATCACCGGAATCACGGCCGGCGCGGCAATTACCGCGCCCAGCAGCGTGTTGACGATGAACGGCCCGAAGGTGATGAGCATGTGCTGCCCGGCATTCTTCGTCGCCCCGTGAATGACATAGCCGGACGGATTGCCCACCCGGAAGAAACACACGTCGAAGACGGGCAGCTTGAACAGCTTGCAGAACACGAAATGCCCCAGCTCATGCACGATGACCCCGGGGAAGGTGACAATGGCAATCAAAAAACCGGGAATCATAACTCCTGCCCTCCATGTACCTGCTGCTGCTCCAACTTCTGCTCCAACTCACTCATCATGGCATTGAATTCGATGATCACCTTATCGGACGACTCGCGCCCGCGCAGCTTATCGTAACAATCGATGGTCATTACAATGTCGCCGGCACGGTAGCTGGCAATCCCCAGGCGCGCCAGCGCCAGCGTCGAGGAGGGGAACCGTTTAACGACAATCGCATATTGCTGTTCGGCCAGCGGGTAATTCCGCGCCGCCTCCGCCCGCTTGCCGCGCTCGAAAGCAATTTCCGCCCCCAGTGACGCAGGAAACTTAAGCAGTGCGAGGAGCACGATCAAGCCAATAATCGCCGCCGTCACATATAACCAGCGCGGAAGCGGCCGGTCGATCATCGCTTGCAGGCAGGCGGGACAAAGCGGCAGCTCATCTTGCGCAAAGGCGGCCGGCTGCCCGCACGCCGCACATACTTGAGGTTCATCCATGGCAAACTCCTTGTGCAATGGAATTATGGATGGAAGGCCGGGGCAGGCTCGCCACCCCGGCTTTGAGGCATTCTTACACCGTTACACTCGTCACCACGTCCACCACCCGCTCCTCTTTCCGTGCCCGTTCGGCGGCGAAGACCATCAGGTGGGTCTCCAGCGATTCCTCCGGGCCGGAAAGGATTTTCGACGGGTCGTTCTCCGCGATGGCGTCGATGAAGCTGTCCAGCAGCCCGCCGTCGCCGCCGCCATGCCCGCCGGCCAGCGTGTGGTCGCCGGCGTTGATATCCACTTCCTTCGTCTCCCCGCTGAGGAAATCATAATGCTCGATCTTCGACCCGTCGCCGTACACCTCGCCGTGTGTGCCGAAGACGCGGGTGATGCGGTCATACCCCCGGTTGAACGCGGTCATGGTGAAGACGGCGGTGCTGCCGCCCTCGAAGAGCATGTTCAGCACCTGATGATCCACCACGTCGTTGTCGCAGGCATACACACAGCGGCCATACGGCCCGCTGCGCAGCGCCTCGGTGATCGACTCTGTCGTCGGGTTGGCCGCCAGGATATCCACCGGCCACCCCAGTTCGCCCTTCTCCACTTTGCCCAGGTAAAAACGCGGGGCGGAATAGGGGCAGCTCGCCTCCACCTGGCAGTCCAGGCAGCGGTCGGCCGCGCCCGCGGGCTGGTTCTCCCGGCGGAAGTGCTTCAGGTTGCCGAAGGAAGACACCTGCAGGCAGCGCTTGCCCATCATGTAGCGGATCCAGTCCGTGTCGTGGCAGGATTTCGCCAGCAGCATCGGCGAGGACTTCCCCTCGTTCCCCCAGTTGCCGCGCACGAAGGAGTGCGCCTGGTGCCAGAAGCCCACCGCCTCCAGGTGCTGCAGGCTGACGATCTCGCCGATGGCGCCCGAGTCCAGCAGCCGCTTCATCGCCCGGCTGTAGAGCGTGTAGCGCATGACGTGGCCCACCGCGAAGATCACCTTGCCGTTCACCGCCTGGAAGATGCGCCGACAGTCCGCCTCGTTGGGCGCCATCGGCTTTTCCAGCATGACATGGTAACCCTTCTCCGCAAAGGCCACCGCCGGCTCGACGTGCATCGCATCCTGGGTGGCGATCACCACCGCATCGGCAAAGCGCGGCAGCTCCGCCGCCTGCCGCCAATCGGCAAAGACGTACTGCGGCTCGATCGGGTACTTCTCCAGGAACTTGCCCCGGAAATCTTCCCGCGGCTCCGCCACGCCAACCACCTTCGCCCGCTCCGGCATGCCCGCCGCCAGCTCCGCATATACATTGCCGCGCGACCCGGCGCCGATAATCAACACGCTGATCTGTTTCATGTAAGGCTCTCCATCTGAAGACGGTATCTACCATTGCTTTATACTGCAAAAGGCTTTCGTGTCCTCTTCCACCTTTCGGGGACTGTGAGATTGTTGAAAGAGGTTTCCCGAAAACCAGCAAGCCTGTATGTAGTAAGCCACGCAGCCGCAGCGGAGTGGCGTTCGTATATAGGCAGGCTTACCGAAACACGACGCCACTCCGCTGCGGCTGCGTGGCTTACTACGTACGGGCTTGCTGGTTTTCGGGAAACTTCTTTCAACAGCCACAAGTTCCCGACAAGCTGATCCTATTCGCTGTCAACCACCCATCCATCCGACCACCGCATCGATCATCGCCTGATACCGCGGGAAGCAGACATCCCCTCCACCGCGAATATAGGCCGAAGCCGTCGGACAGACCACCAGTCCGGTGCCTTGCGCGAATACGGTGCGGATCAGTTGCTCGGTCTCCTCCCGAATCTCCTCCGGCGCCGCCTTATACATGCGGTCGATCTGGATATTACCCTCCAGGCTCATCCGCGTGCCGGCCGCCTGCTGCGCCTGCACGGGGGTGATATCGCCCATCGGCGGCGCTTCGAAGGGATGCAGAATATCCACCCCCATCTCCAGGAAGCCGTCGATGACCTTCGCGATGCTGCCGTGCGAATGCACGTAAACGCGCCCGCCGCCTTCGTGAATGCGGTCGATGATCGGCTTGTCATACCGCACGTTGAAGTCCCAAAAATCCGCCGGCCCGTGCAGCGGTGGCACCAGGTATTCCTGCCCGTAGAGCGAGAAGAACGGTCCGACGCCCTGTGCGATGACGGCATCCAGCAGGGCGAAGTGAATCCGCTGTTCCCGCTCGCACAGCGCGTGCAGGATGTCGCGGTCGGTGATCGACATCACCGCGAAATTCTCCGACCCGCACAGCTCCGCCACCGTGCCGGCGGGATTCATCGTCAGCCCCACCTCCACAATCCCGCGCTCGCCCAGCCGGCGCTCCATCTCGAAGAAGCCGGAGACGTCTGTGCCGATCTCCGGCAGCGGCAGCGACAGGTACTTCTCCGCGTCCTCCCGGTCATTGATGAAGTGCGTCTCGTGCAGCCCGCTCTGCCCGCTTAGGCTCTCCAGCCAACTCGCGCGCAGGTCGCCCTTCGGGGTATGCAGCACGTGCACCAGCCGCTGGAAGTCTTCGGAATACGGCTCGAAAAACTCCGTCACCGGATACGGCGAGAACAGTGCGGGCGCATACCACCCCTGCTTCACATCCGCATGCTCGGCGATGTAGGCCAGCAGCCGCTCGTAAGTCGGGTCGTTCTCCGGAAAACCGGTGCGGCAATACACCGCCGGGCGGTCCATCGCTTCGTGAAAATACGCGCGGCGCAGCCGCTCGCGAGATGTCATCAATCTACCCTCCACTTCCCTGCGGATACCGGTCCGGCGTGCGGCCGGCATATCGGGTGAAGCGCAGCTTCGGCGGCAGCGGGAAATCGGCCGCCGCCCACTCCGCCAGTTGCTCCGTATGCCCCAGCCGCAGCCAGCGGTCGGAACGGAAGGCAGCGTCAAGCCCGACGAAATCCCACGCGGAGATGCCGTCCGCCCCGTCCGCGTAATCGCGCAGCGCCTTCTGGAAATACTCGTTCATGCGCACGTGTTCCGGCGTCCAGTGCGCGCGCCAGATGCCGGACAGCCACATGGAATACAGCTTGCACTCCGTCCCGCGCGTCAATCCAGCGAAATATTTGATGTCGGCATCTACAAATCCCTGCGCCAACCAGCGGTCCGGGTAATCGGTCCACGGGTAGACCAGCAGCACATCCGTCAGCCCCTCGCGCACCCAGCGTGCTACGTCGAAGCTGAAACACCGATTCGCCGCCTCATTGCCCAGCACCACGTTCACCATTTTGATGCGCTTGTCCGGCGACACCTCGTCCAGCGTCGCCCGCACCTTGCGCATGAAATCGGTGATGATCTCCGCGCGCCAGTCCAGCAGCCGGTCGTCACGGTCGCTGAGGGTCAGCGGATCGACGCCGTATTTCTCCTCGAATCCGGCCATCGCCGCCGGCTCAAACAGCACCAGCCCGGGGTCACGGTTGAAGAAGAAGCCGTACCCCTCCGGCGCAATCTTCGCGCAGGCGCGCACGCGGTCGAGCATATACTCCACCACCTCCGGCACCGCGTAGCTCATCTGGTGAGTATCGGCGCCGTCGCGGTCCTTGCAGTGCCACTCCGGGTGCTGCTCGTAAAAGCGCGCCCGCCGGTCGCTCCACCAATACAGGTTGCTGCTCCACAGACTCGGCCGGTCGCAGATGTAATATTCGGCGCCGATCTCGTGCGCTATGCGCATGCCCGCCCGCTGATTGGGCGCTTCCGGTGAGAAGATGTCCTCGCTGTTCTCGTTGCCGACAATCCACGCCGCCACATCGTGGTTCCGCAGGTGCTCGACCATTGGCTCGAACTCACGGGCACTGGGCTCATCACACTTGACGATCAGCCGCTTGCTCTCCGGTTTCTGCTGCGCCGCCTCCACCTCCGCCGGCGACAGCGGCACCAGTTGGATCGCCCCCAGGTACACCGTGCCCCCCTGGTGCGCGATGGTCAGCGACTGCCCGCTCAAATCCGCATAGCGCCAGAAGCACGCCTCCAGCCCCGGCCACAGCATCTTATCGTGCGACAGCACGCGGAACTGCCCGGAAAAATACGGATCGTCCGTCAGCTTCAACGCCGGTCCCTTCGATTGCGAGTAGACGCTGTCGAAATCCGCCGGATACAGCCCCTCCAGGTCCGCGTCGCCCCCCATCAGCCACACGTAAACGGCGTACCATCCCTCCACGTTGAGCGGAATCGTCACCTCCCCAGCCGGCGCGCTGCGGTGCGCATGCAGCAGCTTCCCACTGAACCGCTCGGTGGCATAATCAACCGCCGCCCACTCCCCAAACCCCTCGCCCGCTACCGACGAGAAATCAGTAATCCACGCCACCTGCCGCCCGTCATCCGTCCCGACCACCTTGTTTCCCAACGGCCGGTCATACAACGGCAACCCGTCCCACTTCGTCAGCTCAGTCACCTCATAACCCCCTATTTATACTTCATCCATTTTATCCTATCCATCCTATCCATCCCTGTAAATTACTTAATAACCCCGAACCGATAACCCCCGCGCTGCAGCAGGAACTCATACCCCTCGTGCTCGTCAATGCTCAGCAGCAGCCGCCCGCCCGGGTTGGTAATATGCACGGCCACGATCTCGCCGGCGAAAATGGTGTGATCGCCGGTAGTCATCCGATTCACCACTTTGCACTCAACATTCGCCAGGCATTCTTTCACCAGCGGCGCCTTCACCTTCTCCGCCGGCAGCGCCGTCACCCCGCACTCGGCAAACTTGTCATAGCTCCGCCCGCTGCGCGTGCCGCACGTCATCGTCGCCTCCGCCAGTTCCTCCCCCGGCCACGCCAGCACGAACTCGCCGGAGTTGGCAATCAAGTCGTGGGTAAAGCGCGCCGGCGCCACGGAGATGGCCATCATCGGCGGGTTGCCGCTGGTCCACATATGCCACCCCAGCGGGCAAATGCTGCGCTGCCCACGATACTCCGCCACCGCCCAGCAAATCCGCTCCGGCCGCGCGCATATCTGCCGAAACTGCCGCATATCTTCGAATTCCATCCCAGCCCTCCTCAACTACTCTAACTCTGACTCTGACTCTTTCTCTTTCTCTTACTCTTTCTCCCCTGCATAAAGAAGCAAGCGGTAGAAAAAACCCAATAAAGTCACCAGAACACTATCTGTCCTTTTCCCTTTGCGTCTTATCCCCCCGTCACCTCAAACATCTTCTCGTACACCCACTGCCACGTCGTAATCACGAAATACGCCACGATGGGCACCATGACGGCATAAAGGAGAAGCTGCAGGCGGAGGGGGAGCTTTTTCAGTTTATCATTCAGGTCCTGGCGTGTGTAATTGGCAACCCGCTGCAGCATCTCCGGCACGCTCCCGCTGGTCTCCCCGGTGCTGATCAGGTGCATCACATCGGCCGGGAAATACTTCGTCGCGGCCAGTGCGCTGCCGAGAGGCATGCCCTGGCTCAATGGCTCGAGCTGGGCGGCGATACGCCGCATCAACCGCGAATCGTCGGAGGCGCGGGCGGCGGTCTCCAGCGCTTCCATCGGCGCCACCCCCGCCCCCCACAACGACCCCAGCACGCTGAGGAAGCGCAGCCGCACCGCGCCCACCAGAATCGGCCCGATCAGCGGCAGCTTATACGAAATCGGCCGCAGGAAGCGCGCGCCGCCCGGCGTGGCGGCAATCAAGCGGAACACGGAGAGCAACAGCGCCACGCCAAACATGACGAGCCCGAAAACCTGCAGCGCCGGCACGAAATATTTGACGAGCACCTCGACGGGCGAGTAATCCTGCTGTGAATTCATCAGAATGGGCAGCACCTGCTTCGCGCGCACTACGATGCAGATCACCAGCCCCATGATGACCGAGGTGCCCAGCAGGTGCCAGGTCTTTGCCTGCGTCTGCAGCCGCAGCTCGATCTCCGCCTCCAACATCTCCGCGATGTCGCCCATCGCCTGCGGCAGCGCGCCGGCGATCTCACCCGCGTGCACCAGGCTGATTTCCCAATCCGTGAACACCTGCGGGTAGCGCGCCATCGCCGCGGAGAGCATGACGCCCCCATTCGCCGCCTCCGCCAGGTCCAGCACCATCCGCCTCAGCGCGGGGGCGATAGCCTGCTTGATATTGATCAGCGACATGCCGGGGGGAATGCCGGCGTGGAGTTGGGCCTGCAACTGCCGGTAAAAATTAGCGCGGTACCGCATGTTGAAGCGCGGCGCGCGCGGGGTCGGCCTGGCAGCCGGCGCCGCTGCCACCCGCTGAATCCGCGGCACGACCGCCCGCTGCACCGGCGCCGGCGGGTGCATCTCCTGCTGGCAGTGGTGGCAAATGCGCTTCTTTTCGCTGTTCGGCGTCCCGCAGTGCGGGCAACCGATCATCTTCGTCGCCATAAACACTCTCGCGTCCCTGCAGAGGGACGCCCGGCTGAACAGCCCCGCAGCCCCGAATTTTATTCGGCGCGCAACATGTAAGGTTACGACCCGTTCCCCGTCATATACCGCATGAACAACTCAATCTTCAACAGCACCATCTGGAAATACCACCGCATCGTATGCGCATACAGATAGCACACCAGCGGGGCGACGACGCAGAAGAGGATGAGTTCGCTGATCATGGGCGCCGACCGCAGCCGGGCGTCCAGCTCTTCGTGCAGGTAGCGCACGATATGCCCCAGCATGGTCGGCACGCTGCCGCTTTGCTCGCCAGTCCGCACCATCTGTAGCATGTCCTGCGAAAAATAGCCGGTAGCCGTCATCACCCCCACCAGCGACCCACCCTCCGTGAACTGCATCAACTCCTCGTCGATGCGCTCCCGCAGCTTCGGGTCGTCGCCGGCGCGCGCGGCAATTTCGATCGCTTGAATGGGCTGCACGCCCGCGTCCCACAGCGACGAGAGCACCCGCAGGAAGCGCAGGCGCAGCAGGTTGCTGACGATCGGCCCGAGCAGTGGCAGCCGGCAGATGATGGCCTGCGTCACCGGCGCCCATCGCCGCGATTGCGTCATCCGCCACCAAATCAGCTTCAGTACCCGGTTAATGATCAGCGCGAGAAAGGCCGCCGCGACCAGCCAAAAGACGAACGACCGGAAGCCTTGGGCGACATCCGCTGGGATCGGCCGGCCGTAATGCGCGACATTGATATCCGCGAACCGGTGACAGGCGATGACCAGCAGCAGCACGAAAAGGCCGAAATTCGCCGTGGCGCGCAGGTACCACGTCCGCGCGCGCACCTGCAGGCGCACATTCCACTCCGCCTCCAGCGTCTCCGCGATGTCACCCGCCGCCTCCGGCAGCTTCCCGTTGATCTCGCCGGCGTGCACCGTCTCCACTTCCCACTCCGGAAAGGTGTCGGGGTGCCGCTCCATGCCGGCGGAAAGCAGGCGGCCGTGTTCGGTAAAGGTGGACAGGTCGCGGGCGATCAGACGCAGCGAAGCGGCGGAATCGCGCTGCGCGAGGGAATCCAGCGCCAGCGACGGAGTGAGGCCGGCAACCAGCATCGCCTGCAGTTGCCGGTAAAACTGCGCCCGCTCCCCCAGCGTGGCGTGCCGTTGCCGGGGCGTGGGCTGGGTGAACGGTCGTGCCAGCCGCGAGGCAGCCGCCGGAGTCGTCTCCGCCGGCGTGGGTTCCGGCACATCCCCCGGCATGGGTGGCAAAGCCGGCGTGGGTCGCGGTGTCTCCACCGGAGCAGTCGAGGAAATCTCAGCCGCCGCAGCTGTTTCCGCCGGCTGCATCTCCCGCTGGCACTGGTAGCAGATGCGCTTCTTCTCGCTGTTCGGTGTCCCGCAATGCGGGCACGGGCGCATGGAAACCATGAGGAATCCTTCCCGGTAACCAAATTTATTGATGCTGGTGTGAAGAAATGGGAGGGCGAGCGTCCCCGCGAGCCCCGATCACCCGCCCGCTCTCGAATTTAATGCGATAAAACACCGGCTCCACGTACAGACGAAATATCGTCTTCGCTCACGGATTCCTCGCACGTGGCTCGCGGGGACGCTCGCCCTCCCATAATCATACCGCTAACGACGCGAACTCCGGCCGCCCCACCGCGGTGGCGCGCACGCGGCATTCCAGGAACAGGTTGCCCATCGTTGTCGCGCCGGTGGAATCAATATACCGCACTTCCCGGTGGAACTCAAACCCCTCCACCTGCGCGGAATCGATCTTCTCCTCCAGCGAGGCCAGCGTCTGCTCGCTCGCCCAGGCCTTTGCCTCCGTCAAGTCGGTGAAGACGCGGCGCTCCGCGGGGGCATGTACGGCGAAAACATCGTCTGCCGGCGTGATGGTCGCTTCCGCGGTCAGCGTCAGCGTGCCGGTAATCGCCCCCACCGCGTTGGCCACCTCGGCATGCTCGGGGATAATCACCTGCGCGCCCAGCTTGCGCGCCGCCGTCGGCGCCAGCGCCGCCGCCGGCGCCCCGATAGCCACCAGCGGGTTCTCGAATTTCGCCTGCAGCGTCAGCCCCTGCAGATTGGTGCCGTCGCAGAGCATGTCCAGCAATGCGCGGTCGGCCGGGCCGTCCGGGAAATCCGGCACCGGTCGCGCGTGCCGGATCAGCCGGTGCATCAGGTGCAGCGTCATCCAGTAGGAGAAGGTGTCGAAGATGAACTCCGCCAGCCGCGGCACGCTGACGTTTGCCCGATGCGCGAAGAAGTTGAGCCCGATCTCCGCCGCCTCGCTACTCCACGCGGAAAAGATGCCCAGGTGGTGCATCACGTCCGTCGGCGTCAGCGTGGAGCGCTGGATGTAGCCCAGCGTTTCCAGCCGGTCCACCGGCACCAGCGACGGCGCCATCGCCCCGATGCGTTCGGCTAGCTGCTCGCGCGACAACGGCCCGTCCGTCAGCGCCGCCAGCGCCTTCCGCTCGCGCTCGGTCAGGTCGCCGGCAATCGTATTCCGTACGCGTACGAAGCACTCCACCGGTTGGATCAGCATCGACTTCTCGTCTCGCATCGCCCACAGCCGGCGCAGCTCCTCGAGGATAGCCGGATACTCGTGCGCCAGGAAAGCCAGCGGCACCGCCCGCCGCGGGCCGATGGTGATGCGCCCGTCGTGCGCGAAGGCCACCACGCTGTCGCCGCCCAACCCCACCGTCTCGATATCCACCGCACGCACGTTGGTCGACCACTCCCCCACCCGCGCGCCCTTCGGAGCCACGATGGGGCTGCCGTCCAGCAGCAGCGCGATGTCGCTCGTCGTGCCGCCGATGTCGACCACCAGCCCGTTGGAGATATTGGAGAGGAACTGCGCGCCGCACACGCTGGCCGCCGGGCCGGAGAGGATGGTCTCCACCGGGGTGCGGCGGGCCAGCTCCTCGCTCATCAGCGTACCGTCGCCGCGCACCACCATCAGCGGGGCGTGAATACCGAAATCGCCCATCACCGACTTCACGTGCGCGATCAACTCGGCGATGATCGGCAGCAGTCGTGCATTGAGCGCCGCTGTCGTGCTGCGCTTGATGGTATCAAGTTGCATGCCCAGCTCGTGGCCGCACACTACCGGCTTGTCGGTCAGCTCGCGGATGATCTCGCGGGCGCGGATCTCGTGCGCCGGGTTCATCACGCTCACCATGCCGCTCACCGCCAGCGCATCCACCGCCTCGCGCTCCAGCAGGTCGCGCGCCGCCGCGCGCAAGGCGCCTTCGTCCAGTGGCTCCAGCTCTTTACCGGTGATGTCGGTGCGCCCGGCCACCGCGCGGCGCGGCTTGTGCGAGATATGCGCCAGGTCGTAGTCGTCGAACCCCAGCAGCAGCATCCCGACCCGTCCGCCCTTCCCCTCGACGATGGCATTCGTGGCCAGCGTGGTGCTCAACGAGACCAACTGCGCGCGGCTCACCATCTCCGCCGGCAGCTTGCCGATAGCCGCCGCCACACCCACGCTCAAATCGTCCTTCGTCGTCAGCGCCTTCGCCTTCGCCAGCACCTGCTGCGACGCGAACTCCACAATCACGGCATCCGTATAGGTGCCCCCCGCATCGATCCCCAATCCCAGTCCCACGATGAACCCCTTGCTCGAGCAGTAATTGGTGGACATCATAGCATAGACCGACAGCATGGGGAACATCTCACCCAGATAAGCATCGGAAGGCACATTCTCAGTCTGGAAGGGTGCGCGAGCCCCGCCCGAACATAGACCAGCAGTGAAAGCGAGACTCTCAGTCTGGAAGGAGGCGAGAGCCCCGCCGATAACAGACAGGCTTCCCTATATACGGGCGGGGCTCTCGCCTCCTTCCAGACTGTGAATGTACCTTCCTCCGCTTGCCTATGGTGTCGCCGTCACCAGCATCCGATACTCCGGCGACGTATCCGCCATCGGCCGGATGTCGATGTTGTAATCCTGCGTCGTCGGCGCCTTCCCCTCAAAATATCGGGCTTCGGCGTGGTCGGAAATCAGCACATTGCCGTCCTTCCCGAAGATAATCAGAATCGCATCGCCCTCGAACAGCGGCACCAGCGCCACCCGCAGCGTCTGCCCGGCCCGCAGCCGCACCACCCAGCGGTCAGTAGTATTCACCGGCACCTTCCCCTGCGCTGTGCCGACCTGTCCGGCCTGCAGCGTGATCCGCCGGTTCATCGGCGTGCCGGTGATGTTCGCGGTCAGCGTGAAATGTGCCGTGGTCGGGCTAGTGCGGTTTTGCGGCCGGTAGGCGAATGCCAGGTTCGCCGTGCCAGGCGCGACGGCCTGGAACCGAAACACTTGCAGCCCCGTCTCGAACGTCGGCGCCCCCAGCGATTTCAACAAGGCAGTGTTCCCTGATGTCATCTGCCACCGGTACACTCCCGGCGGGTTGCTGATGTAAAGCGCCACCTCCAGCGTGTCGCCCGTCGCCAGCGCCACCGTCCGGCCGGATTGCTCCTTCGTCACCCGCACCGTGGCGCTGTAGCCCGCCGCCGCCGCCAGTAATCCCGCAAGCAGAATCACCATTAAAAGTCGCAGCATATTGTCCTCCTCCCGCTTGTTCCGTCATACCGTCTCCAATTGACGTTATATCAATTTTAACCGCACTGCCTCCTACAAGTGAGCGCTGATCTTTCGTTTTACGCCGAATGCTGCTACAATGTCATGCAGTTTCAGAAAATGACAATTTCTGTCGTATTTACCTGAATGAAGGAGATACCGGTGCCGGATCGAAAATATCTGTTCACATCGGAGTCAGTCACCGAGGGCCATCCCGATAAGGTGTCCGACCAGATTTCCGATGCTGTCCTCGATACGCTGCTTGCGCAGGACCCGATGTCCCGCGTCGCCTGTGAAACGATGGTGACCACCGGGCTGGTCATTGTCGCCGGCGAAGTTACCTCAACGGGAACGCTGGACGTCAAAAAAGTCGCGCGCGAAACGATCAAGCGCATCGGCTACGATGCCGACACCGGCTACGATGCCGACATGGTCGGGATCCTCGACGCGCTGCAGGCGCAGTCGCCGGATATCGCCATGGGCGTGAACACCGGCGGCGCGGGCGACCAGGGGATGATGTTCGGTTACGCCTGCAACGAGACGCCGGAGCTGATGCCCGCGCCCATTCAGTGGGCTCATCACCTGGCGAAACGCCTGTCCGTCGTGCGCAAGGACGGCACCCTCGATTACCTGCGCCCCGACGGCAAAACCCAGGTCACCGTGGAATACGACGGCAACACGCCCGTGCGCATCGACAAGGTGCTCATCTCCAGCCACCACGCCAGGGGCGTCGATCAGGGGCGGATCAAAAAGGATCTGACCGAGCACGTCATCCGTCCCATTTTGAGCGCCACCGGCCTGCTGGACGAATACACCGCCATTCTCGTCAACCCCACCGGTGAATTCGCCGTTGGCGGTCCCTGCGCGGACACCGGTCTCACCGGGCGCAAAATCATCGTCGACACCTACGGCGGCATGGGCCGGCATGGCGGCGGCGCCTTCTCCGGCAAGGACCCGACGAAGGTGGACCGCAGCGCGGCCTACATGATGCGCTACATCGCCAAGAACCTGGTGGCCGCGGGCGTGGCCGACCGGCTGGAAGTGCAGATCGCTTACGCCATCGGCGAAGCCTGCCCGCTCGGTGTCTCCGTCCAGACCTTCGGCACCGGCCGCATCGCCGAGAGCGTGATCACGCATCTCATCTGCGACGTCTTCGACTTGACGCCGAGGGGGATCATCGAGCATCTACAGCTTCGCCGCCCGCAATACCAGGGCACCGCCGCCTACGGCCACTTCGGCCGCACCGACCTCGATGTCCGCTGGGAACAGGTCGACATGGCGGAGACGCTGGCGCAGAAAGCCGGCACGCAGCCGCTGTTGACCGTGTTGGCGTGAACCGCGGAATCTCAAGGAGGAGCACCGAATGACTGACGACTCCTTTGAAGTCGTGTATCAGGCATCGACCGAGCTGGATGCCAATATCTGTAAAACGATTCTGGAAGAAGCCGGCATCACGGTCGTCATACTGCCGGTAGACGAAGCCTGGAAGCAGTTGTATCTCGGCGAGATGGGAAGTGCTTTCGGGCAATTGCTTGTTCCCGCCGAAGACGTCGACCGCGCGAAGGCGCTGTTGGCGGAGTATATCCAGCAGCTCGAATCCGGCGCCTTTGCGTTAGAGGACGAAGAAGAGGCTGAATAACGGCAGCAGGATTGAAGCTTGCAGGGATGGAAGATGATACTGGTCTTCCATCCCTTTTCATTGTCTGGAGGTTGCTATGTCTGAAGTACGCCGTGCCGTCGTGCTGGCGGCGGGCCGCGGGAAGCGCATGATGCCGCTCACCGCCAATTGCCCCAAGCCGCTCATCCCCGTCGCCGGAACGCCCATCCTCGAGCGCGTGCTCCGCGGGCTGCGCGGGGCCGGCATCGAGGAAGCGATCATCGTGCACGGGTATCTGAAGGAGATGATCGAGGACTATTTTGGCGACGGCGCGCGGGTAGATATGCGGCTGACTTATCGCGAGCAGGACCCGCCCAACGGCACCGGCGGCGCATTGCTGCAGGTGCAGGATCTCTGCGGGGACGAGCCCTTCGTGCTGCACTGGGGCGACATCCTCATCTCCCCGGACAACTACCCCGAAGTGCTGGCCGATTACGCGGAGTTCCACCCCGCAGTCGTCGAAGGCCTCAACTGGATGGACGATCCCGCCGCCGGCGCTGCCGTCTACCGCGACGGCAACCGCGTGACGAAGATCATCGAAAAGCCCGCCCCCGGCGCCTCCACCACCAACTGGAACAACGCCGGCGTCTTCGTGCTCTCGCCCAAGGTCTGGCCGTATGTGCACCGCCTCACCCCCTCCCCGCGCGGCGAGCTGGAATTCACCGACGTCCTGCACATGATGGTCGCCGACGGCGACTACGTCCTCGGCCACGAATTACATGGGCTCTGGTCCGACGTGGGCACCCCCCAGATCGTCGACCAGCTCAACGCCGACCCGCGCCTGCAATAATCGGGTTGAGTGACGAGTGGTGAGTGACCTGACAAGAGAAGCCTTCCTCTCAACAAGAAGGCTTCTCTTGTCAGGTCACTCGCCACTCGCCACTCGTCACTAGCCACTCTCCCCCGATTGCGCTATCATTAACACATCATGTTACGCGAAGATATCAGCCTGTCCGACGTATTGGATCGCCTCGACCGCATTCTGGTAAAAGCCGACCGCCTGCTGTCAGCGCATATGCCCGCCAAGCAGGAAGATCCATTCGACGCCGTCATTGCCTTTATCTGGCAGCACCACAACGGTTCCGGCCGCTTCCGCCCGGTGCGTCATATCGACCAGGTCCGTTTCACCGACCTGATCGGCATCGACGGACAGTTGCAGAAGCTGATCCGCAATACGAAGCAGCTCTTACGTGGCGCGCCAGCCAACCATGTGCTGCTTTGGGGCGAACGCGGCACCGGCAAGTCCTCCGCGGTGAAGGCGCTGCTGCATGAATACGCGCCGGACGGCCTGCGACTGGTGCAGGTGCATCGCCAGGACCTGCTCGACCTGCCGGAGATCACCGAGCGCCTGTGGGACCGTCCGGAGAAGTTCATCCTCTTCTGCGACGACCTGTCCTTCGAAGCCGACGATCTGGAGTACAAGGAGATGAAGGCGATGCTTGAGGGCGGTCTAACCGCGCAGCCGAAGAACATGCTCATCTACGCCACCTCCAACCGCCGCCACCTCATCCCCGAGCGCATGGCCGACCGGCAAGTGGTGGTCACCAATGGTGAGATCCACGCCAACGACGCCCTCTCCGAGCAACTCTCCCTCGCCGACCGCTTCGGCCTGCGCCTCGGCTTTTACGCCGTCGACCAGCAGGTCTACCTGCAGATCGTCCGCCACCTCGCCGCCGCCCGCAACCTGCCGGTGGATGACGACACCCTCGAGCGCGAAGCCCTCCGCTGGGCCATGGCCTACTCCGGCCGCTCCGGCCGCAGCGCCCGCCAATTCGTCGACGACCTGCAAGGCCGCCTGGCGCTGGAGAATGATTGAACCACAGAGGCACAGAGGACACAGAGACATTCAATTAGTTTCAAATCAATCGCTTCCGGGTACTCATTTGTTATAGCTTCCACTGTTACTCCCCGCAGGGGGAATGATCTTAGCGTCCCTGCAGAGGGACGCCCGGCTGTACAGCCCTGCAGCCCCGATTTAAATCGGCGCAAAACAGGAATGGTAAAGCCATGCATACCTTCCTTTCACCCAGCCACCATACGCGCTTCCCAACAGCAGCACCCCCTGAGCGGCGGAATATCCTACCTATCATTTTAATGTTTTTTACAAACAGTTCGAAGTCACTCTTTCTTAAGAACGAATCCAGTCTCTCTGTGTCCTCTGTGTCTCTGTGGTTCAATTTCTTTTCGCAGCCTGCAACATTTCTCCCGTTCCCGCGCACTTATTTATGATGACCGGTAAGGAGCGCACGTGCTGACGGATGAACAGATCGTACGCCGGGTTCGCCAGGGTGACCTGGACGCCTACGGGGAGTTGGTCGAGCGCTACCAGCGGCGGCTGGTGGCGGCGGCGCATCACCTGGTAGGCGACGAGGATGCCGCGCGGGATATCGTGCAGGAGACCTTTATCGAAGCCTATCGCCACCTGGAGCAGCTTCGCGACGCGGCGAAGGTGGGCGCCTGGCTGTATGGCATCCTGCGCCACCGCGCCCATTCCTGGTTGTCGAGCCGGCGGCCGACAGTGAGCTGGGAGGACGAGTCGGTGGACGAATGGTTCGTCGCCGCGGACCCGGCGGAGCGGGTAGACATGACCGCCCTTCTCGCCGGACTGCCCGCGGCCGACCGCGACGCCCTCGCCGCCCGCTACCTGATGGACCTGTCCTACGACGAAGTGGCGAAAGCGCTGGGCACCACCCCGCAAAACGCCCGCGTTCGCGTCTGCCGCGCCAAAGAGCGCCTGCGCAACCTGCTGGACCGTGCGGAAAAGGAGGTGGGGTTATGAGGAATGTAACCCCCTGTCCGAATTGGCGGGAATTACTCTCCGCCTATCAGGATCAAAGCTTGTCAGCGAAAGACCGGAAGCGCGTCGCCGCCCACCTGCAGACCTGCGACGACTGCCGCCAGGCCTTGGCGCAGATGGATGGCGACCGCGATCGCTTCATCGAAGCCTATATGGCCCCGGCGACCAAAACCGACCTGCGCGAATCTGTACTGACCGCGCTGCGCGCCGACGCCGAGACGCCGGCACAGCAGCCCGCACGCAAATTCCCGTGGGGCTGGGTCTTCCGCATTGGCAACGCTGTCGCCGTCGTCACGCTGATTCTCTTTGTCGCCGTGGTCATGAGCAGAGAGCCAAAATCGGCCATCAAAGAGCAAGCAGTGCAGAATTCGCAGGAAGTCGGCGCAGCAGCCGATGCCACTGGCGATGCGGCCACTAGGACTCTAATCCGTCATGCAAATGGGCACAGTGTCGACGAGACTTACAATAATCGAGTTGCCGATGCCTATGACAGTATTGCCGTTATTCGGACTCGTAATCCAAAGATTCCTCAGCTTCATAGCGGTAGAATCTATTACAGCAACGATGCCGATGCGGTGCCCACCGATAATGGACCCTCTGTGTATGGCTATGACGTACTGGCTGCTGCCGGCGGCGCGAAGAATAGCACTGGCGACAGATCAGTCGTCTCCATTTATGACGGCCCCCTGAACAGTAACGCGGCGGCGGGACTGCTCGTCAGGTCGGATGACAACCTGAAACTGGCCTACGACATCGACTACCACGTGCAAGTCAAAAACGCCCTGCAGAAATCCCGCCAGGCGCAGGGGATCATCACCGGGCTTGGCGGCTTCACGATGAACTATCAATACGTGCAGGACGAGCACGAGCCGGCGGTGGCCTGCTTCAACGGGAAGATTCCGGCGGACAAGGCGGAGGCGGCGCTGGCGCAGATCGAGAAGCTGGGCAACGTCCGTGGGCTGACCATCGCCGGCGAGGACCTGACCGAGCAGTTCCAGGCCAATCGGCAGGAAATTGCACGGCAGCTCGAGCACGCGAAGAAGCTGGATGCCATTGGCAGTCGTTCGGCGTCAAAGGTGGCGGCGGGCGTCGAGAGCCAGCGCAACGACGCCAAAGGCCAGGTGGACGCCGCCAAACAGGCCCTGACCGGCCTCACCACCCGGCACGAGCTGGTCACCATCTCCGCCGCGTTCTACGAAGCCCAGCCGCGCGAGCCGCTGACGCTGGCTCGCGCCACCGCCGGCACGCGCCACGTGCTGAACTACGCGCTGCTGCTGCTGGTGACCATCGCCGTCTTCTTCCTACTCGTCGCCCTGGTCGCCGCCCCCTTCGTGGGATTGCGCTATTGGCGCCGACGGCGTGCGTCAGTGTGAGAAAGCGTAGGGGACTGTCCCAGCCCATCGCGAGCTTGCGCCGGTGGGTCGACAGGTAAGCGGTTAATACGAGCTAGGGACTGTCCCCGTCGTGAACCAGGCAAGCTTATTCACCGCCCTGTAACCGTCCCGTTATCGAACTGTGATACCTATGGTGTAATCTACCAGGCAAGGAGGTCGCATCAATGTCGTCACGGCGCATTCTCCTGGTGGTAGTGATCATCCTCGCGATTGCCGTTCCGGTGGCGTTTCGGTATTGGCCTCGCTCGGTCCCGTCGACCAACACCGGTTCGAAGTTCGTCAATGGAGACCGCTTCCAACAACAGCAGATCGACCGGTTACTGAAGGCGGAGGTGGGCGGGTATCGCAAGGTGCACGTCTTCGTCGCCCTCGCCGACAACCGGCAGGGCATTGCGCCGGTGCCGGCGCGCATCGGCAACGGGCAGGACCCGGGCAACAACCTGTACTGGGGCGCGCGCTACGGCATCAAAACCGCCTTTTCCCGCGATCCGAACTGGCGGCTGGTGGAGAGCCGGCCAAAGCCGTTCCCACACCTGCTGGAGCGGCTGATCTTCCGCCATGCGAAGTTGAAGGTCTACCTGGTGGCCGATGCCTACGACGGCCTGTATATCAAGGAGGCGACCACCGCCGCGGTGCTGTCCTCCGCCGGCATGCTGCCCGAGCCGATCGTAGTTGCCGGCCGGACTTACATCTTCGGCGGTGGGGCAGACTTGATCGCCTTCGTCGGGCACAACGGCCTGGGCGCCTTCACCATCGACGAAGCAGTGAAGCGGCGAGACGAACGAAAACGAGATGCCGTCTTCCTGTGCTGTAGCAGCCGTCCCTGGTTTGATGCATACCTGGAACAGGGGGGTGCATACCCGCTGTTGATGACCACGCAGCCGATGTGCCCGGAAGCCTACAGCCTGCAGGCCATGCTTGAGGGCTGGGTCAAGCGTGAATCGCCGACGCGCATCCATGAACGGGCTGCGCAGGCGTACAGCCGCTATCAGCGTTGCAGCGTGCGCGCGGCGAAGGGCCTGTTCGCCACGGGGTACCCAGAATAGGAGGACCGGATGAAGCTCACCACGCTGTTGCTCATCCTCGGCCTGGCGGTCGCCGGGCTTTGCACATCATACGGCTGGCTGGCTAAGGACGATCCGGCCAACCGTCTCGGGCAGCGCATTCCCCCACCCCGCGGCTGTAAGCGCGTGGCGGCAGCGAAGGATTCGTTTGCCGAGTGGCTGCGCGGGCTGCCGCTGAAGCCGGGATGCCCGCCGGTCTACCTGTATAACGGGAAGAAGAAGGGCAACCAGACGGCGCACGCGGCGGTGTTCAACATCGACACCGGGAAGAAGGACCTGCAGCAGTGCGTGGACGCCGTTATTCGCCTGCGCGCGGAGTACCTGTATTCTCGCAAGCGCTATGCCGACATCCATTTCAACTTCACCAGCGGCGACCGGGCGGCTTTCACGAAGTGGGCGGAGGGCTACCGCGCGAGCGTGCGCGGCAACCGTGTGAGCTGGCGGAAGAGCGCCAGGGCGGACAGCTCCTACCCCAGCTTCCGCAAGTACCTGGACCTGGTCTTCACCTATGCCGGCACCGCTTCATTTTGCAAGGAGATGCACCGGGTGCCGGTGAAGGAGATGCAGATCGGCGATGTCTTCATCCGCGGCGCCGCCCCTGGCTACGGGCACGCGGTGATCGTGGTGGATATGGCGGTCGATGCGCGCGGGAAGCAGTTCTTCCTGCTGGCGCAAAGCTACATGCCCGCGCAAGACATCCAACTGCTGAAAAACCCGAACGACACGCGCCTGAGCCCCTGGTACCCGCTCGACTTCGGCGATACGCTGTATACGCCGGAGTGGACGTTCACGGCGAAGGAACTGTCTCGATTTTAACGAGATACAAACAACCTTACCTATGCGCACCCGTAAAGGGTGCGGCTACGGGCAGGTTATACATCCAACGTGTTTCATCGGCTAGATGTGCCGGCTGTCTTCTTCGTCCTTCACGGTATACCCGCTGTCCTGGCGCTGGAAGTTCACTTCGTTCTTTTTGACGTAGGCGTTGAACACATCGTCGGCCGACATGCCGAGCACCTGCGCCAGCGAGATGAGGAAGTGCAGCATATCCACCACCTCGACGCAGCAGTTCTGTTTGTCGAATTGCTGGTATTTCGCCCACCACTTCCAGGGCACGCTGTCGGTGAGCTCGGCGAGCTCCTGGCTCATGGCGCGACAGTAGTTGAGCACCCACTTGACGCGGTCTTCGTCGGTCATGTTGTGCACGTCCACGCCGATGCGGCGATTCAGGCTATCTTGCATCTCAAAAAGAGTGTCGAGGCGGTCAGGCATAATCGGTATCTCCTGCATGGGAAATTCGCCCGGCAAGGCTGATTCCCTCTCTACCGGAAGGAAAAACCGCCCGGCAGCCTAATCTAGGATAACATGGATGCTGCACTTCAGACACAACTGCGCGACATCGCCGACGAATACCTGCGCGACGCGGGAGGCAGCCATCAGCTCGAGCACACGCTGCGCGTGTTGGGGAACGCGATGGCATTGGCCGCATATTATCCTGATATCGACCATGACGTGCTGGAGGCAGCCGCCTGGCTGCACGACGTGGGAAGGGGCCAGCGCAATCATGCGGAGGTTTCGGCCCGGATCGCCACCGAGCGGCTGCCGGCGCTGGGATTTTCGCCCGAGCGCGCCGCGTTGGCCGTCAGTGCGATTGCCGATCACCGATTTTCCGCGGGACGCATACCGGCCTCCCAGGAAGGGAAGATATTACAGGACGCGGATCGGCTGGATGCGCTGGGCGCCATCGGCATCGCGCGCGCCTTCTCCTTCGAGGGGTCGCGGGAGTTCTACGACCTCGCCGATCCCTTCGCCGAGGGGCGGACGCCGGATGACTCCCGGTATACCGTAGACCATTTCTATGCTAAACTATTACGGTTGCCGGAGACGCTGCACACACCGGAAGCGCGACAAATGGCGCAACGCCGCGCCGAGTTCATGCGTATCTATTTACATGAGCTTGCGACCGAGATCGGCGTGCCCTACCCGGCGCGGGAAGACCGCTGACAGAATTTTAGATTTTTGATTTTGAATTTTTGATTAGCGTAAAGTCGGTGACCTTTTCGATTTTACGATATTGCAGGCAAATAATCTAAAATCCAAAATCAATAATCTAAAATTGCATATCGAGTGTGTGCCCACCCTTTGACTAGTCATACAGGTAGGACGAATTATGGTTGAAACTTTTACCGACGTTGACACACGGGAACCCGCCATTCAGATTGCCGGCCGTTTTCTCGGCATTGTCGTCTTCCTGGTGGGCATTGCCATGCTGGGGCTGTCCTTTTCGCTGGCGTACCGCGCCTTCAACGATCCGGATTCGCTGATCTCCATCCGTGATCTGACCAGCGACGCGGCCACCATGCCGGCCGTGATCTACCTGCGGATCGTGCTGAAACTCGTCCTGCTCTTCGCGATGGGCTACATCGGCTCGCTGGTGGCGGCGCGCGGCGCGTACCTGTTCTTCTCGGCGAAGCGCGAGGTGCGGCGTGCAATTACTGGCGATTGACCAGGGCAATACCCGAACGAAGCTCGGCCTGTTCGACGGCGGCACGCGGCGGCAGACGGCGGCCTTTTCCACCCAGAAAGCGGCCACCGCCAATGACCTGGAGCAGGCGATCTTCACACGCAGCGGCTTCCCGCGGGACGTGCACATCGGCCTGTGCACGGTTGCGCCGGAAACCTTGCCCGCCTGGGAAGCGCTGGCCGCGCGCGTCGGCTGCCGGCTCACCGTATTGACCGGCGCCTCCCCCACCCCGTTAACGAATGCGTATGCCACCCCGCGCACGCTGGGCCCGGACCGCTTGTTGGCCGCGGTGGCGGCCGCCGATGCGGCCGGCGCGCCGGTCATCTCCATCAGCCTGGGCACCGCCATGGTGGTGGATGCCGTGTCCGCCGACCGCAAGTACCTGGGCGGGATGATCGCCCCCGGCATCGGACTGGCGGAGCGGGCACTGGTGCGCGGCACCAGCGCGCTGCGCGCCGTCACCTGGAGACGCCCGGCGGAGGCCATCGGTGGCAGCACGGAGGAGTCGCTGGTCAGTGGCTGGTTCTACCACAGCCTCGGCAGCCTGCGCGGCATGATCTCCGCCACTCGCAAGGCCCTCGGCGCCAACGCCCCGCTGGTGCTAACCGGCGGCTGGGCGAAACAGATTGCCCCCCACCTGGACGGCGTGGCGCTGGTGGACCAATACCTGGTGCTGCGGGGGATCGCGCTGACGCTGAAGTAATCCCTGGGACCGCAGGCGTCCCGCGCCTGCCCCTTGAAGGTAAGCCTGCGTAGAAGGCAGGCGCGAGACGCCTGCGGTCCCAGGATGTCCCGTCGCCGCAACACGCTCTCCATCTTTCCGTTTCGTTTGGCAGGAATCCACCCCCTTGAAGCTGAAGAAGTAATGGACCTTATTTCATGGAGTATTTATGACCGAGATCAAAGACGATCGCGTTGTCTATATCGAGAGCGATGAGCGCATCCGGCGCATTCCGGCGATGCTGCCGGTGTTGCCGATGCGCGACACCGTCATTTACCCCTTTGTCATTCAGCCGCTGGTGGTGGGACGGCCCATGTCGCGCGCGGCGTTGGACGCGGCGATGGCGCAGGAGCGCTACGTGCTGCTGGTGGCGCAGCGCGACGGGCAGATCGAAGATCCCGGCACGGACGATCTGTTCACCGTGGGCACGGTGGCTGAATGCCTGCAATTGCTGCGGCTGCCGGACGATACGCTGCGCATCACCGTCGAGGGGATCGCCCGCGTGCGCATCCGCGAGTTCATCCGCCAGGAGCCCTACTACGAAGTGCTGAGTGATGTCTACGCGGAGAAGGACGACATCGGCCTGGAGACCAAGGCGCTGATGCGCAGCGTGCTGAGCATGTTCGAGCGCTGCATCCACCTGGGGAACCGCATCCCGGTGGAAGCGATCGACAACGTGCGCAACATCGAGGAGCCCGGGCGGCTGACCGACCTGATCGCCTCCTACCTGAACCTGACGCTGCACCAGAAGCAGACCATCCTGGAAACCTACCCGGTCATCGAACGGCTGGAGCAGCTCGCCGGCTTCCTGAATACGGAAATCGAGATCCTGGAGATCGAGCGGCGCATTCACACGAAGGTGAAGAAGGAGCTGGAGGACACGCAGAAGGAGTATTACCTGCGCGAGCGGATGAAGGCCATCCAGGAAGAGCTGGGCGAGCGCGACGAGCGGACGACGGAGCTCGAAGAACTGCGGCAGCGCATCAAAGACAGCGGCATGCCGGAGGCGGTGTTCGAGAAGTCGATGAAGGAAGTCGACCGCCTGGAGCGGATGCCCTCCGCCTCGCCGGAGGTGACGGTGGTCCGCACTTACCTCGACTGGCTGCTGGGCATGCCGTGGAACGTGCGCAGCGAGGATCACCTGGACCTGGACGCCGCCGAAGCCATCCTGAACGAGGATCACTGGGGCCTGCAGAAGGCGAAGGAGCGCATCCTGGAATACCTGGCGGTGCGCAAGCTGAACCCGAAGATGAAAGGGCCGATCCTCTGCTTCGTCGGCCCTCCGGGCGTGGGCAAAACCTCCATCGGGCGCTCCATTGCCCGCGCGCTGGGGCGCGAGTTCGTGCGCATCTCGCTGGGCGGCGTGCGCGACGAGGGCGAAATCCGCGGCCACCGGCGCACCTACGTCGGCGCGCTGCCCGGTCGCATCGTGCAGGGCATGAAGACCGCGGGCAAGAAGAATCCCGTCTTCATGATGGACGAGGTAGATAAGATCGGGCAGGATTTCCGCGGCGATCCATCGGCGGCGCTGCTGGAAGTGCTGGACCCCGAGCAGAACTACGCCTTCAGCGATCACTACCTGGAGGTGCCACTGGACCTGTCCGAAGTGATGTTCATCACCACCGCCAACCTGCTCGACCCGGTGCCGGACGCGCTGCGCGACCGCATGGAGGTGATCGAGTTCCCCGGCTACACCGAGGACGACAAGCTGAAGATCGCGCAGCTCTTCCTGCTGCCCAAGCAGTTGAAAGAACACGGGCTGACCGGCAAAAACCTGAAGCTGCAGGAAGACGCGCTGCTGGAGCTGATCCGGCGGTATACCCGTGAGGCGGGGGTGCGCAACCTGGAGCGGGAGATCGCCACCATCAACCGCAAGGTGGCGCGCAAGGTGGCCTCCGGCGCCCGCAAACAGGCCACGGTGCGCGCGAAGTCGCTGCACGAATACCTGGGGGCGGCGCGCTACCGCTACGGCACCGCGGGCGACAAGGACGAAGTCGGCACCGCCACCGGCCTGGGCTGGACCCCGACCGGCGGCGATATCCTCGCCATCGAGGTGAGCCTGATGAAGGGCACCGGCGCGCTGCAACTGACCGGTCAACTCGGCAACGTGATGCAGGAATCCGCCCGGGCCGCGTTAAGCTACGCGCGTTCACACGCCGACGATTTCGCCATCCCGTCAGATACCTTTGCCCAGCAGGACGTGCATATCCACGTGCCGGCCGGGCAGATCCCGAAAGACGGCCCCTCGGCGGGCATCACGCTGGCCACCGCGCTCATCTCCGCGTTCACCAAACGCCCGGTGCGCCGCAACGTGGCGATGACCGGCGAGATCACCCTGCGCGGCCATGTGCTGCCGGTGGGCGGCATTAAAGAGAAGATGCTGGGCGCTCACCGCGCCGGCATCACCGACATCGTGCTACCCGAAGAGAACCGCAAGGACCTGGAGGAGCTGCCCATCCACGTCCGCGAGGCGCTGAAGTTCCACTTCGTCGAGCAGATGCCGCAGGTGCTGGCGGTGGCGTTGATGGAGAAGGCGGAATAGGCAAGGTGAGGAACTGAGATTCTCAGTCTGGAAGGGTGCGAGAGCCCCGCCGTGTTTCGGTCAGCCTACCTGTAATCGGCGGGGCTCTCGCACCCTTCCAGACTGAGAATCTCCTTCCACCGCTTATCTAACCCCGCCACGGCGCCAGCACTTCCCACAGCCGCGCCAGCGGCAGGCCGACGACGGTGTAGTAATCGCCGTCGATGCGCTCCACCAGCACCGCGCCGCGGCCCTGGATGCCGTAGGCGCCGGCTTTATCCAGCGGCTCGCCGGTGGCGATGTAGTCGCGGATTTCCCCGTCGGTCAACTCGCGAAAGACGACCTGCGTTTCGACCGTTTCCGTAATGCACGCCTCTTCGGGGTGGCAGAGTATGCTGAAGGCGCTGATGACCGTGTGCGCGCGGCCGGAGAGGGCGCGGAGCATGCGGAAGGCCTCCGCGGCATCTCGCGGTTTGCCCATCACTTCCACCGGCCGTTCATGCAGGCGCGGCGCCGTCGTGTTTTCACTGACCGGGGCCAGCACCAGCGTGTCGGCGCCCAGTATCAGCATGGGATCGGGCGGCAGTGTTCGCGCCACCGCCAGCGCCTTCTCGCGCGATGCCTGGCCGATATACGCGGCGACGTCTTCCGCGGGGGCGGGAGGCGGTTCGTGATAATCGCTGGGGAGCACGCGGAACGGCATGCCGACCTGCCGCAGCAGCTCCGCGCGGCGCGGCGACGCGGAGGCCAGGATTAATGAACGCGCTAATGGTATCTCACGCATACGCTCTATTCTGCCTATCCGATACGGGCGTGGGCCCCGAACTTCGGGGCCCACGCGGTGATTGAAGAAAGTATCGGTCGATCATGACCGGCGGCTATTTATTCGGAGCGGCATCCTTATGTTCCGCCAGCCACTGGTCGATGGCCTTCACCCCTTCGGTATTACCCATCTGCACGTAGATCGTACGAACTTGCTTGCGCAGATTCGCTTCGCCCATGCCGGCAGAGTTCATCGCATTCTCATACTGCTCGATCGCTTCCGTCTTTTTTCCGACGGCGCGATAGGTCTCCGCGAGCTGCATATGCAGGTCCGAGCGGCTGCCGCCGGCATATTCCAGCGCGGCTTTCAACAGCGGAATTTTCGCCTCGCCCTTGATATCAGGGCTGGAAATCGCCACCAGGTAGCTCAGCGCGGCGATGACCGGTCTCGGCAGATCTTTTTCGTCCAGGGCTTCTTTCTGAAGCTTGGTCATTTCGATATACTGCCCATGCCCCTCGGCGATGTATGACTCGAATTCTTTGCTGTTGTATTTGATATCTGCGTTGGCGATCATGTAGCACAGGTAGCCTTCACCGAGCTGCATGGCATACCGGCGCTTCGTCGTGTCCATGTATTCGGTCCGCATCTGGGCCCAGTTGGGATTGTCGGGGTTTTTCGATACGGCAATGACCTGGACGAAGCCATACCCCACCTGGGCGGCTAACGGATTCGTCGCGTCAGGTCCCGGCATGGTGATCTGCGTCACCGGCCCGAGCTCTTTCGGCTGCTGGCTGAAGATCAGGTATTCGAGGATGGCCGGGATATTAGCCGACATCGTACCACCGGAGACCCATCCCAGGTTGCCGCCTTCAGTGTGCGAGATATGCTGCGACTCCTTGGAAGCGACCTTGGCAAAGGAAGCCGGATCTTTGGCGATCTGCGCTCGCAGATCCGTGGCTTTCTTCTGTGCAGCCTGCAGGGCCGCCGCGGAAAACTCGGGTTTGAAGATATTCTGCATGCTGCCGGCTGGAATGAAGATCCAGCGGGCATTCACCTGCTGTGTCGCAAGTTTCTTCGCGTAGGCTTCCGAGACCAGGTCCGCCGGCAGGTCGCGCTTCATGATCTGCTCGCCAATCAAGCGCTTTCGCACGTACAGCATGAAGTCATCAGCCTGGCCGAATTTGGGATCGGTCAATGTCTCGGTGTAAAATTTGCGGAAGCTATCTTCCGTGATCTGCGCCGGGGGTTGGACACCCTGCTGCAGATACATCTGGCTGAGCTGCTCGTTCAGATATTGCTGAGGCGTCTTTACGGTTTTCTTGTCCTTGGCCATCGCCATTTCCTGCTGTGCCTGACCCTCAGCCGCCTTCCGAACCTGGTCATAAAACATTGTCGAGAGCTCACCGGCGATCTCGTTGGCCTTCTTGTTCACATTCCGGATACCGTAGCCGCGCAGCACCTGATCGGCGACCGCGTTCATCACCAGATTTTTGGCGATTTTGCTCCGGGTCGGCAGTGTCTGGCCCAGTTCCTGGGATTGTGCGCCTTGTGAGCTGTCAATGTAGGCCTGCTCAAAGGTGTCGGAATCGATTGCCTGGCCATTGATCGTGACGAGCGTTTTATTGACGCCGCCGGGCCGTAAATTATTGCCGCCCGGCTTGGTCTTCCCGGAATTCGGGACGTTCATATACACGATGCCGGCAAGAAAGATGGCGATCAACACCCACAGGATGATCGTAATGGTCTGTTTGGACGCCATTTTGCGTCGCATAGACATCAGAGACATAGACTGACTATCCTCCCGACGGACGATTAGTGCTCCTCGATATTCCGGATGAGGGCATGAACATTGCTACGCGGGTCATTATACCCGCTTGTACGAATTTCAAAAAGGGAAGCGCCCGAAAGGCTTTCCGTGCGCTTGCCCCGGATGACTCTTATACCTTGATATCGTCACGGACCGTTTGCGCCACGCCGCGCAATTGCGTCACGTGATCGGAGAGCGTGCCGATCGACTGGTTCAGTTTGTCCATCACGCTGCGCGCGTATTCCAGCGCGCCCTGGCGGATGGCCTCGCCCTCTTGCTTGGCTTGTTCCACAATTCGCTGGCCTTCCACCTGTGCCTGACGGGTCACTTCATGGCTGGAGACGAGGATTCGCGATTCGTCCTGCGCTTTGCGGATGGTCAGTTCCGCCTGCTCCGCCGCCTCCGTCACCATGCGTTCGGCCTGCTCTTTGGCTTCCGCCAGGATGCGTTCCTTTTCACGCGTGATCTGGTCTGCCTTCTGAATCTGCTGCGGCAGGGAGACGCGGATCTGGTGGGTGTAGTCCAACACGTCATCGATATCCAGGAAGAAGGCTTTGCGGAAGAAACGGTGCTTGCCGACCACCGGCAGCGGCCGGTTCTCGACATATTCTTCCAGGTCATCCAACAATTTATTGACATCCATCACTGCACCTCGTGTGGCGCCGGGAAATTTCCGACGCGAATATTCTGCTGCGTTACGCTTGCCGATATTTATCGCGAATCGTTGCCGCGACCGTCGGCGGAACATAGGGCGCGACATCACCGCCGAAGCGGGCGATCTCGCGCACGAAACTGGAGCTGACAAAGGCCCACGCGGGACTGGCCGGCAGCAGCATTGTCTCGATGCCGGTCATGGCGCGGTTGAGCTGCGCCATCTGCATCTCACGGTCGGCATCCGCACTGCCGCGCATGCCACGCACGATCACGTCGGCGCCGCAGGCGCGCGCGGCATCTACCACCAATCCGGTGAAGGCCTGCACCTGGACTACCGGCCAGGGACGGCAGGCTTCGCGGAGCAGTTCCACGCGTTCCTCGACGGAAAACAGCGGACTCTTCTCCGGATTCACCGCAATGGCAACCACCATGTCATCGACCAGCGTCACCAGGCGGGCAATCAGGTCCAGGTGTCCATTCGTGACCGGATCGAACGACCCGGGAAATAGCGCGCGCATGTCGTGTTCGGCCTTATCTTCTACCCCCACGAGCGCCCGTAGCGTCCGGCGTCCGCGAGTTCCGACTGGTAGGTGAGTATCCTACTCTAGCACGGTAATATTATAGGTTTCGGGAAAACCTGTAAAGGGTGACGCGGGGAACGACAGGTGAAACGGTTCCTGGTCTCGAGTTTCTCGTTACCGAGTGCCGGTGTCTCGTTTCCCGTTGACGATGCATTATTGATCTTATCGGTGGTATGCATTCTACCCCTCTCCGGCAGGGGGAAAGCCGATCGGCCGCGTGCAGGATACAATCAACCTATCACTCGCTTTACCTTCAATATGGAATATCGTTATCGGAATAAAGGGGTACAAGGGACATGATTATTGTAAAGCCTTGTCTTTGCTCGCTCCATATGCTATAGTGCCCCCAACAGGACGGGAATCCTCTTATTCCCATGGTATTTGAGGAGGGGATATCGATTCATGTTCTCGAAAACCGGGCTCGCGAAACTCATAGATGCAGCCATGCTTCGCGGCAACGCAACACCAGATGATCTTCGTCGGTTGTGCTCCAACGCCAAAAAGTATCACTTCGCCGCTGTCACCGTGTTTCCCTACTGGGTCAGCCTGGTCGTTCGAGAATTGAATGGCAGCGATGTCAAGGCCAGCACGGTGATCGGCCTGCCCTTCGGCGGTCTCTCCGCGGCGATCAAAGCGGCGCAGGTTCGCCAGGCGGTACACGACGGGGCGTCCTCCGTGGAAGTGGTGGTCAATATCGGCGAGTTGGTCGCCGAACGGTATGACGTGATCCGCCGCGAAGTGAGTGAAGTGGTCAATGCCGCCAAAATGCGCGCGCTGACCGAGGATGGCGGCGAAGTCGCGGTGATGATCACCGTGGAAACCGCCCTCACCACCCGCGACCAGCAACGCCGCGTTTGTGAAATCGTCGCCGAGGCGCGCGGCGACTTCATCATCACCAACACCGGCTTCGCCCCGCGCGGCGTAACGGTGGAGGACATCCTGGCTCTGCGCGAGATGGCCGATTATGACATCGGCATCAAAGCCGCCGGCGGCATCCGCACCGTCGAACAAGCCCGCTCCCTCATCAACGCCGGCGCCAATCGTCTGGGCACCAGCGCCGGCATGCAGATCGTGGAGAATTTCGAGGACGGCCGGCCCGGACTCGATTGAACGTTGGAAAAATGGAAGAATGGAAGGATGTCCGTGATGGGCATCCTTCTTTTTTTTGTTCATGAAGGCCTCGCGGGGGACAGTCCCCGAAAGGTTTACCTGCTCACGACATTGTAGTGAGAACGGGTTCCGGGGGGACAGTCCCTGCAGCGGCGCTGTCATCTTACAACCGGGCATTAGATGCGGGGACAGTCCCCGACAAGCCTACCCATCCCAGCGGCCGGCGATGGCCGTTTTGCAGCGGGGACAGGCGCCGTGCACCAGGTCGAGGTGGGCGACGGAAAAGCCGCGGCGGCGGATGACGGTGTGGCCGCAGGCGGGGCAGCGGGTGTCCTGGCGCGGGTCGCCGGGCACGTTGCCGACGTAGATATGCTGCAATCCCGCTTCGCGTCCGATCTCTCCCGCGCGGTCCAGCCGCTCCAGCGGGGTGGCGGGCAGGTGGTCGAACCCCTGGTACGGGAAGAAGCGCGTCACGTGCCAGGGGGTGTCGGGACCCAGCGCGGAAGCGATCCACTCTGCGATGCCGCGCAGCATGTCGTCGCTGTCGTTAATGGTGGGCGTGACGTTGGTCACGCACTCCACATGCATCCCCCAGCGCTCCTTCGCGTATTGCGTGCTGTCCAGGATGCCTTCATAATTCGCGAAGCCGGCGATGGTTTTGTACCCTTCGCGCGAGAAGGCCTTGATATCCACGCGGTAGGCGTCCAGGTAGGGGCCGATCAGGTCGAGCTGCTCGCGGGTGGCGGTGCCGTTGGTGACGTAGGCGGTGTAGAGGCCGGCTTCCTTCGCCAGCCGCGCGCCTTCCAGCGTGTGCTCCAGCCAGATGGCGGGCTCGTTGTAGGTCCAACAGATGCCCTCCGCGCCGGCGCGCTCCGCCATCTCCACCGCTTCCGCCGGGGTCATCCGGGTGAGCATGGGATCGGTTTCCCGCGGCTCGCGTTGTGAGATCTGCCAGTTCTGGCAACCCGGGCAGGAGAAGCTGCACCCCAGCGTACCGAGCGAGAATACCGGCGTGCCCGGGTGGAAGTGATAGAGCGGCTTTTTTTCGATCGGGTCGAGATTGGCGGAGCTGACCTGGTCGTAAATCAGCGTGTAGAGCGTCCCGTCGCGATTTTCGCGCGTGGAGCAGGCGCCGCGTTTCTCGGGCGCAATGACGCAGCGCCACTGGCAGACATTGCAGCGCGCGCGATCGTTATCCAGTTTTTCGTAGAGTAATGCCTCGATCATGATCTCCTCAATTTGTTCACTCCCATCAGTGTATCCGACTGGGCGTCTTTGTCAAGAAACAGCGAGTTGACGTTACCAGCTAACCCGTGTTGACAACGCCCGGCATCATCCCTACCATTACAAATGGAGATTCGATGCATGCCAACCTGCGCGCGCTGCGGCGCCACGAATTCTGAGGACCACCGCTTTTGTAAAGACTGCGGCGTCCCGCTGAGTCCCGCCGGGCACCGGGAGGTGGATGACGACACCATCATCATTCAACTGCTGGAGAAGCACGGGAGCGCGGCCATTGCCGCCGAGCGCATTGCGCGGCTGTGGCTGCTCGACCTCACCGGCGAACACGTGGAGCGCGTCTACGAGCTCAGCGACGAGCAGATGATCATCGGCCGCCGCGACGATTGCGCCGTATGCCTCCCCGGCAACACCATCTCGCGCCGACACTCCCAGATCCGCCTCTTCGACGGCCAGTATTATATCACCGACCTCGGCAGCACCAACGGCACCCTGCTCAATAACGAAGCGCTGGTCGGCGAGGAACAGTTGCACGACCGCGATGAGATCGGGGTCGGCATCTACAAGCTGATTTTCCGGCTGTCGTAAATGCTCAGGGACTGTCCCGCCCCCGCAGGACCAGCGCCCGTTATCCTTCTCAAACGCCTGTAATAGATCCACGGGACTGTCCCCTCGTGGATAAGCTTACCTATCGCACGCGGGGGGGACAGTCCCGTGGTTCTATTACAGGCGTTGGAGAAGGATAACGGGTGCTGGTCCTGCGGGGACGGGACAGTCCCAGAGCAGATTTCGCATCTTTACCTCACACAAAAATGTATCTCCGTCACTTCGCATTCATCATTATTTCCGGGTATCACACAGCGGGAGGGTATGCCGATGTCGGTGCATCTGGACTGTGGTTCGGTGGATCTGGAGGCGCGGAATAAGAACCTGCGCGAGGTGCTGGCCGATTTGTTTTTCATGATGGATGTGAATTTCGATCTGCCGCCCGAAGTGCAGGGTACGATCACCGTCGATCTCCACAACGCGACGTATCAGCAGGCGCTTGAGGTGCTGCTGGGCAGTCAATATACCTTCACCATCGGGCCGCATGACGTCATTTACGTCCACCGTGGCGGCACCACCTGGAGACCGGGTTGGGAAGAGCCTGCCGCCTGAGCACGCTGCATTGCCGTGCTCACGCGCCAGGTTCCCTGAGAACGGTCGCAACCCGTAGCACGAGTCCGGAGCGCGGATTGC
>Ga0172369_10000692_pt1 | contig 49886 bp, 34 predicted proteins | sample LakKiv25m_FD_114539 | JGI IMG/M metagenome (GOLD analysis project Ga0172369, IMG submission 114539) | Freshwater microbial communities from Kabuno Bay, South-Kivu, Congo - kab_022012_11.25m | ecosystem: Environmental > Aquatic > Freshwater > Lake | place: Democratic Republic of the Congo...
GCTCAGTGGGTTTGATTACGTCATCGAGACCGAGATCACCCGGGTCGAGATCGCCAGTGTTGAAGGCCGACCGCTCGATGGCTCTGGTTTCCGTGAAATCCGCGAGGCGCCCGCAGCTTACGCCGTCCGTAGACTTCCGGACACTATCAGCGACCCGGCAGAGTTGGCCGAACTGCTGAAGAACAGTGTCCGTGACATCGCCGCCGACCTGTTGGTCGAAGAAGGGATCGGCTCGCACGAGCTGGGCTACCTCTACGGCGTGCTCATGGATCACGTTAGCCAGCAGATGTTGGACGGAAAAACGGTCGGCACAGCCAGCGTTGAGGCGTTACGGCACGCGCTCAATCGTCGTCACCAGATGGCGGCAAACTTCAAAAGCCGTCCCGGCCTCGTTGCCAGCATTGTCAAGTACAAAGGGGAGGCCAGCCATGCCAACCAGTGAACGCGGCGACTTCGAGAATCCCACCAAAAGCGCCTATTCGGTCGAACGCTACGATTCGTCGTGGGAGTTGGCATACATGAAGCGCCTGGAGCGCGACAAAACTGTCGCGAAGTGGACCAAGAACCACGGTATCACGATCCAGTACGTCACCGAAGCCGGCAACGTGCGCGGCTATCGCCCGGACTTTCTTCTTGAGCGTGTTGATGGTGGCAAAGAACTCCACGAAATCAAGGGCGGTCAGTACCTCAACAACCTGGACACCATGCGCAAACACGAAGCCGCCAAGATCTGGTGCCGAAAGCGGGGAATGAGCTTCGTCGTCGTCACCAGGTGACCGTGCCGTCGCTTACTCGTTTCGGGCTGGAGGTTCGAACCATGTCAAACCGTATTTCCGTCATCGAAGGCGATATCACGCGCCAGCATGTCGACGCCATCGTCAACGCGGCCAACAGCTCGCTCCTGGGTGGCGGCGGGGTCGACGGCGCGATCCACCGTGCGGCCGGGCCGGAGCTGCTGGCCGAATGCCGCACGCTGGGCGGCTGCCCGACCGGGCAGGCGAAGATCACGCGGGGCTACCGTCTGCCCGCGAAATGGGTCATCCACACTGTCGGGCCGATCTGGCACGGCGGTGACCGCGGGGAGGATGCGCTGCTGGCGAGCTGCTATCGCGACAGCCTGGCATTGGCGGTCGAACACGGCATCCGCACCATTGCCTTCCCCGCGATCAGCACCGGGGCCTACGGCTTTCCGCTGGATCGTGCGACTAACATCGCGGTTACGGAGGTGAGCCGCTTTCTTGAGGGTGACCCGACCATCGACCAGGTGGTTTTCGTCTGTTTCGGCCGGCAAGCCTATGAGATCTACCTGGAAACCGTCCGGGCCGCGGCCGCGCGGTAAACATGCGAGGTAGCCTACATGACTCAACCCTCAACAGAGTGGAATTTCGTTCTGCGGGGCTTCTCTCCGGCCGACATCCCGGCCATGGTGGAGATCTTCAACGAGGTCTATCCGGATGAGCCGACTACCGTGGAGAGCGAGGAACATTGGGAACGTACTTATCCGCAAGGCAACCCACGGGTGCGCCTCGTGGCGGAAACGGTCGACGGCCGGATGGTTGGCCTGGGAGATTGCATGCGCCCGTTCTGGTTGGCCGCGTCCGATGTGTACTCGCTGTTCATCGCGGTGCCGGCGCGCTGGAGGCGCCACGGCATCGGTCAGGCGTTGTTAACTAAGCTCGAACCGTTTGCCTGGGCGCAAGGCGCCGAGCGCATCCACACCGATTGCCGTGAAGATTTTGCTGACGCGATCCGTTTTCTGGAGCGCGCCGGCTACACCCGCGTCGGCATCCGGTTCGAGTCAAGGCTCGATCTTGAGGCGTTCGACGAGACGCGTTTCGCGGAAGTCTTTGAGCGGGTCGCCCAGGCCGGCTATGCGCTGACAACGCTGGCGGCGGAACGATCCGTGCAGCCTGACGCCGATCGCATGCTCTACGATCTCTATCACGAGACGGTCATTGAGGTGCCATTGCCCGGTGGCGTACACATAGACCAAAGCTACGACACCTGGCGTTCAGGGGTATTGGAAAGCCCGACAACCGATCCGGCCGGCATCTTCATCGCCAGGTGGGGCGATCGCTTTGTCGGCATGACCTCCCTGGAATTGCTGAAGGATGGGCCGGCCATCACCAGCATGACCGGCGTGGCACCCGAGCATCGCGGCCACGGGCTGGCATTGGCGCTCAAGCTGTTGTCGTTCCGATATCTGAAGGAGCACGGTTACCGGGAAACGCGCGCACACAACGACACCGCCAATCCGCCGATCCTGCGGCTGAACGAGAAGCTGGGGTATCAACGGCTGCCGGGTTGGCTGGTGTGGGAAAAGCCTGCACCCCGGCAGACTACCACGGCAGCACCGGGTTGAATGCCATCGTATCGCCCGCGCTCACCGCGTGCCCGGCGCCGTTGCACCAAATCTGCTGCGCCACCGTGCCATCGTAGTTCTCCACGCCCACGATGCCGGGCGCGGACGGCTCGACGGTCTGGTAATTCGCCGTGATCGATCCGTCGCGACGCAAGACCAACTGAAACGACTGGGCCAGAGAGCTGCCTGCGCGCTTGATCTGATACCAGGTCACCACATAAGTATCCGTGTCCGGCTGATGCACGTACACTTGACCGCCCTGATCGGGCCGCCAATCCAAACCCAGCACATACACCGCATTGTTCGGCGTTGCCGCGGTCGGCAGACAACCGGTAGGCGGCACCAGCGGCGCCACCGCCCCGAAGGCAACCAGTCCATTGTCCGAAATCCACATCGTCGAGTAAGTCGCGGCGTAGAACGTCACCGGGAAAGGCAGGGTGACCTGGCTTGCGGTGTTGTCGCCCAGGTACAGCGCGCTTCCGCCCAGGCCGCCGGGCGCAAAAGGATCAAGCCAGGGGCTTGTCAGCCAGTTTTGGGATACCTGCGGCAGGTAGAGGCGGCTGAGCGCGTTGGTGACGCGCAGTTGCACCGGGACATCGAAGCCCGGAATGCTCGTGTCATACAGGAGCTGCACCTGTATCGTGCCCACGTAGAGCGCCGGCGTCAGTGTCCCGCGGGTGGCCCGTAAGGTGAATGCCCCGGGGCTGGCGTACGTCGCGGTGCCGACGGCTGGATTGACGCTTAGCCAGGACGCGCCCTGGACCACCGTCGCCTGCCAGTAGACCGGTTGGCTGCTGGGATTGGTCAGCGTCACCTGGCGTTCCTGCTGTGTCACCGCTCCGCCGAGGAGAAACTCCTGCGGGTCGCCTGCCGATGAGAGCGCGGGCGGATAAGTCTGGCGCACCGCCTTACCCACGTTCAGCCGGCCGCAGCCGAAGTAGTCGTTGCGGCCGTTGACGTAAGGGATCGTCTGGCCGGTGGTCGGATCTGTGCCGACCTTATCGGCCGTGCCCGTCAGGATATCAACGATCTGCTGGGCGGTTGCGGCCGGCGCCATTGTCCAGGCCAGCGCAGCCGCGGCCGATACATGTGGCGCAGCCATCGACGTGCCCCAGAGGACGCCGTAACCCCCGCGCACCGTGCTCCAGATCGGATCTCCGGAAACGCCTCCGGGCGCTGCCAGCTTAACGTAGGATTTGTAGCCTGAATAGGTCGCCCAGTTGTCGAAATGGTCGCTGGCGGCCACGGCAACGACACCCGGATAGGCCGCGGGATAGAAGTCAGGATTGATACCGGCGCAGCCCGAGGCGCCCTGCGCACAGTTCCCCGCCGCGGCAACCACGATGGCTCCGCCGGACGCCCCATTCAAGGCGTAGTTCACGGCATCCTGAAGACTGTAGCTGTAGGTGGCTCCACCCAGGCTCAGGTTGATCACTGCGGCACCGAAGTCGGCCGCGCGCCGGATGGCTGTGCCGATGTTGGCATACGAGCCTGAGCCGCTGCTGTCCAGCACCTTCAAGGGCAGGATTTTTACCCTGGGCGCCAGTCCGGCCACGCCGATGCCGTTGTCAGCGGCTGCAGCGAGAATACCGGTGACGTGGGTACCATGAGAATTGGAAGTGTCGTCGTTCGGAGTATTATCGTTGTTGACATAGTCGTAACCTGGCAACAACGGATCGTGGAACTGGGCGGCAAACTCAGGGTGGCTGAGGTCAACGCCGGAATCTATCACCGCAACGACCAGTGAGCTGCTGCCGAAGGTCACAGCCCATGCTTCCGGCGCATCGATCCGGCGCATGTTCCACTGGCTGCCGATGTCAGGGTCGTCGGGATAAAAGGCAGCATCCTGGGGCGCAGCAGCGGCCGAGGCAATGTAGTTCGGCTCGGCGTAGCGCACCCAGGGCAGCTTGCGCAATCGGGCGATTTCGGCCTGCTCGCTGCCGGACGGCACCGCCAGAAGCGCGGTCCCATATTCCGGTTGGGTGTCGATCACCTGCAAACTGGTCAGCGCTGCTACGGCCTGGCTGGCTCGCTGCCAGTCCGGGCTGGTACGATCGTCGGCCAGTTGGCGCGCGGGGCGGTGGCCTAAAGGTACAACGCTCCCGTCGGGCGACCAGCCGATTACCACTTCACCGGGCACATAGGATGTGACGGCGGAGGGGATGGCGATCAGGTTACCGGGCGTCGAGTCGGATTGAGCAAGCGCGGCCGGGGGAAATATCATGGATGGGATGGACGAAATCCAAACGACAAACAAGGATGACAGGAGGATTCGCAAGGATCGGTAGCTCATGGGGGCAACTCCGCGAGACTCATGCGTTCAAATCTGCGTCGGAGACGTTTGGGGAGCTTGACTTGTTCCGCACAAGCACTTTCGATCGCAGGCGCATAATGAGAACAGCCGCATGCGACCGCACGCGGCTGTTTGTTCAATGACTGAGGTGGTGTGCCATCACCCAGGCACAGGCTCGATCACGACAGGGTCCTCGGACGTGTGCGGGATCACGACGAGCTGTATCTGCCGTCCGCTATCCAGCTCGATCTTGACCGTGTCACCTGGCTTGATCCGGCCGCTGAGCATCTCCTCGCTGAGCCGGTCTTCCAGCCTGTCCTGGATAACCCGTCGCAACGGGCGCGCGCCATATTCGGCGTCGTAACCCACGTCCGCGATCATGTGCTTGACCTCAGCGGTGGCTTCCAGGGTGATATCATGCTCGCGAAGCTGGCCGCGCACCCGGTTCAGTTCCAGATCAACGATGTCGGTGATTTGTTCCTTGGTCAGGTTGCGGAAGACCATGACGCCATCCAACCGGTTAAGAAACTCGGGCCGGAAAGTCCGCTTGAGCGCGTCCGTCACCCGCTCCTTCATCACCTGGTATTCGTCTTCTTGTCGCTGGGCATCGTCGCGAGTGACAGCAAAACCGAGCGCCGCGCCGTGCTTGATCAGATTCGCGCCGACGTTGGAGGTCATGATGAGGATCGCGTTGCGGAAATCGATGCGTCGGCCTTTGGCATCGCTCAGGTTGCCGTCCTCCATGATTTGGAGCAGCATGTTGAACACTTCGGGATGGGCTTTCTCGATCTCGTCCAGCAGCACCACACAATACGGCCGCCGCCGAACTGCTTCGCTGAGCTGGCCGCCTTCGTCATAGCCCACGTAACCGGGCGGCGCGCCGACCAGCCGGCTGACGTTGTGTCGTTCCATGAACTCGCTCATGTCCAGCTTGATCAGGGCTTCCTCCGAACCGAACAGGAACTCGGCCAGGCTCTTGGCCAGCAGGGTCTTGCCGACGCCGGTGGGACCGAGAAACATGAAGGTGCCGATGGGGCGCTTGGGATCTTTCAAGCCGGTGCGAGCGCGGCGGACCGCCCTGGCGATCGCCTTGACGGGCTCATCTTGCCCTACCACGCGTTTGTGGAGATAATCTTCCATCTCCAGCAGGCGGACGGTCTCCTCCCCCACCAACCGCTGGACCGGGATGCCCGTCCACATGCCCACGACCTCGGCGATGTCTTGTTCGGCGACGGTAGGCTGCGGCGCCAGTTGCTGCCAACCCTGGCGCAACTGTTCGAGCTTGCGCTCCAGTTCGGTTTCGTGGAGGCGCAGGTCCAGGGCTTCATCGAAGCGTTTGGCCTCCACCGCCTCTTCCTTCTGGCGCTGAGTGGATTTCAGCTCACGGAAAGTCTCGCGCAGGGTCATGGCGTGCGGCGCTTTATACATTCGCACGCGGCTGGCGGCCTCATCCATCAAGTCGATCGCCTTGTCGGGCAGGAACCGGTCGGACACGTAGCGTGCCGAAAGCCGGGCTGCGGCCGCCAGGGCATCATCGCTGATGCGCAATTGATGGTGCGCCTCGTAGGCCGATCTTACGCCCTTCAGGATTTCCACCGTCTGCTCGATGGTGGGTTCTTCCACCAATATGGGCTGGAAACGGCGTTCGAGCGCGGCATCGCCCTCGATGTACTTGCGATATTCATCCAGCGTGGTAGCGCCGATACATTGAAGCTCACCGCGCGCCAGGGCCGGCTTAAGCAGATTGGCGGCATCCATGCTGCTGCCGGCAGCCCCGGCGCCCACCAGCATGTGGACTTCATCGATGAAAAGGATAGCATCGGCGTTGGTGATCTCCTCAATTACCTTTTTCAGGCGCTCTTCGAACTGGCCGCGGTACATGGTTCCGGCCACCAGCGCGCCTACGTCCAGCACGAGCACGCGTTTGTCGATTAACGTCTCGGGCACATCCCCGCGTATGATACGCTGCGCCAATCCCTCGACGATCGCGGTCTTGCCGACGCCCGGTTCTCCGATCAGAGCGGGGTTGTTTTTAGTACGCCGGCTGAGGATCTGGATGACCCGCTCGATCTCCTTTTCGCGACCGATTACCGGATCCAGCTTGCCATCCTCGGCGCGTGCGGTCAGATCAAAGCCCAGTTGGTCGGTGAGGGGAGTCTTGCTTTCCTTTTTCTTCGTGGCCTTTTCCTGCATCTGTGTCTCGAGGATCGCTCGCGTGGTTTGCTGGCGCACCTGGTCGAGGCTCACGCCCAGCGTGCGAAGGACCTCGGCAGCGATGCCTTCATCTTCGCGGGTCAAGCCGAGCAAGAGGTGCTCGGTGCCGATGTTAGCATGACCCATCTGTTTAGCTTCTTCTACAGCGATCTCGATGACTCGCTTGGTGCGCGGGGTCAAAGTCGGTCGGCCGAAAGGCGGCCTCGGGTTGCGCGGCGCCATGTGTTCTACCTGTCGGACGATCTCTGCTGAGGTGGCACCCATCTCGCGCAACACTTTAGCAGCCAGGCTGTTCTCTTCCTTTACCAAGCCTAGCAGCAGGTGTTCAGTACCGACATAGTTGTGATTAAGCCTTACAGCTTCCTCCTGAGCCATCTGCAACACCTGACGTGCGTGCTTTGTAAACCGATCCAAATTATCAGGCATAGATGATCATCCTTTGCGCGTGATAGGCGCCCATCCCCGTACAACCTCACCGCCCTCCGGGGCCCATCCCGTAGCACCTCGGAACAAGTCGGACAAATTCTCACTATCCATTGACATTATACCACAACCGAAAGTCAGCGTCGTAAGCGGGAATCCGCTTGATTTCGCCGATCAAGCTGGCAGAAAACAAAAAGACGGAGCGCATTCTCATGCCTCCGCCTCTTTGAGTCAGCAAAAATGTCTAAGCACCGGCTGACCGGCCCTGGCAGGCAACCGGTCTTCCACCTACCTGATCTCGCTACAGACCTGTATGGGACTGAGCACCGTGCGCATCTAAGCGGTGGCTGGTTCTTCTTCGTTGCCTACCGTCTTGGGTTCTGATTGGTCGCGCCAATCGACCTCGACGTAGGCATCATCACTTGCCTGGCGAAGGCTGAGGCCCACACGGCGACGCTGAGGATCGACGCGGATGACGCGTACCTGCACTTCGTCGCCCTCCTGAACGATTTCCTTGGGGTGGCCGATGCGATAGTCGGCCATCTCGGAGATATGAATGAGCCCTTCGATGGAATCATCGATCTTGGCAAAGGCGCCGAAGTTGGTCAGGCGGGTAATCTTGGCGGTGACTACCTGACCCACGGCATAACTTTCACCGACGACGCTCCACGGCTCAGGGGTTAATCGGCGCAAGCTGAGGCCGATGCGCTTTTTTTCCTCATCTACGTTCATCACATAGACTTCGACTTGCTGGCCCGTATGCAAGATTTCGCTGGGGTGCTCCACCCGGTGCCACGCCAATTCGGAGAGATGGATCAACCCATCGGCGCCGCCGAGATCCACGAAGGCGCCGAAATTCGCGATGCTGGTAACAGTGCCCTTGAGCACATCGCCCTTCTGCAGGCTGGACAGCAGGCGGTCTTTCTGATCCTTGCGCAGATCGCGCAGCGCGATCCGTTCTGAGAGGATCAGCCGATTGCGCTGGCGGTCGAGCTCGACGACCTTGAGTTGCAGGATCTGGCCGACCATCCGAGCCCACCGTTGCTCGGGATCGGCCTCGTTCTCTTGCTGGACTTGCCACCGGGCGGAAAGCTGCGAGGCCGGGACAAAGCCTCGCACGCGTCCCACGCGGACGATTACGCCCCCACGATTGTGGCCGGTCACCAATCCCTCGAATACTTCCTGGGATTGGAGCAGCTTCTCGGCCTGGTGCCAATCTTGTTCCTGTTGTGCGCGTGCCAGCGAGATGACGACGTTGCCATCCTTGTCTTCTGGCTGGACAACATAGGCCGTGATCGGATCTCCGACGTTAAAGGATGCTACGAAATCCTTATCCAAACGCTCGAGCTCTCGTGGGTCTACGACAGCATCAGCTTTGTAATGAATGTCTACGAGGATTTGGGTGGAGTTGACGCTGACGATATTGCCTTCCACGGTATCGCCCTGGCGCAGCTTCGGGAAATCAAACGCATCTAGGGACAACATCTCCATGGGATTGGGCTCTGCTGCAGCTTGGGCGGGCTGCAACGCCTTTTGTGTGTTCATGCGGATGAGTGCTCCCCCTCCAACAAAGAGTCTTTTGGATTATACAGAAGGTCCAGACAAAAGGCAAGTGCCGCGCGGAAAGGATCACTTGCTGGAAATACCGAGGTGCAGTGGATAGGCCGGCTGGAACGGCGCGAATTCAGTGTTTGAACCCAATGCCGCGTTCCGGCGTTTCGAAGCCCGTTTCGCTGGGCACGCGCACCTCGCCAAAGCGATCTTCGTACTTGGCTAGATTATCTTGCAGAGCGCGCAGCAATAGCTTGGCGTTTAACGGCGTCAGCAGGATGCGAGCATGCACCTTCGCTTTGGGAACATTCGGCAGCAAGCGAGCGAAGTCGATGACGATTTCAGACGGAGAGTGGTTGATGATGGCAAAGTTACTATAGATCGCCTCCAGATCGGCGGGCAATTCCACATTGATTTGGGAGGATTGCGGCTGGGCAGGTTGCGACATGCAGATCTCCTCGTGTCATGGATTGGCGGGGAAAGCGAGGGTAGTGTAATCCATCTCCGGTCGCGCGTCAATCAGAAAAAGCCACACAGCGAAGGTTACCGCAGGATCCCTTCGCTGTGTGGCTCGATATGGTCGAGATCCTGGGACCAGGGCTAGAACGGAATCTCGTCCTCATGGACAGGGAATTCGTCACCGGCGCCAGAAGCCCCGGTGCCCTCCCCCGTGTCGCCGCGGCCGCCAAGGAACTTGAAGGTGGTGGCCGTCAATTCCAGAGTGCCCCTGGCGGTGCCTTCACGGTCGATGTATGCCTGAGCCTCGACCTCGCCTTCAACGAGGAGCAATTTGCCTTTCTTCACCCACTGGGCGGCCGTTTCGGCCAACTTGCGCCAACAGGTCACGCGAAACCATGTGGTTTTTTTCTGTTGTTCACCGTTGGCGCTCGTCCACCGCCGGTTAACAGCGATGCCGAAGCTGGTGACAGGGACACCGCTCGGCGTATACCGCATCTCGGCGTCCTTGCCTACATTCCCGACGACCACTACCTTTTGATACATGTGCGCGCTCCTTTCTGATCTGGCTCGAATCTGAGTAGTGTATTGATGGCCGAACCTCGGAACTACAGTGTAGGATATCTCAGATCGGCCCGGCTGTCAAATCCGGTAGAACACAAGTTCGTATCAGTTGGCTGGTGGCATGAGGGTGATAGCGGCCGGGTCCAGTCGAAGGGTCAGCATCTCGCCGGGGCGAGGCAGGCTGGTGTCGGTCACCGAGGCTTCACAGGTAAGGCGGATACCACCGGCGTGCTCTGTGCGGATCAGATGATAGCTGCCGCGAAAGGAAGCATCGAGCAGGCAGCCTTGTATCACGTTAGGGCCGGTCACGCCGTCAGGTTGTACCTGGGCGGCCTCGGGGCGTACCAGCACCGTCACGCGATCTCCCGCTGCATAGCTGCGCGGCGCGTCGCCAGCGGTAAGGGGGCCGAGCGGCGTATTCACTGCAACGGAGGAGCGGAGAAGCGGAGGAGTTGTCTCCCCTGCTCCCTCGCCCCTCTGCGCCGTCGCAGCAGCAACCACCCCGTCCAGGAGGTTACTGAACCCCAGAAAACGCGCCACGTATGGCGTTGCCGGGTAGCGGTAGACTTGCTGTGGCGCGCCGATTTGCTCGATCCAGCCCCCTTCGCCGGTCTCGGGCCGGGCGCGCATGATGAGAACCCGATCGGCAATGGCGAAGGCCTCTTCCTGATCGTGTGTCACATAGATGGCAGTCAGGCCGACCCGCTTCAGAATGACTCTCAGATCGTTCATCAATTGCTCGCGCAGAGCGCGATCCAGGGCGCCCAGAGGCTCATCGAGCATGAGCAGCCGCGGGCCGGGCGCCAGGCTCCTGGCCAATGCCACACGCTGCTGTTCGCCGCCGGAAAGGTCGATGACCTGCCGTCGATCGTAGCCGTCGAGCCCCACCAGCGCCAGCATCTCACGCACGCGGCCCGCGATCTCGGCCGTGGGCCGTCCCTGCATCCGCAACCCAAAGGCCACGTTCGCCGCGACATCTTTATGCGGGAAAAGGGCGTAATCCTGGAACATGAAGCCGAAGTTCCGTCGGTGAGCGGGTGTTTCTGCCAGATCCTGCCCATCGAGTACCACCTGGCCGCTGTCAGGCGCCTCCAGGCCCGCGATGATGCGCAGCAAGGTGGTCTTGCCGCAGCCGCTGGGGCCGAGCAGGCAAACGATCTCGCCCTGGCTCACGCTGAAGCTGGCTTCTTTCAGCACCGGCAGGCCGGGATAGGATTTTGAAATGTGCGATACTTCGAGAATCATCAGAACCCCCCCACCTCACCCACCCGAAACCGTTCGATCAGCACGAAGGCTACCGCGCACACCAGCATGAGCAGCGTGCTCATCGCTAACGCCTGGCCGTAGTTGAGCGCTCCAGGTTGGCCCAGCAGCCTGTAGATGACGACCGGCATGGTGGGGTATTGGGGCCGGGAGATGAGCAACGTCGCGCCGAATTCGCCCATGCTGACGGTGAAGGCGAACAGGGCGCCCACCAGCATGGCCCGGCTTACGATCGGCAGCTCCACTTCGCGCCATACGCGCCATGGGGATGCGCCCAGCACAGCCGCGGCTTCCCGCCAGTCGGGATTGAGCCCGCGCAGCACCGGCAAAAGCGTCCGTACCACGAACGGGAACGCCACCAGCGTATGCGCGATCGGCACCAGCGGCGGCCAGGTGAGCAGGTTCAGCGGCGGCTGGCCCAACGCCAGCAGATAGCCGAACCCCAGCGTCACCGCCGACGTGCCAAGGGGCAGCAGGACGATGGGGTCCAGCACGCGCACCAACCGCCGGTCGCCGCGCGCCAGCAGCGTGGCTGTCACCACGCCGATAGCCAGTGCCATGATGGTCGTCAACCCGGCGAAAACCAGGCTATTGCGGATAGCCAGGCCAGGCGGCACATAGAAAATGGAGTTCGTTTGGTTAACGAACAACGCTTGATAGTAGCGCAGCGGGTTGCCTGGTGCCACCGAGCGCGCGGCCAGCGTGATCAAGGGACTGGTCAGGAAGGCCAACAGCGCTGTGACCACCAGCATTACGCCGGCGATACGCGGGAGGGTGGTGGGCCGCACCGCGGTAGTCTCAGCGGGGCGCAGGTTCAGCGGCACTGCGGCACGCGCCTGCGCCCGGGTATAGACCGCCATGATCGCGAAGGTGAGGCCGATTTGAACCAGGCTGAGCGTCGCGGCCTCGGGCAAGCGGAACAAAGTTACTGCCTGGCGGTAGATCTCCACCTCCAGTGTCGCAAAGTAAGGCCCGCCCAGGATCAGGATCACGCCGAAGCTGGTGAAGCAGAAGAGGAAAACCAACAGCGCCGCTGCCGTCACTGCCGGCGCCAGCAGCGGCAGGGTGATCTCGCGAAAGACCCGCGGTCGGGTTCCCCCCAACATACGCGCGGCCTCTGAGAGGCGGGGGTCCAGGTTCGCCCAGAAGCCGCCGACGATCCGCACCACCACGGTGGTGTTATAAAAGGCGTGCGCCAGAAGGATCAGCCAGATGGTCTGCTGGATCTGGATCGGCGCCCGGCTCAGGTTGAACCAGGCCATGAGCTGCGTGTTCAGCCAGCCGCGCGGGCCGAGCAGGGCCGTGAACGCGGCAGCCACGACCATCGCGGGCATCACAAATGGGATCGTGGTGAGCGCCCGGAGCACGCTTTTGCCGGGGAACCGGTAGCGGGCGAAGACGAACGCGGCGGGCATCCCCAGCGCCAGGGTCAACAGGGTGGACAGTGCCGCCTGCCAGGTGGTGAACCACAGGACGCGAACGAAATACGGGTCGCGCCACAGCGATGCCACTGGCGCCAGGTTCAGCCGCCCCGCGGGCGCAAAGCTTTCTTCCACCACAGCCGCCAACGGGTAGAAGAAAAAGACCGCGAGGAAGGCAAGCGGCAAAAGGTAGAGCGCGTCGCGGGTAGAGACTCGTGCTTTCAAATGGCTGTCCGCAGATTATAACGAGTAACCGGTCACGAGTAACCATCGCGGGTTGCTCATGACCGGTTAGTCACCATTCGCCACTTGTCACCGTAACACCGTGTCTGTCCACGCCTGCAGCCAGCCGTCGCGCCCTGCCTGGATTTGCGCGGGGGTCATCTGGACCGGCGCGGCCGGCACCTGCGCGAACTTGGTGAAGACATCAGGCAACGGTGTGCCAGTGCGAGACGGATAGACCCACATCTGCAAGGGGATATCGGCCTGGAAGGTTGGGCCGAGCATGAAATCTACCCACTCGCGCGCCAGATCGGGATTCTTGGCCCCCTTCAGGACGCCGACGAATTCGACCTGCCGAAAGCTGCCATCGGGCGGCGCGATGTTGCCAGTGGGCGAGTCTGCTGGCTGTGGGTCGGCGAAATAGACCTCGGCTGCCGGGCTGGTGGCATAACTGACGACCAACGGATGGTCTCCTTTGCCGCTGCCACCGCTGAACTGGTTATAGTAGGCATCCTCCCAGCCGTCGGACACGTACACGTTGTTTTTCCGCAGATCGCGCCAGAAGTCCAGATAAGTGTAGCTGCCCTGTTCACCGAAGGCGGCAATGGTGGTCAGCAGGAAGGACAAACCGGGTGAAGAGGTCGCCGGGTTTTCGACTACCAGCAACCCCTTGTAGGCCGGATCGGTCAGGTCGCGCAAGGTTTGTGGCACCGGGATGTCGTTGTCGGCGAAGTACTTCTTATCGTAGTTCAGCGTGACATAGCCGAAGTCCACAGGCAACAACTGATTAGTGGGATCGAGCTTCAGGTCATCAGGGATGTCTGCAAGTGCGGGCGATGCGTACGGCTCGAAGATGCCGGCGTCCAATGCCCGGCCAAGGAAGCTGTTGTCGACCCCGTAGAGGACATCGGCCAGCGGGTTGGCCTTGCTCAAGATGGCCTTGTTGAGCGCCAACCCTGCATCGCCCGACTTGAGGAATTGAACCTTGCAACCGCATTGCTTCTCGAACTCAGCCACGACGCTGTCGCTTACGCTGAAGCTGTCGTGGGTCATCACGGTCAATGTGCGCTCCCCCGGTGCGGTCGGCGGCGCGGCGGTCGGCTGGGGAACGGGCGTAGCCGTCGGCAGGGGAGCCGATGTGGCGGTCGGCTCAGATGGGGGCGGCGTGGAGACAGGCGCGGGCGTTGGGGTGACACAACTGCTGAGCACCAATGCAAGCGCTGCGATCGTCAGCAGAACTCTCTTGTACATAGCTTACCTCCATTATATCCATGCGGACAGAACCGGCATCTGTCACGACTGATCCAGGCCGGTCTCAAATCGGTCCACTTTCCGGACCCTCGGCCGTATGAATCACCAGCAGCAGCCCACGGCGCAGCGAGATCCGTGGTCGGGTTTCTACAAACACGTTGCTGATCCCGCGCGCCTGGCCCAAGAACAGCGTTTCATCACGCAGCGGATAGAACAGGCCGCGGGTCGTCACACCTTCCGCATCACCGCCGACGGGCAGCAGCGAGAGCAAGTCGCCCGGCTGGCCCATCAGCTCCAGATCGGTCATCCCGCGCAGGAGGCGCACGGTTTCAGGGCCGTCGGCGATCAGCACATCGGTGCCGACCAGCTCGGGCCGAGCCAGCAACAACACGTTGGCCAACAGGTGGTCGGTCCGCCCGCCTAGCGCCGCGCAGATGACGATGCTGCGTGCGCCCTCGGTCAGGGCATGCGCCAGCGCGAGCTCCAGATCGGTCTCATTCTTCGCGATGGGCGCGGTGATCGCAGGTATCCCTTGCCCGATCGCCGCGTCAAGCGCAGTGCGCGGCAACGAGTCGAGGTCGCCGACGATCAGATGCACTGGCCAGCCCCAGGCGCGAGCGTGCTCCGCGCCGCGATCCGCGGCGATCACGCGGTCGAGAGGACCGGGCTGCAATCCGTTCGGTGGTCGGCCTTCGGGGCTGCCACTCACCAGGAAGGTTCTCATCACCTGCTCCAACGATGCCGCGCTAGTATCCTCTCAATAATCCGGGGAACGGCGGTCGCAGACCGCCTACGAGCCTGCTCTCAGGGGGTCTGTGACCCCCGTCGGCCCCAACTTATTGAGAAGATACCTGCGCTAGTATGGCTCACCAGGCCAGTCCTGAGACCTGCGAGATTTTCCGGCGATTGCTGGATAACAAAAAAGCGACCCAGTCGGGTCGCCTGTCACGTACATTTACGGTGTCCCTACGCCGGCATTACCCGTCAGGTTCATGGGGTCGCCGGCATGCCATTCGCCATTTCGCGGGTCATCTGCCGCTCGGGCCGAATGGAGCCGTCCTCTCAGCCAGGTTCACCTAGCTCCCCCCACCTTGCAGCGCCTGTAAGCCAAGACCACTCTCAACCAACAGAGCTGCTAAGGCATTCAATTACTTCGCGCAGGAGTCTAGCACAAGGCGAACGGCGTGTCAAAACGATCGTCCTTCTGTTCTTGCGAGCGAAGATTAACCAAGTTACATATTGGACGGGCTTCCCGGCGTTGACATGCCCTACGGTCAATGCTATAATAGCTTCGTCATTCGTTGGTCCGCCCAATGTTGTAGCGAGCAATGACCGGAGGCTGTCCTTTGTGTAAAGCCGTCGTCGCAGTTTCATCTGACCGGCGTTCGGAGGCAGTGTCCTACCTCTCCGATCATCCTCTTGTGATTGTTTTGGTCAAGAGTAAAGTGTTCTGTTTACCTGTCGCACGGTCTCCCGACCAGCCGTGTCTCGGCCCGCCTGGCTTGGCCTAGCCACCACCCTGACCAAGCTAGTCCTGGATCTTGTTGTCGTTCCTGTTTGTGCCCCCTAACAGTATCTTCATCATGTGGAGGAGATTTATGTCCCCAACCTCTCACCGGCGTAGACCACAATTTTTCATTCTGTTTTTGCTCACTATCCTGGCGCTATCCTTCTTTGTCAGCGGCGTGGCCTCAGCGAACGATGGCCCATACAACCGGGTGCCCGGGTATCCGAAGTATGGCTGTTACGATATCGCGACCTCAGGTATCGGTATGTGGAACGGCGCATCGCCCTACTGGCTGCAGGTTGACGTCCCCGGTCCCGTCGTGGACGCGCAGATGTTCTGGATCGGCACGGAGGACGTCGGCGCGCCCGACTCGCCGAATCAAAGCGACCTGACCGTGGGCGACGGTCTCGGCAGCACAGTGAATCCTACCACGGTTCTCGGCAAGAAGGTGGATTTCGTCGACCTGGGCAGCAATGAAGAACCCTGGTACATGTGGCGGGCCGACATCGGGCCCAACGGCTACAACATCATTCAACAAGGCACGAACAAGTTTCCCATCAGCGGCTGGGCGTTCCCCAAAACGGATGGCCAACGCCGCAACGGCGTCGGCATCACCGTTGTCTACAGCACCGGCAACTGCGAGCGGCCAAACCAGGTCGAGATCCTCGACAGCATGGACTGGTACTGGGAGCGGTGGTACAAGAACATCACCACTTACCCGATCGTCTATACCTTCCCGCCCGCGCCCGTGGACCGGGAAGCAACCGTCTGGCTTCATAAGGCCGGCACCGACAGCACGGTTCGGGTGTGTCGCCATGAGAACATCTGGGCCGCTACCGGCTCCGGTACACCGCCGACCAGTATCGTCGACATCATCTCGTTGGATCCCGCGGTCCCGCCGGTCCCTGTGAACGGCGGTAAGCTCGTCGTGAAGGACGGCTTTACCTTACCGGGCTGCCCTATAAGCTGGTATCCGCCGGTGACCGATCTGCTGGGCTGGCAAGATGGCTTCGGCTTCAAGTCGGGCACCAACGGCTTCATCTCGCCGCAGTGGGCCATCCTCCGGCTCAAGATCAAGGTGCCGGCCGGCCAGACCTGGCTGGCGGTGCAAGGCGAATCCGTGCGGACCGATCCCAATACGGTGGATGTTACCGAGAGCGGGGAGAGCGGCGCGTGGACGGGGCAGTTCGTCATCCCGCTGTACAACCCCGAGCTGAAGGTGACCAAGTCGGTCAGCGCGACCGAGGCCGTGCCTGGCGACACGCTGACCTACACGCTCGCCTATGACAACCACGGGTATGGCGTGGCCGAGAACAGCACCATCGTCGACAAGCTGCCTGACCATGTGAGTTATGTCAGCGCAAGCAACGGCGGTGTGTATGACAACGCCACCCGCACGGTGACGTGGAATCTCGGCACGCTGGCCATCGGCCAAACGGGTCAGGTCACGCTTGTCGTCAAGGCCGACCCGGTGTTTGAGCCCGGTGTCACGCCGCTCACCAATACCGCCACGATCAGCACCACGACCGGAGGTGAGACCGACACGAGCGACAACACCTCCTCGGTCACCACAAACATCACCGCTCAGGCGGAGTTGAGCATCGCCAAGGAGGCCGCTCCCGAGCCGGTAGATGCGGGCACATCGCTCACCTACACCGTCGACTGGACTGTCGGCGGCAATGCCTACGCCCATGGCGTGACCATCGTGGATACCTTGCCTGACAAGGTGACCGTGGTAGATGTATCTGATGGTGGCGTGTACGACCCCGTCAAGCACACTGTTACCTGGACCCTGGGTGACGTGACCCCCGTAACCGCGGACACTTACACGATCCTCACCAACGTGGCGTCGCCGCAGTATAACGGCACCAAGCTCACCAACAAGGTGGCGATCAGTGATGCGGCCGGCGACAAGGCTCAAGCTACTGTCGTAAGCACGATTCGCAGCAGCCACGTGTTGGCCATTGAGAAGCTGGCCGCTCCTGAACCGGTGGAGGCCGGCGATGATCTGACCTACACCGTCAATTGGGCAGTCACAGGCAACGAGCCGGCCAAGGATGCCACGGTGGTGGACACGCTGCCCATGTCGGTGACGTTTAAGAGCGCGACCGGCGGTGGCGTCTACGACCCCGCCACGCATACCGTCACCTGGAACCTGGGCGAGCTGATGACACCGAAGGATGGTTCCTTCACGGTGGTCGTCAATGTGCCTGCGCCGCAGTACAACGGCGCCCAGTTGACCAATACGGTCGATTTCCAGGACGAGACACCGGGTTCGACCCCCGCTCAAACGACCACGACCAGCACGATTCACGCCGATCACCAGTTGATGATCAGCAAGGCCGACAGCCCCGATCCGGTCGTCAAGGGCACTGACCTGACCTACACGATCACCTGGAGCGTCACGGGCAACGAGTACGCGGACAAGGTGATCGTCACCGATCCGGTCCCATTCGGCACCAAGTTCGTCAGCGCCTCGAACGGCGGCACCTATGACCCTGCCACCAACACGGTGACCTGGAACGTGGGTGACAAAGTGCCCGGTGATACCGGCTCAGTGGTGATGGTGGTTACGGTCAATAAGGATTTCCCCAACGGGTTGGATATCACCAACCAGGCCACGGTGACCGACTACAAGGCGGGCAAAGAAGGACATGGTGATGCCACGACCCAGGTCGTCCAGACGCCCGAGGGCGCCATCGGTGACACGGTCTGGTACGATCTCAATGCCAACAGCATCCAGGAACCTGGCGAGCCCGGCATCGCCGGCGTAGGGTTGGTGCTGTACGATGCAGGCCCGGATGGTAATTGCGGCACCTCGGATGACGTGGCGAAGGCTAACGCTGTCACGGATGCTAACGGCAAGTACCGCTTCGATATGGTGCCGGCCGGCACCTACTGCGTGGCCGTCCTGGACGCGACCTTGCCGACGGGATTGACACTGGTCAGCGGCACTAACCCGCACGGCCCGATCGTGTTGGCCGAGGGGCAGGTTTACAGGGATGCGGACTTCGGCTACCAGACCAGCACCCAGGTGGGCGCCATCGGTGACCGGGTGTGGAGCGATGCGAACGGCAACGGTATCCAGGATCCGGGTGAGGTCGGCATCGGCAATGTGACCCTTGACCTGATCAAGGCTGGCGCTAACGGCCAATGCGACGCGGCTGACGCCACAGTTGCCGCCTCGACGACCACGACCGGCAACGGTAGCTATCTGTTCAGTGGCTTGATGCCCGCAGTTTACTGCGTGAAGGTGACCGATAGTCACGGCGTTCTGACCGGGTGGAGCCTGACCGGCGGCACCAATCCGACTGCGCCGATCACCCTGGCCGCCGGGCAGACGTACCTGAATGCCGATTTCGGCTATCAGAGCCCGACTACCGCGGGCCAGATCGGTGATCTGGTCTTCTACGATGCCAACCGCAACGGTCTCTACGAGCCGGCGGCGGGCGAACGCGGCATCGGTGGCGTCACGCTGAGCCTGCTGGCTGCCGACACGGAGGGCAAGTTCACCATCGTGGTGGCGACCACCACCACAGCGTCGGATGGGAGTTACCTGTTCACCGGCTTGCCCGATGGCCAGTACCAGGTTGTCGTGACCGACCTCAACGGCCGGCTGCTCGGCTACACCCAGACTTACGGCCTGCCAAATACAGACAACAACGGGCAGGTCAGCCCATTCACCGTGACCATCGCGGGCGGCGCCAGTGTGCTGTATGCAGACTTCGCCTATGCCGACGGTCACCTGTTGAGTGTGACCAAGACCGACAATGTGCCGACCGGCACGCCTGTGGAAGCCGGCGCGGACATGATCTACACGATCAGCTTCGGCGCCAGTGGCCGTGAGCCGGCGCCCAACGTCGTGCTCAAGGATCCGCTGCCGATGCAGCTCGACTTCATCGAGGCCAGCAACGGTGGCACATACGACCCGGTCACCCGGCTCGTCACCTGGAACCTGGGCAACCTGAATCCGGGCGATACCAGCTCGGTGACGCTCAAGGTTCACGTGAAGAAACCGCTGCCCAACAACAGCTTCATTTTCAACACTGTGACCATCGTGGATGATGCGAAGGTGATGGACGAGGCGACGGACGTCGTCCGCGTGCATGCTGTGCCGATCCTTGCTTTGACGAAGACCGCTGACCCGACCGGCACGGTAGCTCCGGGTGATACCATCAAGTACACCCTGTGCTACAGCAACACTGGGAACGGCAATGCGACCGGCGTCTTGCTGCAAGATGCGATCCCGACACTCACCACGGTCGTGCCCGGCAGCTATCCGGTCGGGATGGTCTACGATCCGGCCGCCCGGACACTGACGCTGCCCGTGGGTGTGTTGGCGCCTGATGCGACGGCTTGTGTTGACTTCCAGGTGAAAGTCGATCTCGACATCCCCGGCGTGACGGAGACACCGCAGAACTTTACGGTGCACAACGTTGCCCACCTGGCAAGCAACGAGTTGACCAGCCTGACGGCCGAGACCAGCAACACGCTGAGCGCCTTCGTCAAGCCGACGCTGACCAAGACTGCTACACCGTCGGACTCGGTTAAGCCCGGCGACACGATCACCTACAACCTGTGTTACGCCAACGAAGGGAATGCGAACCTGACCGGTGTGGCGTTGACCGATGTCATTCCTGGCAACACGACCTACGTGCCAGGGAGTGCCACTGGCACCGGGATCACCTACAACGAGAGCACCCAGACGCTGAGCTGGGCCATCGGCACGCTTGGCCCCAATGCCAACGCGTGCGTGACGTTCAAGGTGACCGTCAACATGACCATCGACGGCTTGACCGGTCAGGCTGGCTCCATGACCTTCGCCGAATGGAACGCCCTGGCGATCACCAATACCGCCACGCTGGAATCTGATCAAGTGGCTGACAAGACGGCCACCGCCACGATCCCGTTGAACGCCACAGTCGATCCGGCGATCTACAAGTCGGTCGATTCTCCGATCCGGCACGTGGGCGAGACGGTGGTCTTCACTGTCACGGTCACCAACCGCGGCACGGCCAACGCGACGGACGTGGTGCTCTCCGATGTCATCTCGACCAAACTGGAGAACGTGACCCTCACCACCTCGAAGGGCACACCCAGCTACGACGCGACGACCCGCCAGTGGACGGTCAACGTCGGTGTGCTGGCCCCGAATGAGACGGTGACGGTCAACATCAAGGGCATGACGGTGCGCCAGACTCCGCCGTACCAGATCGTCAACACGGCAGTGGTGGCCTTCAAAGAAGGCGCCGCTCGCCAGTCGAACACGGTGACCGTCGATGTTGTTTACTTCTTCCCGGGCGAGATTCCTGAAGCCAGCACGTGGCTGATGCTGGGCACCGGGTTGGCTGGCCTGGCCGGCTACGCCCGCCTGCGGATGCGGACCCGCCGCCGGAAGACGGCGTAATCGCCGGGCGTCGGATCGCGTGACGTGACCCGACGCCTGACTCCGATGCACAAACAACAACGTCCCCGTGGCATATGTACGCTACGGGGACGTTATCATTTGAGGCATAGATGATGATGTAGTATCGTCTATGGTCAATCGTCCATCGTCATCGCTGCGCCGACGTGATCATCTGGCGGAAGAACTCCTTTTCCAGGGCCAACGTATCCTCCACGCTGTTGTAGATCGGCGCAGTCACCTTCATCAGCACAGTGCCGTCTTGCTGGTTACGGGCGTAACTCGGCCAGAGGTAGAAGTACAAAATGACGTGTTCGGCGGTCCCGCCGTCCTCCATCTGCTTCCTGGCAACCAGCCGCGACGCGTAGATATCGCCGCTGCTCAGCGGGATCTGATCAGAATTTGCCTCGGTCTGCCAGCCGTCCGTGTCGTAGCAAATCTGCGGGGAGTGGAAGCTCCTGGACTTGTGGCTGCCGATCAGGCTCAGCCAAACGTAGCGGCCATCGGGGAGCCGGTACATCCGCTGAACGTATTGCTCAGGTTCCAGCAGGATGAAAACTTCCAGGTTGGTCTGCGGCACATCCTGGCCGACCCAGTCCCCCAGCTTCAGCGGCAATTGCTTGAGATCACTGCTCAGGCTGAAGTTGTAAGGTGATCTCACCGCCCGCTCACGGTCCGTGCGTTGCCAGTTGTCGATGTCAGCTACGAACTCGTAGCCGCTCCCCGCGCTCGTTTCCAGGCGATTGCGCTGGCTGATGAACACCGTTGCCCCGACCGCAACCAACAGTACAATGATTACCAGAAGATATCGTCCCTGATCTCGCGACATCCTACCGCCCGGCTGAACAATAATAGCAGCACCAGCGCGCTCAGGAAGAACACGATGCTGGAGTAGTCGTGATAGTATTTGAAGCCCGCATCGGCGCCCCACACGTTGGCTACACCCAGCAGCGACGAGACGCGCATCACGTTGCCGAACGTGGCGATGGGGACACTGCTGAGTGCCAACAAAGACTTAGCCCACCAGGGGCCTTGAACGATAAAAATCACCAGGCCGACGAGCGTAAACAGCGCGACGATGGAGCGCAAGCCGCTGCATTGCGCGCCTACCACCAGTTGCGTGTTCGGCAAGATCACCTGTGCGCCGTTGACGGTGATCGGCACGCCAAACAAGCGCACAAACCCGGCCGAGACGGCGCCGGTAAATTGGGCCAGCGGGATACTCAGTGGCTCGACAAAAGGCAGTGGCACCATGAAGAGCAGGAATCCGATGGGGAACGCCATGCGTCGCACTGCCGCGGCCCCCAACAAATACCAGACCAGTCCGGCGATGAGCAGGATCATCGCCAGCGCTGCCACGAAGTACGCACGTTGCAGCAACGCGTAGAGGTATACGATCAGTCCGACACCCGCAGGGATCAGCCCGATAGGGGCCGAGCTAATCTGGCGTTTTTCCGGCGGCCACTTGACCCACAGGCGCCAGGCCAGGAGGGCGGAGGTCAACAGCACCAGGGGTCCGTGAGAGTAATAGTCGTTGCCGAGCCATTCACCGACCAGCCAGCGCAACGCAGGATAGAAAAGCGCCAGCAGCAGTACTCCAATGAGAACCGCGCTGGCGACTTTCAGGTGTCGGCTCATTCTGCGATTCGCCCTTGGCTAGATTGCTTCACGGTCACTCCAACTCGCGGGGACTGGACGGCAGTGTAGCAAAGGGCGTGTACGCTGTCAAATCACCCGGTAGAGCGGCAGCAATTCCGAATTTGGATCTAGCTCAGGACATTGGCACCACCCAGCCCGGCGACGATTGAAATCGTCGCCTGATACCCAAAGTGCGTTGAAACGCACTGGGCAGCCGCTCGTCAACCTGTTTCAACAGGTTTGCGAGTTGCCAGACTACGGTTTCAACCGTAGGCGGGCTTGAGGGCCGATCACGGCGCACCCGGCAACCACCCGGTCGCGGCGTCGAAATTCACCTCGTTGAACGTCAGCAGCGCCAGTTGTGTACCGTCCGGAGCGATCCGGAAGACTTCACTATACCCACTGTCGGGCCGATAACCGGTGAAGACGATCCACTGTTCTCCGCCCGCCGAACCCCAGTGGGGACCCGCAGGTCGCAGCACGCGTGATACGATCGGCAGGACGTTGGAGCCGTCGGCGTTTGCCCGGTAGATCGTCTGCTCGGCGCGGCTGCCCCAGAAGGCGATGCGGTCGCCGGCCGGCGACCAGCTCGGCTGTGTATCCCCGTTGGCGTTAGCTGTCAAACGGCGCGCATCGGTTCCATCGGCGTTCATCGTGTAGATCTCGCCGTTGGATGTCATCCGGCCCGATTGGAAGGCGATGCGGCTGTTCGCCCACGACCAATCCGGCGCCAGATTTGCCGCGCCATCGGTGGTGAGCTGCGTCAGGCTCCCATCGGCCAACCGCAGCACGTAGATGTCCGCAGCACCGCCTTCGGTCCGAGAGAACGCCAGCCTGGTGCCGTCAGATGACCATGTCGGATGGGAATCCTGGCCAGTGCCGGTGGTGAGCTGCCGTGGGTTGCGCCCATCACGGCTCATCAGCCAAAGGTGCGACCCGCCGCCGGCTCCCGCCCGCGTGTAGGCAATCCAGCGGCCGTCAGGGGAGCCCGCCGCGTCCGCTTCCCCGGCGTCCCCAGTGATGGTCAGGCGAACCTGCTCGCGGCCATCGGGCAGCATACGGTAGATCTCCGTGTTGCCGTCGCGGTCGCTGGTGAACAGCACCAACGCCGGCGCCACATCCTGGATCACGGTCAGCGCATCGCCGTCACCGCTGGTCACGTAGACTCGATCACGGGCGGCGTCCAGGGCGATGCCTTCCTCCGCGCCCGCCGGCACCGGGATGGTCGTCACGTGCGACCAGTCCAGGGTGTTATAGACCTCGACGCGGTCGCCGCACGCCACAAACAAATGTCCGGTGTCGGGGTTCACGGTCAGCACGAAAGGCTCTCTGCCCACATTGATCGTCCCCACGATGCCGCCGGCCGCCACATCGATCACAGTCACTTTGTTATTGGTGCCACGGTCCGCCACGTAAAGCCGGCGGCTGGCAGCATCGAACGCCAGACCATACGGCTCAGGAACCTCGGTGTACTCGCTCGCCACATACGTGTCGTGCATCCGCGCGATCTTGTTCGAACCGTGAAGCGACAAAAACACGTCGCCCGTGTCGGGGTCGGCCGCGAACATGGCCGGCTCGTGTCCCACACCGGTCGTTTGCAGGGGCACCAACGCGTCCTTGTCCAGGATGGTCACGCTGTCACTGCCGTAGTTGGCGACGTAGAGGTAACGTCCCTGAACGATCACGCCGTCCGGCATGTTGCCCACCGTAAACCACTGGTTGAGCCACGTGAGCTGATAAGCCAGCAGGTTGTTGCTCTGGCGACAGGCAACGGCCATTGCCGTGCCTTTCCCCGGCACATCCCAGGCCGCCACACCGTTGGGGCCGCACGGCGTGTAGGTGAACTGCGAGATGGTGTGGAGCATCAGTGGGTCGGTCGGGATGATGCCCATCTGTTTGCCGTTGTGATCGGCGCCGTGAAAGGCAACGTAAGCCGTGGCGCCCGAAGGTTGCAGCGCGATGCCGTGGGGATGGCTGCCGCTGGGCAGTTTAAGCGTTGCGCGCACGTAGGGAATGGCCCAGGCGCCGGCCGCAGCCGTGGGGATAGCGCTCAGGGTAGGCGTGGCCGTCGGAGATGGGGTGGGGGTACGTGTAGCGGTGGGCGTCGCCGTGGGTGGCAGGGGCAAGCCATGCAGATCATACACATAGACGCCCAGTGATGTCGTCACAAAGAGGTCATCGGGCGCGGCGTCAAGGACGAGCAGATCGCTCACTTCCTGTGTGTCAAATGGTTGCCCGGTGATTTTTTGCCACGCCGCATCCGGCAGGCCACGCGTGTAAAGGCCGCGCACGGTGCCCAGAAAGAGCCGATGCTCGGGGTCACCGGGGAGTTGGGCGAGCGCCAGCAAGCCGTAGCGGCGGTCCGCCGTGCCGGGATCGATCACGTCCTCCAGACCGGTAGACCAGGCCTCCCACGTCGTCCCGTCATCGGCCGTGCGGAAAAAGCCGTAGTAAGCCGCCGCGTAGACCCAACCGAGCAGTGTGCGATCCAGCTTCAGATCGCCGAGCCAGCCCATGTTCAGCGCAAGTGGCGTGCTCTGCGACCAGGCACCGCCGCCGTTCCGGCTCACCAACACGGCGCCTCCGCCTCCCTCGCTCACGCCTCCCGCCCAGACGTCCGTCCACGCGCTGCCGACCGGCGCCAGTTGCTTCACGTCGTAGACACCGAAGAGTGGATCGGGTTGATGCGTGAAGGCCGTGCCGGCGTTCGTGCTGAGATACGGCCCATCGCAGCCGGCCGCGTAAAGCCGGGCATCACTCGGATGCGCGGCCAACGGCTTGAGGTTCTGTCCAGCCGGCAGCACATACCACGTCGCGCCGCCATCGGTGGTTCGCCACATGGAGGTCGGGTCGCCGCCTTTGTAGCAGGGATAGCCGTCTCCTGCGTAGAGCATGTTCGGATCGGCGCTCAGGAGAGAGTGCGCTGAGAGCGCGGTGCCGGCAAGCCGCCAATGCTGGCCGGCATCATCCGAGCGGTAGAGTGTCCCTTTCGCGTCGGCGTAGAGCGTGCTCATTTCCGGCCGGCCGATCACCTGGTGCACCCAGCCGCCCGGCAACACCAGCGCGCCCGCGGGCGGGCAGAGTTGCAGGGAGACATCATCCACAAAGGTGCGACTGATGCCCCCGGTGCCGTTGTTATAGGTGCCGAACTGGAAGCGGATCGTCTTCCCGCTGTACCGGCTGACGTCCACCGTCATCTGCTGCCAGGACGCCCTATTGGCACTTTCGGTGAACAGCCAGTCGATGGTTCCATCAGCGCGGATGGCGATGACGTAGAAGAAGTCCGCGGCCAGCGGAGCGGCGTTCGCAAGCTCAGCCTCCGTGTGTGGGAGCTTCTCCACGGCCGGTGGTTCGCTGAGCGCTGCGGCCGACCCTGCGACGTCGCCGTTCACGCTGTAGCGCCAGAAGCTCAGCCTGGCTGAAGCCAACCCGTCCGGGAATGTTACCGCCTGCTCGATGGGCGAATAGCTGAGCACATTGGCGCTGCCCGCCGCGATGCCGGTGCGCATGCTGCGCGTTCCGCCATGAACCGGAGTCGTGACGTAGGCCGCCAGCACGGGGTTGCTGCGGATGATCCAACCGGCAGTCGTCTCGAAGCCACCGTTAGTCAGTCCTTCAAAGCACGCGACGGGCGTGACGACCGGCCCCGTGGGTGTGGCGGTCGGCGTGGGCGTGCGCGTCGCCGGCAGGCCCGACGGCGGTGGGATCGTCAGCGGTGTCCAGGTGGTGCCGCCGTCGTCGCTGCGCATCGTGCGCCCGCGCGCCGCGGCGTCCCAGGCGTTGTTGTTGAGGGTGACGTAGAGCGCCGCACTCGCCGGTCCGGCCCCTACCGCCAGCGGCACGGGCTGGTAGGCAAACGCGTACACGGTTTGCCAGGCCACGTCAGCCCGCACCGGCGTGTAAGCGTTGTAACTGACCGACAACGTGCCGTTCGGGCTGCCGACGTACAGGCCGCGCGTGCTGCTATTGAGCATCAGGCCCGGGCTGGCCCAACCGTGCGGCAGGTCGTTGATGGGCGCCGGGATGCTTTCCCAGATGCTGTCGAAGCTGCGATACAGGTCGGCAGTCCCGCGTGTGTTCATGACGACGGTGTACACGACGTTATGCGCCTGCGGATCGATCAGGATCGGGCTGATCACGCTGCCCAGGGTGCCGATGCCTTCGGTAGCCGACGACCAGGTCAGCCCACCGTCGGTGCTGCGGGCGACGAGGCGATAGGCGGCATCCCAGTTACCTGCCCAAAGCACCGCCGGATTGTCGAAGCTCACCGCCACAGGGCCGGTGTTCATCGGATGGCGTTTTTCCCACGTCGCGCCGCCATCAGTGCTCCGCCACAACCCTTGAGCCAGCGCGCCGATGTAGAGCGTGGCCGGGTGGTTGTAATCCATGCTGATGAAACCGCCTTGTAGCGCGGGGCCGAGAATTTCGTCCGGCAGCACGATCGTTTCCCACGTTCCGCCGCGGTCAGCACTGCGCATCAGGTAGCCTTCGTTGGTGATGCCCCACAGCCGGCCGGTCTCCCCCGGCTCCACCACCATTGAGCGGAGCCAGCGGCTTTGCAGGATATCGGGCGTCGAGGTTGCGGTGGGCGTGGCGCTTGGGGTTATCGTTGGCGTTGACGTGGATGTAGGTGTGGCGCTTGGCGTCGACGTCGGTGTGCGCGTAGCGGTGGCAGTCGCGGTGGGTGTCGGGGTGCGCGTCGGCGTGGGGGACGCGGGCGGCGTGTAGTTTTTGAGGACCAGCGGCAGATAAGCGTGTGTCAGTGGACGACGCGTGGCCGTCGCCGTAGGTGTCGGCGTTGGTCTCGGAGGAGCGGGCCAGCAGGCGGTCAGCGAGACATCGTCCACGTACATGGCCGTGCTGTGGCCGTTGCCGTCGTTGTAGGTGCCGAATGCTATCCGCAGCGACATGCCGCGATATGCCGCCAGATCAAAGGTCGCTTTTTGCCAGGCTCGCGCGTTGCTGCGCGTCCACAGCAGGGACTTAAGGATCGTTCCACCGGAATCCAACAGCAGTACGTATTGCCGGTCGCCGGCCGCCGCGGCTTCGCCCGGCACAAGCCCATCCATTGCCTGCTGTAACTTACGCAAGTCCGGTGGGCTGGCCTCGGCCGCGGCCAGCGGCCCCTCAGCCGAGATGGGATACCACCAGAATGTCAGAGTGGCACTGGCTGCGCCCGCAGGGATCGTCACGTACTGATTGCCTGATGAGTAACTGTAGATGTCGGCGGCGCCATCGATGCCGGTGCGCAAGCTCTGCACGCCGGTGTGGGCATACCGCGTGCTGTAAGCCGCCGTGGCCGGGGTAGTCGGGTGCTGCCAGGCGTTATCCAACTCAGCGCCACCCTCGAAGCCGCCCGCAGCTACCCGCTCCTCACAGGGCGCTTCGTAGTGCCACACGCCGCTCGAGGTCGCCGCGTGAGCGGTCAGCCAGCCGGTGCTGTAGGCCGAGGCGGCCAGATCGTGGGCGTCCGGGTTGCCGGGAGCCGGACCGAGGTCGATCCACCAGTTTCCACCATTGATCGCCCGGTACAGGCTATGGCTGTTGCCGGCCACAAACTGTCCACTGAGCATGGTGAAGAGCGCCTTATCGGTCGCGTAGCGCGGCGAGGCGGCCAGCGGAACCGGATACGGTTCGTAGACGCCGGGCAAACCGAAGGTGGCAAAGCTCCAGGTGGTCCCCCGGTCGGTGGTGCGCAGGACGGCGCTGTCCGGTGTGCCGTCGCCTGCCGACTCGATAGCGCGGAAGGTGTGCCAGACCGTGCCATCGGCCGCGTAGTTGGGCGAGATTGCCAGTCCGTACGACGGGCCGCGCGTGTTCAGCGGCGTCCAGGTGGCCCCACCGTCGGTGCTGCGGCGGACGCGGCCGTAACCGGTGGCAAACAGGGTGTGATCGACAGCGTATGCGGGCGAGGGTTGCAGCTCGAAGATGAGGAACCCGTCCGCTGGTGGCGCGACCGTGTAGCTGTTCCAGGTCGAGCCGCCGTCCGTGGATTTGAACAGCGTGCTGCCCAGCCCGACGAAGACCGTCCGGTCAGACGCATAAGCCGGCGACACGGCCAGGGCCCGTCCCCCGCCGATGCCCGGGGAAACGGTCCATGTCGCGCCGCGGTCCGTTGATTTGTAGAGGGCGGTCTGTGCCAGGGTGCGATCTTCGTAAGTCGCGAACACGGTGCCGTCGGTGGCGTAGGCGGGCGAGAGGCAAACACTGGGGAACACAGTATCATCGCCAGCGAGGCTGCCGAGGGCCACCAATTGCCATGACCAGCCGCGCGTCGTGCTACGGTAGATGCCGGAATCGGTGCCGGCAAAGAGGGTGTTATCGGTGCTGTAGGTCGGCGACGCGGCGACGCTGCCGGCGTTGACCGGATGGGGCCCCGGCAGCCAGCGCCACGGCTCCAGGTTGTCGTCGGGTGTGAACAGCAGGCCATTCTGCGTGCCGGCCATGAGCGCATGACAACTGCCCCACAGCGGGCACGGCGCGACCGACCGGAAAGGAACCACCGGCGTCTCATCGTAGCGATCCCATCGCCGGCCATCGCTCAAGGTGATAAACAGGCCGCTCTCTGCCGCGGCGTAGATGTGGTCGCCGGCGACCGCCAGCCGGTTCACCGCCGCGCCGACGTCCGGTGAAACTGCTTCGTCGACGTAGCTCACGCCTTCCGGCCGCAGACGCATCATCCCATCGCCCGTCGCGAGCAGCAGCGCGCCGTCAACGGCCTCCAGGATGTCCTGGACGCGCGCCGCCGGGAGATCGTAGACGTTCGCCCAGGTCACGCCAGCATCGGTGGAGCGCAGCAAGTGAGTGGTATTGACGCCATCGAAACGCGTCGCGAAAGCCGTGTGGTTCGCTACGAAACTGCGCGAGAATGCAGCAGCCGTGACTGTGCCGGTCAGCACGCGTGTCCACGCATCGCCGCGATCGGTAGAGCGGAACAGGGCGCCCTCGCGCTGGATTACCAGCGCCGTGCCGTCACCTGCGAAACCTGGCGACAGGCGCACGCGGCTGATATCGTCCAGGCCATCGCTGCCGTGAGCGGGGCTCGGCAAGCCGTTGTAGAGCCACGTCCAGGTGTCGCCTCGATCCGTGCTCCGCAGCAGGCCCACGTCGGTGCCGGCGTACGCGGTCTGGTCCGAGCCGAAGCCGGGCGAAATGGCCACGTCAAAGACCATCCAGCGGTGCTGCTCATCCTGAAGGTAGTTCCACGTGGCGCCACGGTCGGTCGTGCGAACGATGCCGTAGCCTCCGGTGACGCCGTAGGGCCCCAGGCGCCAGCCACCTGCCAGCGCGAGGCCGTCAGTGCCGAAAGCTGGCGACAACGCCAGGGCCTGCACATTGCCCCCATAGGGGCCGCCGGAACGCCAGCCGCTTGTGCCATCGACCGGTGGTGGGGGTTCCACCGGAGATTGTGCCATCATCGCACCGATCGGAGCGTCGGTTGCCCTCACGAGCGCGACGCCTCCGAAGGCCAGTAGAAAGCAGAACGCCGTTGCCAGGACGACCCAGGTGGGTTTTCTTGTGAGCATGGCCCCATCCTCCTGCGGGCAGGCCGGCATCTTCACCGGCGCACTTCCGAAATCTGCCCATACAAGTGAAGACGATGGCCGGCTCCAAACGACGCGAAAGGTTGGGACGAGCGAAGGTCCGGAAGGGAATCCGCCGTGTCCACGCTTTGTCCGAGACGACGAATCCTGGTAAACTGTGTGCATGCCAAACGACTGCATCCTCAACGGCAGCAACAAGCTCGCGGCCGACGACCGCGCGGCGCACGATTGGTATCGTTTCGTGCTGTCCTTCCCGCCCCATCTGGTGCGCGAGTACCTGAATCGGTTCGCCATGCGTCCAGGCAAACGTGTCATGGATCCATTCTGCGGAACCGGGACAACCCTGGTCGAGTGCAAGAAGCTCGGTATCGAGAGCATCGGCATCGAAGCCAACCCGATGGCACACTTCGCCACGCAGGTCAAGACGGATTGGAGCCTCGACCCCGATGATTTGATCCGACACGCCAATGCTGTCGCGGACTCCGTGCTGGCCGAATTGGCCTCCGAGGGCATCGCGGATGAAGTGTTGCCCCTTTTTCAGGAACCTTCGCCGCATCGTGAGCCGGAGCTAAAGGTATTGTCGCCTGATTGCGCAAACCTGCTGTTGACTGATTCGATCAGCCCGCGGCCGTTGCACAAGACGCTCCTCCTGTTGGAACACATAGAGCGATTGCGCGACGAACGGTACTACAACCACATGCGATTGGCCCTGGCAAAGGCGCTGGTGTTTTCTATCAGCAATCTGGAATTCGGCCCGGAGGTGGGGGTCGGCGCGATCAAGTCCGATGCGCCCGTGGTCGGCCCCTGGCTTGATGCGGTGTATGCCATGGCTGCCGACCTGCGCGTCGTGGCCGAGCTTGCCGATGCGCCGGCGACGGCTTGTCACGCCGATGCGCGCCAGATGGTGCGAGACCTCGCGCCGTGCTCAGTGGACGCTGTTATCACTTCGCCGCCTTATCCGAACGAAAAGGATTACACGCGGACAACTCGCCTGGAAACGGTACTCCTGGGTTTTGTGCACAATCGCGCCGAACTGCAAGCCCTCAAGCGCGGTCTGATTCGCTCGAACACCCGCAATGTCTATCGGGACGATGACGATGATCGCTGGGTCGCGGCCTTTCCTGAAATCCAGCGAATTGCCGATGCCATTGAGGCCCGTCGCATCGAGCTGGGCAAGACGTCGGGCTTCGAGCGGATGTATGCCAGGGTCACCAAACTCTATTTTGGTGGCATGGCGCGCCACCTGGCCGACCTGCGTCCTGTCTTGAGGCCTGGCGCGCGGTTGGCTTATGTGGTTGGCGATCAGGCGTCTTATCTGCGCATCATGATCCGCACCGGTCAACTTCTGGCCGGCATCGCGGAGTCACTGGGGTACGAGCTTGTCGGGATCGACCTGTTCCGAACGCGGCTGGCGACCGCAACCAGGGAGCAGCTTCGAGAGGAGGCGGTGGTATTACAATGGTGTGGTGGTTGAACCCAAAACTCTACGATTGACCAGGTGCCAGGCACTTCCTCCAACGGGCTCTCATGTTCGACAATGATTGGAAGTGCCTGGCACCTCGCCAGGCTCTACTGCTCGCGTTTCAGCTTACGTTTCACCGATAACCTGTACCGGTCCACCCGTTTTCTGAGCTTCCCGCGCCAGTCGTCCTTGCCCACCGGGCCCATGACCCAGTTGTAGACATGGCGTTCGGAACGGAGGACGGCCGAACGGATGCGCGCCCAGGCAAACTGCAAGTCAGCGAGCCAGCGGCGGAACCAGGGCTGCGGCCTGGCAGGGATGGGCATACCCCAATCGAGGGCCACGGCAGCCCAGGTCAGCCCGGCGCCGAAGCCCACCAGCACGATTTTGTCTCCGCTCTTGATTCGTCCGGCGTCGATCGCTTCGCACAAGGCAATAGGGATCGAAGCCGACGAGGTATTGCCGTAGCGGTCGATATTTACGAAGACCTTATCCTTCGGCACTCCGAGCCGCTTGGCAGCCGAGTCGATGATCCGGATGTTGGCCTGGTGCGGGATCACCAGTGATAGATCGGCGGCCTGCCAGCCGGCTTTGGCGACCACCTGCTCGGTCGCCCTGGGCATGACGGTGGTGGCGAAGCGAAAGACCTCACGGCCGTTCATCTTAGCGAAGTGGCCGCCCGAGCTCACCGTCTCATGGGTCGCCGGCGCGTGGCTGCCCCCGGCAGGCAAAATCAGCAGCTCGCCACCCGAGCCGTCGCTGCCCAGGATAGACGCCAGCACCCCACAGCGCTGAGTGCAGGCGCTGACCACGACCGCACCTGCACCATCGCCGAACAGCACACAGGTGTTGCGGTCGGTCCAGTCCACGACGCGGGACAGAGTCTCTGCGCCGATCACCAGTACATGATTCGCATTGCCCGAGCGAATGATGCTCGCAGCCGTGCTGAGCGCGTAGATGAACCCGGAGCAGCCCGCGCTCAGGTCGAATGCGCCAGCGGCCGATGCTCCGAGCGCATCTTGGACCACGCTGGCCGTCGCAGGGAAAGCATATTCGGGCGTTACTGTCGCCACAATCACCAGGTCGACCTGCGCCGGGGTGATCCCTGCTACCAGCATCGCCTGGCGCGCTGCGTGTACGCTCAGCGTTGCGGTGCTCTCTTTCTCGCTGGCGACCACATGGCGTTCGCGGATGCCGGTGTGACTCATGATCCATTCGTCGGTCGTGTCTACGACCCGCGCCAGATCGGCGTTGGTGAGCACCTTCTCCGGGACGGCCATGCCCCAGCCGGTGATCTGCGCGTAACGTGCGCCGTTAGACGAGGCAGCTTTTTCGTTCATGATAGCCGCCTGAAAACCAGGGTCGCGTTGTGCCCGCCGAAGCCAAACGAGTTCGACATCACCACATCCACCTTCATCGGCCGGGCCTGATTCGGCACATAATCGAGATCACACACCGGGTCCGGCGTCTTGTAGTTGATGGTCGGTGGCGCTATCTGATCGCGCAGTGTGAGCAGGCTGAACCCGGCCTCAATAGCGCCTGCCGCACCCATCAAATGCCCGGTCATGCTCTTGGTGGAGCTGATCGCCAACCGGTAAGCATGATCGCCGAACGCCATTTTGATCGCCCTGGTTTCGCTGGCATCGTTCAGCGGCGTGCTGGTGCCGTGCGCATTGATGTAGTCCACGTCGGTCGGGGCCAGGCCGGCGTTCTCCAACGCCATCTGCATGCACTCCATCGCGCCGGCGCCATCCTCAGCCGGCGCGGTGATGTGATACGCGTCGGCCGTGGCGCCGTAACCGATCAATTCGCCATAGATGGTCGCGCCGCGCGCACGCGCCAGATCCAGCCGTTCGAGGATGAGCACGCCCGCGCCTTCGCCCATGATGAAGCCGTCCCGGTCGGCGTCAAACGGACGGCTGGCGCCGGCAGGGTCGTCATTGCGGCTGCTCAGCGCCCCCATGTTCTCGAAACCGGCCATTGCCAGCGGTATGATGCCCGCTTCCGAGCCGCCAGCGATCATCACGTCGGCCTGGCCGCGGCGGATAATCTCCGCCGCTTCGCCGATGGCATGGCTGCCAGCAGCGCACGCGGTCGTCACAGCCAGGTTGGGACCGCGCGCGCCGAGCATGATGCTGACGTGCGCCGCGGCAGAGTTCGGCATCAGCCCCGGCACAGTGAACGGGCTGACCCGGCGTGGCCCGCGATCGCGCAACACGTCATGCTGCTCGACCAGCACGTGTACCCCGCCGATGCCCGTGCCTATCAGCACGCCGACACGACGCGGATCTTGTTTAGCCATGTCCAGCGCCGCATCGGCCAGGGCCTCCTGCGCCGCGGCCGCCCCGAAATGAAGGAAGCGATCCATGCGGCGTGCCTGTTGCCTGTCCACGTAGCGTGTGGGATCGAAATTCTTCACTTCGCACGCGAAGTGGGTTTTGAACTCGCTGTGATCGAACAGAGTAATTGGCGCTGCACCGGGATGTCCGGCCAGGAGCGCGGCCCAGGTGCTGGCAACGTCGTTGCCGACCGGCGTTACCAGGCCAATGCCCGTTGCAACGACGCGCTGGGAATCTGGACGTGTCAAGGAGGCCTCCTGTTGACTTATGTGCTTTGTGTGGGGCGGGATGTGTTCCCGTAATCGTCACCCAGGTAATCGGGCAAGCTAATTGCCTATAACACACATTGACACCAAGAGACGCGCCGCATCCACTTCGGCTGGAGAAAAAAGGTCATGGGCTCCTTGTCAATGCAGCGTTCACCCAGAGGAGCAAGCACCGGATTTTGCGCAGGCGCCGGATTGACGTACTATAGCGTAGTCAGGATGCCGCACCGCTGGTTTCGAGGTCCCCCATGAAGATTACTAAAGCTGTCATCACCGCCGCGGGCCGCAAGCAGCGATCACTGCCGCTGCAAACGTTGATCGATCGCGATGGTGCGCAGAAGTCCGTGCTACGCATCATCGTCGAGGAGACGCTGCGCGCCGGTGTGGACGACATTTGCGTGGTTGTTTGTCCCGGCGACGAAGCTGTGTATGCGGACGCGGCCGGGGACGTTGCCGCACAACTCAGGTTCGTGCCTCAGGATCGACCGCTGGGCTACGGCCACGCCATCTACTGCGCGCGCGAATTCGTCGCCGACCAGCCATTCCTGCACCTGGTGGGCGATCACCTGTGGGTCGGCCGGGGCGGGAGGGGATGCGCCGAGCAGATCGTCGAGTTAGCGCAGGCGGAATCGTGCTCAGTGTCGGCCGTTCAGGCGTCGCGCGAAAGCCTGTTGCCGTACTATGGCACGGTGGGCGGACGGCGGGTGCCTGGGCGCCAGGACCTTTATGTGGTTGAGGCTGTGATCGAAAAGCCGACACCTACCGAAGCGGAGCAACGGCTGCTCGTGCCGGGGCTGCGAGCGGGACATTACTTGTGTTTCTTCGGCATCCACGTGTTGACACCTGCGGTGATGGACATCCTGGGTCGGCAGATCACCGCTCGCGGCAGTGGTATCACGCTGTCGGCCGCGCTGGCCGAGCTGGCGACCACGGAGCGATACCTGGCACTGGAGCGTCCCTGGTGGCGCTATGACGTGGGCGTGAAATATGGCCTGCTGACCGCTCAACTGGCCCTGGCGCTCAGCGGCAGGGATCGCGACCAGGTGCTCTCCCAATTGTTGGAATTGCTGGCGTTGCGCGAGATGCAAGCGAGCTGAGAACGCGTACAGGGATAAGCTCCGTCATCTGCCTGTGAGGTACCGTGACCGGACAACTTGTCACCATCATTACGTCGCTCGATCCAGAAATCCGCAACCAGTCGGTGGATGCCTTCGCGAAATCGGCATCGTTATCTGAGTTGCTTGCCGAGTGCGCCGATCTGGAGGCTTTCCGCCGGGCGAGCGATAACCTGTACGAACGCGTGCGGGCGCTGTTTTTCCTTTACGCGATCCACCGCTTCCACCTGCCACGCAAACCCGGCGTGCAAGGTCGTGGCTTCGTTCCGTTCGACGGCTACACCTACCTGCTTCGTCGCCGCTTCGAGGAGGCCATTGAGGTCTTTCTGAAGGCGCAGGCCGTTCAAGGACCCAACGAGTCGGTTTCCAGCGCGCTGGCCGAGGCTTACCATCATCTGGGCTTTCAGACCCTGGCCGACCAGGTGCGCCGCAGCGTGCGGTCGGTGCGCGGCAACCAGTGGATGTTCCGCCTGGGCCACCCGGCCGATCAACCGCTGCGCGTGCGGCCGGAACTTCTCCACCGCCCCTCCAGCGATGTGCCTTACCCGATCTTGAAGGAAGCCACTCCGGTGCGGATGGATCTTTCGCACAGCGCATGGAGTGATATCTTCTTTCTGGGCATGGACTTTCCGGAAGGCGCACGGGTGCTCAACGTCTCCATCGACTTGGGCGTGGCCGGCCGGGATGCTGCGCCGCGTCCGCCGGTAGAGGCTTATTTCCGGGTCATCGACGAGCCGTTGCTGCGCCTGGCGAGCGTGGACCTGGGCGCCCGGTCTGATATTACCAGTCTGGCCGAGGTATTCGACTTTGCGCGGGATTATCTCGGGTTGCTGAAAGCTGCCCTGATCGCCGCTGGCCTGGTGCCGCCCGGCATGGAGGGCTCGGAGCAGAGCCTGGCTGATCTGCTGGCGCAGTTAGTGGGGCCGGGCCGCGGGATCGAGTTGGTGAGCAACGTCAACGGCATCCCGAAAGGCTCACGGCTGGCGGTTTCCACCAGCCTGCTGGCGTGCCTCATTGCCTGTTGTATGCGCGCTACCGGGCAGGCGCACTCCCTCACCGGGCAACTGGCCGAGCACGAACGACGCCTGGTGGCCGCGCGGGCCATCCTGGGTGAGTGGTTGGCGGGTTCCGGTGGCGGCTGGCAGGATTCCGGCGGCGTGTGGCCCGGCGTCAAGCTGATCCAGGGCGCGCTGGCTGGCCCGGATGACCCGGAGTTCGGCATCAGCCGCGGGCGGCTGTTACCCGGCCACCGCATCTTCGGCCCGGACGAGGTGACGCCGGAGACGCGCCGGCGCCTGCAAGACAGCCTGGTGCTCGTCCACGGCGGCATGGCGCAAAACGTCGGCCCCATCCTTGAGATGGTCACCGAAAAGTATCTGCTGCGATCCCAAGCCGAATGGCTGGGACGCCAGGAAGCGTGTCGCATCCTCGATCAGGTGGTGGAGGCGCTGCAAGAAGGCGATGTGCGTCGCGTCGGCGCGGTGACCACCCGCAACTTCTTCGGCCCGATCCAGACGATCATCCCGTGGGCCAGCAATCTCTATACTGAGAAGCTCATTGGCCGGGTGCGAGCGGAGTTCGGTGACCGGTTCTGGGGCTTTTGGATGTTGGGCGGAATGTCCGGCGGCGGCATGGGGTTCATCTTCGATCCAACCGTCAAGCCACACGCGCGGGAGTATATGCAGACGGTGATGTCGGCCACCAAGCGCGAGATGGAGGCTGCGTTGCCGTTCGCGATGGAACCGGTGGTGTATGATTTCGCCATCAACGAGCGCGGGACGTGGGCGGAGTTGCTCGGGGTAGGGGGGTGGGGGGGCAAGGGAGCGGAGGAGCAGGGGGGCACGGGAGCAGGGGAGCGGGGGGGCAGGGGAGAATGGGAGCCGGGGAGCGCGGGGGCAGGGGAGAATGGGTTTCATGGCTCCTCAGATCCTCCGTTGATGCCCGCCGGCTACTACGCGATGATCGTGCCTGAGCTCGTCCGGCTGGATCGCCGACAGCTCCCTGCCTCCCGCCGCGCCGAGCTGAACCTGTTCGCCGCGGCGTGTCGTACGCAGCCGGATCTCGCCGGCATGGTGCAGGCTTTGTTTGACCGGCTGTTGCCCAGTGTGGCAGGGGCGCCCGCGAGCGGCGCGAGAGACAAGGCCGGTGATTCGTTGGACGCTCTCCTGGCCGAACACGGCTTCGACCGGGTGCAACACGAGCAGATTCGTGCCGACCTGCGCGCGGGGCGCATCGGCCTGGCGCAGAACCGCTTGCCCGCCAACAGCGCCATCCGAGACGTGGCGGCGGGGGATGTCTTCGACACGACGGGATCGCCCCCTGACCCCCAAGCCTGGGGGAACTGGCCTCCCCCCGAAGTTGAGAAGAACCGGCCTCCCCCCGAAGTCGAGGGGTCGGGGGGGCATTTCCGAGATATCGGCCTCGATGCCTTAGCTGCCGGTGCGGTGGCCGTGGTGTCGCTGGCGGGCGGCGTCGGCAGCCGATGGACGCAGGGCGCGGGTGTCGTGAAGGCGCTTCACCCGTTCTGCAAATTGGGCGGACGGCATCGCTCTTTCATTGAGGTGCATCTGGCCAAGAGCCGTCGCATCGGTCGGTTGTGCGGGCGGCCTTTGCCGCACGTGATCACCACAAGTTATCTCACGCACGCGCCGATTGAAGCCTACCTGAAGGCTGAGCGCAATTACGGCTATTCCGGACCGCTCTTTCTGTCCCCTGGTCGTGCCGTGGGCTTGCGCATGGTGCCGATGGCGCGCGATCTGCGCTTTGCGTGGGAAGAAATGCCTCAGCAATTGCTGGACGAGCAAGCCCAGAAGATACGTGATAGCCTCCGCGCAGCGTTGATCGCCTGGGCGCAGGGGGCCGGTGAGTGCACCGATTACATGGACAACCTGCCGTTGCAATGCATGCACCCGGTAGGGCACTGGTACGAAGTGCCGAATTTGCTCAAGAACGGTGTCCTGGCCCGGCTTTTGGCCGAGAATCCCAACCTGAGCTATCTGATGGTGCACAACATCGATGCCCTGGGCACCGACGTGGACCCGGCCGTGCTCGGCTGGGTGATCGAGCGAGGTGCGACGTTTACCGCCGAGGTCATCACCCGTTGCATCGAAGATCGCGGCGGAGGTCTCGCACGGGTGGACGGCCGTCTTCGTTTGTTGGAAGGGCTGGCGCTGCCGCGCGAAGAGGACGAGTTCGTCTTATCGTACTACAACTCGAACACGAGCTGGCTGCATGTGGATAGGCTGCTGGCGGTCTTCGGCCTGGCCCGCCATGATCTGAACAATCCCGAGAAGGTGGCCGCCGGCATTCGTGCCGTGGCCGCCCGGATGCCCACCTACATCACGCTGAAGGACGTGAAGAAGCGTTGGGGCCAAGGCCAGGAGGACGTTTACCCGGTGGCCCAGTTCGAGAAGTTGTGGGGCGATATGACCGCCCTGGCGGAGCTGGATTGCGCGTTCATCGGGGTGCCGCGTGTGCGCGGGCAAAACCTGAAGGATCAGGCCCAGCTCGATGGCTGGCTGCGTGACGGATCGGCGGCATACACGGAGTCACTTTGTGACTGGCAATGAGATAGAAGGAGGCATGAACAACGATGTTCATCCTGTTAACTGGCTCGCATCATGCGGGCAAGACGACAGCCTGTTGGAAGGCGATCCCCGGACTGCGCGCCGCGGGCGTGAAGATGGCCGGTTTCGTGTCGCCGCCTGTTCTAGACGAGAAGGGCGCCAAGGCCGGTATCGAGATGGTCGATCTGACCACGGGCAAACACCAGATGTTCGCACGCGTGGTCGGACCCGGCGAGACACCGATCGTCGGCGTGTACCGGTTGATTGACGGCGCGACAGAGTGGGCGCGCAGCGTTTTGGCGGCGGCTTTGTTGGCCAATTCCGATTGGTTGGTGTTGGATGAGATCGGTCCCCTGGAATTGCACCGCGACGAGGGCTTCGCCTTCGCCCTGGGAGCGCTGGCCGATCCGGAGCGGATTCCCAACGCCATCGTGCTCGTGCGGGAAGAACTGGTGGAAGAACTGGCCGGGCGTCTTGGCCGGTCGGATATGGTCAGGGTGCGCGTCACCCCGGACAATCGTCCCGACATCCCTGCTCAGTTGGTGAAGCTGGTGCAGGAAACGAGGATCAAAACTGGATAGCGGGGATACCATGCCCAATTTTTCCTTGTCGGACAAATACGCCATCGGCGCGGCCCTGGTTCTGCTGGTGCTTGTCCTGCTGAACGATCCCCTGGTGATGCTCATCGTGTCGGTCCTGGGCCTGGTCAGCGGGTTGCTGGTAGCGCGGCGCGATCAGATGAACCGGGCGGCTTGGGTGGCGTTGATCGCGTTTGTCGTCAGCCTGGCCTTTGGCCTCTTCCTGCTGCTGCGCTAAAGGTCAGCCAACGCACAGAAACGCGGTGCCGGGCGTGATATCATTCCTCCTCGAAGTGAGGTTGCGATGCTGAACACTGTCATCTCACCGCCACAGGGCATGCCCATGCCGGCGCCTGCCACCATCGTGATCTTCGGAGCCAGCGGCGATTTAACCCAGCGCAAGCTGATCCCTGCGCTCTACACGTTGTTCGCCGAGCAGCATCTGCCTGAACAATTCGCCGTGATCGGCGTGGCGCGCAGCGAGTTCGACATCGCGGGCAACGAGGATCACGACGCCGGTTTTCGCGCGCACTTGCGAGTTGGCGCGCGTGAGAACGCGCGCGTCGGCGCGGCCGATGATGCGCTCTGGGAGCGGTTTGCTGCTCATTTGCACTACTGCCGGGGTGACTATGACGATCCCGCGACCTACCGAACCCTGGCGCAGGAAATGGACAGGCTGGATGTAGCCTGTGAGACCTGCGGCAATCATCTCTTCTACCTGGCAACGCCGCCCCAACTCTATCCCACGGTCATCGCACGCCTGGGCGAGGCGGGTTTGAGCCGACCGGGGATTGAGTCAGGCGATATCGGTTTCACGCGCATCATCGTTGAAAAGCCGTTCGGCAGCGATCTGCCCAGCGCCGGGGATCTGAACCGCCAGATGCACGAGGTCTTCGACGAGAGCCAGATCTATCGCATCGATCATTACCTGGGCAAGGAAACCGTTCAGAACCTCCTGGCCTTTCGCTTCGCCAACTCCATTTTCGAGCCGCTCTGGAACCGCAACTACGTGGATCACGTGCAGATTACAGCCGCCGAGACGGTGGGTGTGGGCCAGCGAACGGGCTACTACGATACCGCCGGCGTGCTGCGCGATGTCTTCCAGAACCATCTGCTGCAATTGCTGACCCTGGTGGCGATGGAGCCGCCCGCAGCCTTCAACGCCAAGTTTCTGCGGGATGAAAAAGTCAAGATATTGCAGGCCGTTCGCCCGATGCGGGCCGAGGACGTGGCCACCAACACCGTGCGCGGCCAGTACCGCACTTATCGCGATGAGCCCGGCGTCGCGCGTGGGTCGGTCACCGCGACCTTCGCTGCGCTGCGGCTGTTCGTGGATAACTGGCGCTGGCAGGGTGTGCCGTTTTATCTTCGCTCGGGGAAGCTCATGCCGGCAAAAGTCACCGAGATCACAGTGCAGTTCAAGTCCGTGCCTCACAAGCTCTTCCCTGGTGCAGACAACGAGGGCCCGCGGCCGAACTTCCTGAGTTTTTGCATCCAGCCGGACGAGGGGATGCACCTGCGTTTTGAAGCCAAGGTGCCGGGTGCCGGAATGCGCATGCGTTCTGTTGAAATGGACTTCCATTTCGGTGATGAGTTCGGCCAGTCCGCCCTCCCCGACGCCTACGAACGGCTGTTGTTGGACGCAATGGTGGGTGACGCCAGCCTTTTTGCTCGTGCTGATGAGATTGAGCTGAGCTGGCAGATCATTGATCCCATTCAGGCTGCCTGGGACCGGGCAGTAGCGCCGCTATCGGGCGGTTGGAACGCCGAGATCGCGCCGCCGCTGGAATTCTACGAGCAGGGCACCTGGGGTCCCACCGGCGCTGATCGGTTGCTTGTGCATTCGGGGTGGCATTGGCGGTTGGGGTGTTACCATGCGAAAACCTGAGCTTATCATTCTGCCTTCCCCTGCCGCGTTGGCGGAGGAAGCCGCGCGGCGGTTCATCGACAGCGCGCGCCAGGCCATTGACGAGAACGGCCAGTTCATCGTTGTCCTGGCGGGCGGCTCCACCCCGACTGGCCTGCATTCGTTGCTGGCCCAGCCGCCTTATCGGGAGCAGGTCGAATGGTCCCGGACGTTTGTTTACTTCGGTGATGAGCGTTGCGTGCCGCCCGACCACCCGGACAGCAACTACCGGGCCGCGCGCGAAACTCTGCTTGACCACGTGCCGGTACCCCAGGCACACGTCTTTCGTATACACGGCGAGATGCCGCCCGTCACGGCCGCCCGAGCTTATGCCTTGCTCCTTCGCCGTAATTTCGGCCTGCGCGGGGCCGCGCGCCCACACTTCGACCTGTTGCTGTTGGGCATGGGGGATGACGGTCACACTGCCTCTTTGTTTCCTGGTATGCCGGCGCTGGAAGAACGACGGCGGCTGGTAGTTGCCAGCGGCGTGCCCCACTACGTGCGCCCGGCCGTGTCGCGGGTCACGCTGACCCTACCGGTGTTGAACGCGGCAAAACGTATTCAGTTCCTCGTCACAGGGGCGAATAAGATCACCGCTTTGCGCGCGGTCCTCACCGGGCGGGAGCCGGATACCCCGCTCCCCGCGCGGCGGGTGCGGCCGGCGCAGGGAGAGCTGACCTGGCTGGTAGATGAGGCCGTTGCCAAAGGCTTAAGGGGTTCGTCCTATGGGTAAGCGCGGTGAAGGTTGGTTTGTTCTGCAAATGGTTTTGTTCGCAGTGATCCTGCTTGTGCCGCGTGAGCCGTTGGTTCCATTTCCGTTGTGGCTGCGCATCGCCGGCGGTGTCATCCTTGCGGCCGGCGGGGTGTTCGGCACGGGTGGCGTGCTCGTGTTGGGCAGCAACCTGACCCCATTTCCCAGGCCCATCGAAGGCGGGTCGCTGGTCACGTCGGGCGTCTATGGCGTGGTGCGCCATCCGATCTACACGGGGCTGATCCTGGGCACGCTGGGGTGGGGCATGATCCGGGCGAACCTGCTGGGGGTGGGTCTGGCGGCGGTCTTGTTCATCTTCTTTGATCTGAAGTCGCGGCGCGAGGAACGCTGGCTGCTTGAGGCGTATTCGGGGTACATGGATTACCGCAAACGGGTGAGGAAATTGATTCCGTGGGTGTATTGAAAGAACGGGAGTATTAGGTATTAGATATTAGGTATTAGATATTGCCAATACCTAATACCCAATATCTAATACCTATTCACTTACAGCCAACCCTGCTGGCGTCCAAAATTTGATAGGAACGGCAGCTCAAGCAGCTTCCCGTTGTAAGCCTGGAGCGCGTAGTAGAGCGCCAGCGCGTGCGGCACGAAGAAGATCACCCACAGGCAGGCGAACCCACACCCCAGGGTGACGGTGCCCAGGACCGCGTACACGATCCCTGCCAGGATTTCGTAGACGATGGCGGCGCCGTAGAACAGCAGCGATGTGACGGCGTGATGCCGCTGGAACAGCCGCTCCCTGGTGCTGGCCGACAACAACTGGATGACCGAGACGATGGGCAGTTGCAGCACCACCATCGTCAGCCAGGCCAGCATGGACATCAGGCGGTCGTCGCTGGTGGACTCCATCGCTTTGCTGGTGGTGCCTTTCAGGCTTTCGAGGGCGCTTATTGATGGAGCGGCCTTCTTGGTCGGCGGCACGGGTTGAGCTTCCTCGATGACGGGCCCGGCCGATGGCTCGACCGGTTGACTTTCTGGTGGCACCGTTTCTACCGGTGGCTGCTCGGCGGGCGCAGCAGGCGTCTGCTCGGGCAGCATGTCCCGCAGCCCCGATGTGACCTCCTCGGCCGCGCTGGCCAGTTTCCCTGACAACAACTCCTCCGATTGCTCCGGCGTGGGTGTTTCGGATGGCGTGCTCGCCTCTTCGGGCGGCACTGTGTTGCGATCTTCCTCTGACATGGTCTCCTCCAATGAACGGTTCTTGTTCCGGTCACGAGGCATCGATGAGTCGGTGTATGCTGTGGGGCAACGATGTGCCCCGTCTTGATGCCTGTCTACCCTTATTACGCATGCTCGCTGCTGAAGTTTCATCCTGAGCTAGAAACAGGTTCGGAATTGCTGTGGGTAGCCTGGCATCTGCCGCATCCTGTTGAGAGCGCGCAACTCCTCGTCAGATCTTGCGTAGTGATGTGCAGAGGTCGGCAATCATGACTGTTCAACAGTCATTCGGAGGAGGTTTTCCATGCAAAGCTCAAAGGGTTACGTTGGTCTCGGCGTTCTGCTTCTCGTGCTCGGCGTAGTGTTCTTGCTGCAGAATTTTGGCTTTCTCGGCAGCTTCGAGAACCTGATCTGGTTGGTGCTGTTCGGAGCGGCCGGATTGGCCTTTCTGTTTGTGTTTACCGCGAATATCCACCAGAACTGGTGGGCGGTCATCCCCGGCTTCACGCTGTTGGGGTTGGCCTTACTGGTTGCCTTCGGCGAATACCTGGGCGCGGCCGGTGGGGGTATGTTTTTGGGCGCCATCGGCCTGAGTTTCCTGGTCATCTATCTCGTGCGTCGCGAGTTTTGGTGGGCGATCATTCCGGCCGGCACGTTGATCACGTTGGCGATCATTGCCGCTCTGGCCAATCACCTGCCGGGATTGACCTCGGGTGGCATTCTGTTCCTGGGCCTGGGAGCGACCTTCGGGCTGGTTTACCTGATGCCGGGACCTGAGCGCGGGAAGATCTGGCCCTTGTTCCCCGGCGGCATCCTGGGCGTCATGGGGCTGCTGTTCATGCTCTCGCTGGGCGGCATCATCAACTATGTCTGGCCGCTGATCCTGATCCTGGGCGGCAGTATCCTGGTGGTGCGTGCGGTGATGCGGCGCAGCTAGAGGGAAAGCATATGACGGACCGACTTTACCGGAGCCGCAGCGATCAGATGATCGCCGGCGTGTGTGGCGGCTTGGGCCAATACTTGAGGATCGATGCGACGCTGATCCGTTTGTTCTTTGTGCTGCTGGCACTGGGCAGTGGCGTGGGCGTAGCATTGTATGTGATCATGTGGGTTGTGGTGCCATACGAAGAGGAAGGCGCGGCTGGCGCGAATGAGGATGGCGCCAACGAGATAGCGCAACGCATCCGCTCGATGGGCAATGACGTACGGCAGGCATTTCGCCAGGCGAATCCTAAGACCGGCCTGGTGATCGGCGGCGCGCTGATTATCCTGGGCATCGTGTTCTTGGGGCAGACCTTGAACCTGGTGTGGCTGCGCTGGCTCAGATTCGACGTGATGTGGCCGTTGCTGTTGATCGTCATCGGTGGGCTGATGATCTGGCGTCGGTCTCAGCATGATTGAGGGGTGAGGGTTCGTCGGGCCCAGGGTCCGATGAACCTGTTGAAAACCTCTGAAGACAAGGGAGAGAGAACCATATGGAAGAACGACGACACTACAGGGGCGGACTGGTGTGGCCCGTGATCCTGATCGCGGCCGGGGTCGTGTTCCTGCTGAATAATATGGGCGTGGTGAGCTGGGGAGTGTGGGGGTCGCTCTGGCGGCTCTGGCCGGTGCTGCTGATCGCTATCGGCCTGGATATCTTGATCGGGCGGCGCTCGATATTGGGTTCACTGGTCGTCGTGTTGCTGCTGGTGGCTGTGCTGGTGTGGGCCATCGGGTTCGGCATCCCGCAATGGAACGTGGGTAGCGCGGTGGGTGTGGACCGGACCCAGACGATCAGCGAACCGTTGCAGGGCGTCCAGCGTGCCGACGTGGAGATCGATTTCGGGACGGGCGCTTTGCAGGTGACGGCTCTGCCCGGGGGCAGTGGCGACTTGATCAAAGGCACCGTTGATCTGAGCCGCGACGAGCGTCTCCAACTGAACAACAGTGGATCGGGCGGCCAGGGGCACTTGATCCTGCGCAGCCAAAATGCCTGGATTGCCGCCCCGGCCGCTGCTGGAGCCGATACAAAAGTCTGGGATCTCGAGATGAACCGTGATATCCCGCTGAACCTGACGATCAGCACCGGTGTTGGGCGTTCGACCCTCGATCTGTCTCGCCTTAACCTGAGCGGATTGGAGATCAACGGTGGCGTCGGCCAGGCGGCCGTGACGTTGCCGCAGCAAGGTCGCTTCCGGGCTACCCTGGACGGTGGTGTCGGCGATCTGACCATCACGCTGCCGCAGAGCATGGCCGCTCGGATCACCGTGAACGGGGGTCTGGGTGGGGTGACTGTAGACGGCAATTTCAATCACAGCGATCACGACTACACCACGACCAACTACGCCACGGCTGAGGATCGCGTCGATCTCACGGTGGACGGCGGCATCGGCCGGGTGGTGATCAAGCAAGCTGTAGAATGAGGTGAACAGAGCCGATCTCCGTGGGATGAATCGGCTCGTTTTGGTGGACTTCGAGCGGACGGCGACGCATTCTTCGGGTGCGTCGCCGTCCGCGTCGCTGACTCTCGACCCGACATGCATTGTCTCGGAAGATAGCTGCCAGACCAGACAACAGAATCGTGGCATACTCATGCTTTAGTTCAGGATAAAGCGTTGAGTTCATCTGCCCGAGGATACCGGAGTGATCCGCACATGGCACACTATCCTGCAATCGTGACACACGAATTGAGCCGCATCTACAAGCTACGCGGCCCAAAGCGCAAGGAAGATCCGAAGGAGTTGGTCGCGCTGGACGGCGTTGACCTTTCGGTGGAACGCGGCGAGCTTTTCGGCCTGCTCGGCCCGAACGGCGCGGGCAAAACGACCCTCATCAAGATCCTGACAACCCTCCTGCTGCCCACGCGCGGCAGCGCACAAGTAGAAGGCCTGGATGTTGTGAAGGACGTCCAGGAAATTCGCCGGCGCATCAGCATGGTGAGCGGCGGTGAGACCAGCGGGTATGGGTTGCTGACAGTCGAGGAAAATCTGTGGATGTTCGCCCGTTTCTATGGGTTGGAGACCAGGGTCGCCCGCCAACGCATCAACGAGCTGCTTGAGATCGTCGGCATTGCCGACCGCCGGCGCAGCAAGATTTCGGATCTCTCGACCGGCCTGCGCCAGAAGATGAATTTCATCCGCGGCTTCATCAGCGATCCCAACGTGGTCTTCCTGGACGAGCCGACGCTGGGGCTGGATGTCGCGGCCGCACGACAGGTGCGCAGCTTCGTCCAGGATTGGATGGCGAAGCATCCTGGCCGCACGTTGCTGTTGACCACGCACTACATGGCCGAGGCCGACGAGCTGTGTGGCCGGCTGGCGATCATCGACCACGGCAAGCTTCTGGCGTTGGACACCCCGGCGAACCTGAAGCGTCGCCTCCAGAAGGAAGCGATCTTCAACCTCAAGGTCGTGCCGTTGGGTCGTCGTCCCGAGGATCAAGGCGCGAGGCTGGAAGCAGTGCCGGGCGTGCGGCAGGTTGCCGTGGGAGAAAACGACGGCGTCAGCGAGCTGAACCTGATCCTGGAGGGCGATGAGGCGCTTCCCGGTGTGTTGGCGCACCTTAACAACCGTGGGTCGGGGTTGATCTCGCTGGAGAAGCGCGCGCCGACGCTGGAAGATGTGTTCATCGATCTCGTCGGCCGCGGGCTGGATGTGGACACGTCGCAGGGGAAGGTAGCGGATGGCAGCGAATGAGCAGGTAAGCTTGTCCGGGGTTCCGATCCTCTCCAGCACCGAACGCGTCTCCAAGGCCAGGGGAGTCCGGCTGTTTTGGTATACCATGTGGGCACGAGCCTACCCGCGCATGGTCGGCGCGACGCGGGAGCGGAGCTGGCTCTTCTTCGAGACGCTGCTGCCGGTGTTGGGTGTGGCCGGCTATGTCTTCATCTACCGGGCGATCAAGGCGCCCCAGGAATTTGCCGGCTTCGCGGTGCTGGGCGGGGCCATGACCGCGTTCTGGCTGAACGTGCTGTGGAGCATGGCCAGCCAGCTTTACTGGGACAAGGACCAGGGCAACCTGGAATTGTACGTCGTCAGCCCAGGGCCGATGATGGCCGTGCTGCTGGGCATGGCGGTAGGTGGCCTGGTGATGACTGCCACGCGCGCCGCTATCATCCTGGTTGTGTGCTCGCTCCTGTTCGGCGTGACGTACCAGTTGGCCAGCCTGCCGCTCCTGGTGTTGGTTTTCCTGGTGACGATGGCCGCGCTCTACGGGATGGGCATGCTGTTTGCGTCGATCTTCCTGGTCGCTGGCCGCGAGGCGTGGCACCTGTCCAACCTGCTCCAGGAGCCGATTTACCTGGCTTCAGGCTTTTACTTTCCGGTGAAGGCGCTCGGCTTTTGGGTAGCTACCTTCGCCTCTATCATCCCGCTGACTTTAGGACTGGATGCCATGCGCCAGTTGTTGTTCGCCGGTGATCCGACGCTGGGTTTCCTCTCCGTCAAGGTGGAACTCAGTGTGCTGATCCTCCTGGCGGTCGTGTTCATCGCCGGCGCCGGTTTTGCGCTGGCACGGCTGGAAGAAGTCGGGCGGCGCGAGGGCAGGTTGATTGAACGACGGAGATGAATGGCGTGTTGCGTGTTGCGTGGTCCGTGGTCCGTATGGTTCATGTGGAAAGTCGCCTCTCCTACCGGAGGGAACGGACTACGCAACACGTACTACGCACCACGCACCACGCAGGACAGATCGTCGTAATGAGAGGATACCTACCATGAACCCATCCATGTGGTCGCAGGCGCTTCGTATCATCCCGCGTATCAGCAAGGATGAATGGAATCGCCTGGACGTGATTTCCAAGTGGCTGATCGCGACCCGCGCTGCGGTGCTGATCATGACCTTCATTTCGGCCGCGATTGCCGGCCTCTTCGCGATCCGGGACGACAAGTTCAACCTTGGGTTGTGGGTCCTGCTGGCCATCGGTCTGGTGATGGCTCACGCGACCAACAACCTGCTGAATGATCTCACCGATTTCCGCCGCGGGGTGGATAAGGACAACTACTTTCGCACGCAGTACGGCGCGCAGCCGGTGCAGCAAGGGCTGTGGACGGAGAAGCAACTGCTAACCTACGCCGCGGTCACCGGGCTGATCGCGCTGGCGTGCGGCGCCGTCCTGGTGATCGTGCGCGGGTGGCCGGCCCTGGCGCTGCTGGCTGCGGGCGCGTTCTTCGTGTTGTTCTACACCTGGCCCCTGAAATACATCGGCCTGGGTGAGCTGGCGGTGATCATCGTCTGGGGGCCGCTGATGGTCGGCGGCGGATATTATGCGATCACCGGCCAGTGGAGCTGGGCCGTGGTGCTGGCCAGCCTGCCCTACGCGCTGGGGCCGACCACCGTCATCTTCGGCAAGCACATCGACAAGCGCGACCCGGACCAGGTCAAGGGGATTCACACGCTGCCGGTGATCATCGGTGAGAAGCCCGCGCGCTACGCGGCGCTGAGCATGATGGCGTTGATGTATCTGCTGGTGATCTATCAGGTGATCACAGGTTTCTACACGCCGGTCATGTTGGTCGTCCTGCTGGGGCTGACGCTGATGCCGACGATGTGGGCCATGTACAAAAACCCATATCCCAAGGAACGGCCGCCGGCGTTCCCCGCGGAAGCCTGGCCGACTTATTTCGCCGCGGCGTCGTTCATGCACAACCGCCGCTACGGGCTGTGGTTCATGGCGGGGCTACTGGTGGACGCCCTGTTGCACGTGCTGAAAGTGGTTTGAAAAGCAGGATAAAAGCAGGACAAGGAGTTGATCCCTTGACTCTGACCCAACGCGTTCTCGACTTGCCGGCTGTGCGGCGCAACGACGGGCTGCGCAGCTTTTTCGTCGCGGCCTGGCTGGGATGGGAGATCGAGTCGAACTGGGCCAATCCGTTCCTGTTCGCCGTCTATTCGATCGTGCGGCCCGTCGCCAGCGTGCTGATCCTGGTGGTGATGTATAGTGTCATCACGAAAGGCGCGTTCCAGCAGCCGATTTTCCCCTATATCTACCTGGGCAACGCCCTGTACATGCTCGTGGGCATGATTGTCACCGGCGTCAGTTGGGCGATTATCGATGACCGGGAACACTACCGCGTCGCCCGGCACCTCTATACCGCGCCGCTGAACGGCTATACCTACCTGTTCGGCCGCGGTGTGGCCCGGCTGATCGTCGGCACCATCTCCGTGCTCATCGTGATCGGTTTCGGCATCGTTGCCTTCAAATTGCCGATCCGGCTGGCGAACATCAATTGGCCGCTGTTGATCGTCAGCACAGCGCTTGGTGTGGCTTCGTTGGCCGGGCTGGGGCTGATCATGGGCGCGTGGACAATGACGATGGCGCGGCACTTCTGGTCGGTGGGTGAGGCCGTGGCCGCGGGGTTATATCTTTTCACGGGCGCGATCTTCCCGCTGGATATCCTCCCAGTCTGGTTGCGCTGGATCGGCTTTCTGTTCCCGGTGACATACTGGTTGGAGGCCGCTCGTCGCGCCTTGCTCGGCCAGGGCGCTGAAGGGTTCAAGACCTTCGCCGGTATCTCCAGCCTCGCGCTAATCGCCATCCTGGCCGGATTTTCCGTCGCTTTGCTGGTCGGCTCGACCTACTTCTATCGCTGGGCGATGCGCACGGCGAAGAAGAAGGGACTGGTGGACATGGA
>Ga0172369_10000695_pt1 | contig 49786 bp, 40 predicted proteins | sample LakKiv25m_FD_114539 | JGI IMG/M metagenome (GOLD analysis project Ga0172369, IMG submission 114539) | Freshwater microbial communities from Kabuno Bay, South-Kivu, Congo - kab_022012_11.25m | ecosystem: Environmental > Aquatic > Freshwater > Lake | place: Democratic Republic of the Congo...
GAGGATTAACCTGTCATAACATGATAGTATACAGGTTATCTCTTTTTTATATGTTTCCGTTAGTAGTTCCATTCAGTAAAGTTACATCTTTTACTTGTTTGGTTCTGGCTTGTCCAGGTTAGGAATATATGTGATTAATACAAATTTGTATCAAAGTAACTGAAAAGTAAAGTAGATTTTCAAATGCATCGCTATGAATAAATTCTTCCCCTCTATATTCCCCTAAAAGAAAAAACGCCTTAAAAACATCTGATTATTAAGGCGTTATATCATTAATATGTTGTCCCACCAGGATTCGAACCTGGACAGACAGAACCAAAATCTGTAGTGCTACCGTTACACCATGGGACAAAATCTGATTTTCAATAAGCCGCGCAAAAGTATCAATAATTTTAATTCCTGACAATGCCCTCCTTTAAAAAAGATACTTGTACTCCATCAGGTAATGTTCGATCCCGGCTTCCGTAAAAATTTCCCCTTCCTTTACAAATCCTGCCCGCTCATAAAACGGTACCGCCTTTAACTGAGCATGAAGATAAATTTTTTGATTCTGCTCAGGGACATCTTTCATCACTTCACCCAATAATACCGATCCTAAACCCTTATTCCTGAATTCTTTTAACATGGCAAACCTTTCAAGCTTAATTCCATTTTCAGTCGTGCGCCACCGCGCTGTTGCAACCGGATTTTTATCCAGATACATGAGGTAAAAATGCCCTTCTTCCTCGTGCTCGTATTCAAGTACGGGATCCACATTCTGCTCTTTTACAAAAACTTCGGTTCGGATTTTATTTGAAATTCCCATTAATTCCTGGTCACCGAACATAAACCTTTTGAATTTAATCATCTTTAAAAGTTTTTCGCAAAATTAGTAAAGTGAATAACCTTTTACACAATCTGGAATGTTGTTTTAACTTTTATTAAACATCCGGTGAATCTGAAATTTATTAATTTTAGCCGGTTATCATTTTATTATGGCACGACAGGAAGATAAATATTACAAAAAACGACTCCAGAGTTCATACCTTACTACGGTCGTAAGCATTACGCTTGTCCTTTTCATGCTCGGATTGCTGGGCCTTATCATCCTGCATGCAAAGAAATTATCGGATTATGTGAAAGAAAATATCGGTTTTTCGATAATAATGAAGGATGATGTTAAGGAGGCAGGTATCATTAAGCTTCAAAAAATCCTCGATGCAACTGAATATGTAAAATCAACCGAATACATAACCAAAGAGGAGGCTGCTATTGAATTTTCCAAAGAATTAGGTGAGGATTTCACAAGCTTTTTGGGTTACAATCCGCTGCTGCCAACCATTGAAGTAAGGTTTAAAGCGGAATATGCAAACAATGATAGCCTTGCTATAATAAAGGAAAAGATTCTGGCAAACTCAAACGTCAAGGAAGTTTTTTATCAGGAATCGCTGGTGGATGTTGTAAACAAGAATGTCAGGAAAATCGGGATCATTGTTTTGGGATTCAGCTTTTTGTTACTATTTATTGCTATTGCATTAATTAATAACACGATTCGCTTGTCGGTTTATTCAAAAAGGTTTATCATTCGAAGCATGCAACTGGTGGGGGCAACACAGAGATTTATCAGCCGGCCTTTTATCATGCTGGGAATTGTGCATGGAATTATCGGCGCCCTGGTTGCTATATTGCTTCTTATCGGAGTTATTTATCTTTCTCAACGTCAGTTGCCCGAATTAATTCACCTGCAGGATATAGATTTGTTTCTGTCTCTTTTTGGCATGGTCATTTTACTGGGAATCCTGATATCATGGCTTTCCAACTATTTTGCAGTAATGAAGTATATTCGTATTAAAACTGATTATCTCTATTATTGAAAAACAAATTATTAACTTTGCCGGTTATAATTGTAATTATAAATTTCATTCATGAAACAAAAGAATATTATTAAACCTGCCGGAAGCGCCGAAAAACAAAAATCCCGCAGTTCAGTTTCGTCTGAATTTGCATTTGGCAAACAAAATTACAGGCTCCTCCTGATCGGTCTGGCTTTGATACTTATCGGATTTCTGATGATGATAGGAGGAGGTTCTGATGACGCGAATGTATTCAGCGATAAAATATTCAATTTCCGCAGGCTGACTTTAGCTCCCATCCTTGTCCTGGCCGGATATGTTGTCGAGATTTTTGCCATCATGAAGAAACCCAAAGAATAAATCCTCATTTTAGGACCTTGGTTTCAAAGGCTGTTACAGGATTGTGGTTCCCGTCAATTATAATTACTTGAATTTTGCTTATATTTAAAATCTTTTTCCAAATGACATGGCTTGAAGCAATCATCATTTCTGTTGTAGAAGGTATCACCGAATTTCTTCCCATTTCCTCTACCGGACACATGATACTTACAGAAGGGATTCTCGGCATTAAAACCAACGATTTTGTTAAAGCATTTATCATCAATATACAATTCGGCGCTATCCTCTCAGTTGTTGTTTTGTACTGGAAACATTTTTTTCAGTCCGTTTCCTTTTACCTGAAACTCTTCGTTGCATTTATTCCTGCTGCTGTTCTTGGATTTATCCTTGATGAATACATTGACACCTTGCTTGAAAATGTTTATGTTGTTTCAGTTACTCTGATCCTTGGCGGGATTATACTGCTTTTCATTGACAAGTGGTTTAATAAAACTTCAGAAGATCAGTCCATCTCGTATCCTACAGCCTTTAAAATCGGTCTTTTTCAATGTATTTCAATGATTCCGGGCGTTTCAAGATCGGCGGCAACGATTATTGGAGGGATGACTCAAAAACTGACCCGGAAAACAGCCGCGGAATTTTCTTTCTTCCTTGCCGTGCCCACCATGTTCGCGGCTTCCGGTTACAAACTGATGACCAATTACAAAGCCATAACCTCAGAAAATATTGATATACTGATAGCCGGAAATATTATTGCTTTTATCGTAGCTATGATCGCAATTAAATCCTTTATTACCTTCCTGACCAAACATGGATTTAAGCTTTTTGGTTATTACCGGATTGTTTTGGGATTAGTTATCCTTGCCTTATTATCCCTGGGATTTGATTTGACGATAGACTGATGGAATTTGATTTTAAAAACGGTGAAATTCTCCTGATCAATAAACATGTCAACTGGACATCATTTGATGTAGTCAAGAAAATACGAAATACGATCTCAAGGGCGACAGGTTCAAAAAAAGTCAAAGTCGGACATGCCGGAACATTAGACCCTCTTGCTTCAGGCTTGCTGGTTATTTGCACCGGGAAATACACAAAGAGGATAAATGAATTTCAAAACCAGGATAAAGAATACACCGGTACTTTATATATCGGAGCCACAACACCTTCATTCGATGGAGAAACCGAAACAGATCAGCGTTTTGCGACAAGTCATATAGATGAAAATTTATTGAAACAAACCGCAAAGCTATTTGAAGGTGACCAGCTTCAGATACCGCCCTCATTTTCAGCAATAAATATTAACGGAATGCGGGCTTATCATAAAGCCCGCAATAAGGAGAAATTTGATCTTCCGCCACGGCGGATTCATATTCAATCGTTTGAGATTACCAGAATAGAAATGCCTGTGGTTGGTTTTAAAATATCATGCAGTAAGGGAACTTACATCCGTTCTCTGGCCCGTGATTACGGAACAGCGCTGGATTCAGGTGCCTACCTTACTTCCCTTACACGCACCCGTATAGGAAGTTTTTTTCTTGCCGATGCAATTTCAGTTGAAGAATTCGAGTTCCAAATAAGGTCGCTTGAGGGCCTATAATGTCGTGAATATAAAAATATTAAGGAATATATATTGACTTTTCAGTAATTTTAAAATATCTTTGCACCCCTTTTTTAATAAGGAAATATTTTTAATGTTTCAAGTTTATGAAATTATCTCAATTTAAATTTTATTTACCCCAGGAATTAATTGCCGACAACCCCCCGGAAAACCGAGATGAATCGAGATTAATCGTTTTGAACAGGACGACTCAGAGCATTGAGCACAAGACCTTTAAAAATATATTGGACTATTTTGGCGATGGTGATGTTTTTGTAATTAACAATACAAAAGTCTTTCCTGCCCGCTTATATGGTGAAAAGGAAAAAACAGGAGCCCGTATAGAGGTTTTCTTACTTAGGGAACTTAATAAAGAAAGCCTGTTGTGGGATGTTCTTGTTGATCCTGCAAGAAAGATAAGGATAGGTAATAAGCTTTATTTTGGTGATGATAGTGAACTCGTTGCAGAAGTAATTGACAACACAACTTCGAGAGGCCGGACGCTGAGATTTTTATTCGACGGTTCTTATGAGGAATTCAGAAAAATTTTACAGGGACTGGGAGAAACTCCATTGCCAAAAATCCATCAGCGTGAAGTAAGCGCCGAGGACGAGTTCCGGTATCAAACAATTTATGCAAAGCACGAAGGAGCAGTGGCGGCACCGACAGCCGGTTTTCATTTCAGCCGTGAATTGATGAAAAGGCTTGAGATCATGGGTGTGGAATTCGCTGAGATAACCCTTCACGCCGGATTAGGCAATTTCAGAGATATTGAGGTTGAAGATCTGACCAAACACAAAATGGATTCTGAAGAAATGAATGTCGAAGAAAGTCAGGCTGAAATAATTAATAAAGCAAAAGAAAAGAAAAGGAAAATTTGTGCCGTTGGAACTACTTCTATGAAAGCCATCGAAACTGCTGTTTCTATAACAGGAATGGTGAAGCCATACAAAGGCTGGACAAATAAATTCATTTTCCCACCTTACGAATTTAACGTAGCCGACTCGATGATCACAAATCTTCATTTGCCAATGTCGTCGGTTATGATGATGGTTGCAGCATTTGCAGGCTATGATTTCCTGATTAAAGCTTACAAGGAAGCCATCGCTGAACAATATAAGTTTTTTACCTACGGTGATGCTATGCTGATCATATAGAGTATTCTTTATCCAATTCATAAGGATCTTTACTATTCACAAGCGTTGAAAAATTTTATCATCATTGTTGCGGGTGGAAGCGGTACAAGAATGCAGGCTGAAATCCCAAAACAATTTCTGAATATTAACGGACTTCCGGTCTTAATGCATACCATGAGCCGGATTTACGAATTCCGAAATTCGCTTTCAATTATTCTTGTATTGCCTAAATCACACATAGATTACTGGAAATCAATCATCAGGAAATATAACTTTACTGTACCTCATCAAATTACTGCCGGTGGTGAAACCCGATATCATTCAGTTAAAAACGGGTTAAACCTCATTGATCAGGACGGTCTTATTGCAATTCACGACGGAGTGAGGCCGCTTGTAAGCATAGATACATTGAAGAGGGTTTTTTTAAAAGCTGAAATGGATGGAAATGCCATTCCTGCAATAAGAATTACTGATTCCCTTAGGAGGATCAATCCCGATAACAGTTTTCCGGTCGACAGGGAAAGTTTGAGAATAATTCAGACACCTCAATGCTTTCAATCTGCAATCATCCAAAAGGCATATAAACAGGAATACCGGGTAGATTTTACGGATGATGCATCATTAGTTGAAAATCTTGGAATTAAAATCAACATTGTAGAAGGAAATACTGAAAACATTAAAATTACGGGGCCTTCTGATCTCAAATTTGCAGAAGCTTTTTTAAAATAATATTAGTCCAGCCCAAATCATTTTAGTGCGCTTCAAGCCAGTTATCACCTGTATTCATTTCGACCAATACGGGAACTTTCATCGGAATAGCTGTTTGCATAAGCCGATGAATAACAGGTTTCACATCCTCAAGCTCGTCCTTATAAACATCAAAGACCAGTTCATCGTGTACCTGAAGTATCATTTTGGTTTGAAATTTTTTTTCAGTGAAAGCCTGATGAATGTTGATCATTGCAATCTTGATCATGTCTGCTGAAGATCCCTGAATAGGGGCATTGATGGCATTTCTTTCAGCAAACCCGCGAACTACCGCATTTCCGGAATTAATATCCCTAAGGTAGCGCCTCCGTCCCATGATGGTTTCTACATAACCTTTTTCCTTTGCACCTTTGATGGTGTTATTCATGTATGTTTTAATGCCGGGATATTTTTCGAAATACTGGTCAATGATATGACGGGCTTCAGCCCGTGGAATATTCAGCCGCTCCGAAAGTCCGAATGCAGAAATTCCATATACTATTCCGAAGTTAACCATCTTTGCGTTGCGACGCATATCTTTGTCCACTTTTTCCAAAGGGACACCATAAACTTTTGACGCTGTTGCTGTATGAATATCCACTCCCTGCCCGAAAGCCTCTATCATTCCCTCATCTCCGCTCAATTCGGCTATGATCCTGAGTTCTACCTGCGAATAATCTGCAGATAGTAAAGTATATTTATCGTTTCGCGGAATAAATGCTTTCCTGATCTCCCTTCCTCTTTCAGTGCGGATGGGTATATTTTGAAGATTTGGATTGTTGGAACTGAGCCTTCCGGTGGCCGCCACCGCCTGGTTATATGAGGTATGAATTCGACCGGTCCTCGGGTTAACCATATCAGGAAGCACATCCACATAAGTTGACTTTAATTTTGTCAGCGACCGGTAATCAAGAATATTTTGAATGATGGGGTGTTTGTTAATTAGCTTTTGCAATACATCTTCACCGGTCGAATATTGTTTTGACTTGTTCGTCATCCTGGGATTTTCTGTGATCTTAAGCTTTTCGAACAATATCTCTCCCATTTGTTTTGGCGATGCGATATTGAATTTCTGTCCTGCCTGTTCATGGATTTCTTTTTCGAGATCCGTAATTTCCTTTTCAAGCTGTCGGGAATAGTCTTTCAATGTTGGGATATCAATTTTAACACCTTCAGCCTCCATCGAAGCCAGAACAGGAACAAGCGGTACTTCAATTTTTTCAAATAATTCAAGTGTATTGGTTTCTTTTAGTTTGGGTTCAAACACATCCTTAAGCTGAAGAGTAACATCAGCATCTTCACAGGCATATTCCTTCAATGCCTCTATATCAACCGACCTCATATTCAGTTGTCCTTTTCCCTTTTTACCAATGAGAGCTTCAATCGGTACCGGTGAATAATGAAGGTAATTTTCGGCTAAAACGTCCATATTATGACGCTGGTCGGGTTCAAGCAGATAATGAGCAATCATTGTATCGAACAATCTCCCCTTAACTTCAATGTCGTACCATTTCAACATGGCAATATCATACTTCATGTTCTGCCCGATCTTGCCGATTAAAGGATCTTCAAACAGGGATTTAAATTCATGAACGATCTTGTTTGCTTCATGATAATTATCAGGCAGAGTAACAAACCAGGCTTCTCCGGGCGTTATTGAGAAAGAAATTCCTACCAGTTCAGCCGTCTGCGCATCCAGTCCTGTGGTTTCGGTATCAAAGCAAAAAACGGACGTCTTTTCAAGCTTTTTGACCAGTTCTTTTCTTTTCGATTCTGTGTCAACCAAAATGTAATTATGTTGCACAGTAGCGATATCCGATAATGCAGTTTCCGAAACAATATCCGGATCAGGATTTGGGTTTGTGAAAAGTTCACCCTGAACAGAATTTTTTCCGGCTTCTTTAACTGAAAGATCGGTGAAGAACCTTTTAGCAAATGTTCTGAACTCCATCTCGTCAAAAAACTCTTTTAAAGCATCTACATTGGGTTCTTTTATCACCAATTGCTCCTCATCGAACTGAATGGGTACATCGAGGATAATGGTAGCAAGCGATTTAGACTGAAGTCCCTGTTGTCTGTATGCCTCCAGGTTTTCCTTTATTTTACCTTTGAGCTTATCCGTATTTTCAAGTACGTTCTCAAGGCTTCCGAACTCAGCGATCAGTTCTTTTGCACGCTTTTCACCTATACCGGGAACACCAGGGATATTGTCGGAAGCATCACCCCAAAGTCCTAAAATATCAATGACCTGTTCGGGACGCTGAATGCTGAATTTTTCACAAACCTCTTTTACTCCCATTATTTCGGCTTTATCGCCCAATCGGGCCGGCTTGTAAATAAATATTCTATCCGAAACCAGTTGTCCAAAATCTTTGTCGGGTGTCATCATGAAGGTGATAAAACCGTTCTTTTCAGCTTGTTTGGCCAGAGTACCAATAACATCATCAGCCTCGTATCCATCCTTATAAATCACGGGAATGTTTAATCCCCCGATCAGCCGCTTTACGAGTGGAATAGAAAGTGCAAGATCTTCAGGCATTTTTTCACGTGTTGCTTTATAATCGGTAAATTCTTCATGCCTCACGGTTGGCACTATTGTATCGAACGCAACTGCAATGTGGGTGGGCTTTTCGTTTTTTAAAACATCGTAAAGCGTATTTGTAAAACCTAAAACTGCGGAAGTATTCAAACCTTTTGAATTGATCCTTGGGTTTTTACTGAATGCAAAATAAGCTCTGTAAATCAAAGCCATCGCATCGAGAAGGAATAGTTTTTTTGGTACGGACATAAAAATTACCTTTATTAAATTAAAAAACAAAGATTAAACAATATTGTGTAAACAAAGTTAAATAGTTACTTTTATTCCATAAATATAAAATAATAATTTGTAATGCCGAGGATTAAAAAAAACCAGAAAAAGATCTTTGTTCTCGATACTTCAGTCATTCTATATAATCACAATGCCCTTAACAGTTTTGAAGACAACGATGTAGTCATCCCTATAACAGTTTTGGAAGAGCTCGACAATTTTAAAAAGGGTAATGAAACCAAAAATTTTGAGGCAAGGGAATTTATCCGCATTATGGACCGCCTTTCAATCAATGGCTCATTGCAAAACTGGATACCGCTTGAATTTCCAAATTCCGGAATGTTCAAGGTTCAGATGAACGAAATCCCTGAAAACGGACTCAATGCCATTAAAATTTTTGGGGAAACCAAACCCGATCACCGGATACTGAATGCAGCAATAAGGTTAAGTCAGGAAAAACCCGGGTACAAAGTTATCCTGGTAACCAAAGATGTGAACCTTCGCATCAAGGCCAAGTCCTTGAATATTCCTTCTGAGGATTTTGAAACAGGCAAAATCAAAGACCTGGATTCTCTGTACTCAGGAATCACTCTTCTCGAAAATGTGGATCCTGTGGCTATTGATTTGCTTTACCGCGAAGGTTTGTGCGATGCAAAGGACATTGCAGTTGACAAACCGATCCCGAATCATTACTTTATTTTAAGGAATGAAAAATCGTCGGTTCTGACAACATATAATCCGAAACTGGAAAAAATTGAGCGGGTCGAAAAAAAGCCTGCATATAAGATCATGCCCCGCAATGCCGAGCAAGTGTTTGCACTTCATGCCATTACCAATGATAACATAAAGCTGGTTACGCTGCAGGGTGTTGCCGGAACCGGAAAAACTTTACTGGCTCTTGCCGGAGCCTTAGACCAGAAGAGAAGCTTTAAGCAAATTTATCTTGCAAGGCCAATAGTTCCTCTGAGCAATAAAGACATCGGTTATCTTCCCGGCGATATCAAATCCAAGCTGAATCCTTACATGGAACCACTGTGGGATAACCTGAAATACATTCAGAACCAGTATAATGAAAAAGACAAGGAGTTTAAAAAGATCACCGAAGCCATTGAGAGTGAAAAGCTGATGATACAACCGTTGGCCTATATAAGGGGAAGAAGCATTTCGAATGTTTGCTTTATTGTGGATGAGGCGCAGAACCTGACTCCGCACGAGATAAAGACTATCATAACCCGCGCCGGCGAAGGGACCAAGATCATCTTTACCGGCGATATTTATCAGATAGACACTCCTTACCTTGATTCGCAAAGTAACGGGCTGTCGTACCTCATAGATAAGATCAAGCATCACGATATTTACGCACATATAAGGCTGGAGAAAGGGGAACGATCGGAACTGGCAAATCTGGCGAATGAGTTGCTGTAGGAAGGAGGTTGCTGGTTTCTGGTTACTGGTGCTGGTTGAACGCGATGGCAGGAAAGGATTAAACCGATTTAACAGAGCCTAAGCTGAATAGAGAAATTCTGGCAGAATTACTAACTGGCAATTAGTAATTTTACCTAATTTTGCTAATTGACAATTAGTAAAATTATGAATAAAGCGGATTTAAAAAAAGTCATTATTTCCCAGGCTGAAAATTCAAGGGAAATAAAGTATGTCTCACGTGATAATAAATTGCAGGACAAAATCTCAGCAATTGATCCCTTCATTAGAATTATCACTGGAGTGCGAAGATGCGGAAAATCAACGCTCTTACAACATATTAGGGAAGGAAATGCAGAAAAAGATTTCACCATAAATTTCGATGATAACAGGTTAATTGGATTTACATCTGACGATTTTGAAAAACTCAATGAAGCATTTAACGAATTATTCAAACCGCAAAAAACATGGTACTTTGATGAGATCCAGAATGTTTCCGGTTGGGAAAGATTTGTTCGCAGGCTACATAATGAAGGCAATAAGGTATTTATCACTGGCTCGAATGCCAGGATGCTTAGCGATGAATTAGGTACTCATCTAACAGGAAGATATTTACAGACCGAGCTGTTCCCGTTTACCTTTGCTGAATACCTCCGTTTTGCAGATATTGAGGTAAATGAAAAGGATTTTTTTACTTCATCCAGAATTATTATTTTAAAAAAAGCTTTTCACGAATACGTAACACTTGGAGGATTTCCTGAATTTCTTCAAACTAAAAATCCAGATTACCTGAAGACACTTTATGATAACATTATTTACCGGGATGTCGTTTCGCGGTACGGAATAAAAAACAGCCGGATACTGATCGAAATGTCGCACTTTCTTATTAGCAACATTTCGAAGGAAACCAGTTACAATGCTCTTAAAAAGACTTTTGGTATCGCCAATGCCGTTACCATAAAGGAGTATATCGGTTATCTCGAAAACTGTTATCTTCTGTTTTCTGTCAATAAATTTGATTATTCGCTGAAAAAGCAACTTGCCAATCCTAAAAAGGTATATTGTATAGATTCAGGCCTGGCAAATTTCATATCCTTCAAGTTCAGTGAAAACATGGGCAGACAACTTGAAAATATTATCTATTTGCATTTGCGGAAAAGTAACTTCGACATATATTACCATAAAAATAATTTCGAATGCGATTTTATTGCGGTCGAAAACGGGAAGGCTATTATGGCTATCCAGGTATGCCAATCCATTGACGACGCTGACACCCGGAAAAGAGAGCTGAGGGGACTGGCAGAGGCAATGCAAATGTTCAGCATTACTGAAGGCTTCATTATTTCTGAAGATGAAGAAGAAACTATTGAGGAAACAGGTTACACAATTAAGGTTATTCCCATTTGGAAATACTTATTGACTTGAACTGATAGTTTAGACAGAATGATAAATTTTATTATCAATTATATTTTTATTAAGAACATTCCTGGCATTATCGCTTAATAATCTTTCCGCTTTCGCTGAAACCTTTTTTCCCCGTAATGACATAGAAATAAACTCCCGAAGGAAAATGAGAGATATCAAAAGTTTGTACGGAAGGCAGAGGCAGGGATATTACCTTTTCGCCTGTGGAGTTATAAACGGAAAGCTCGAGTCCGGAATAAAGCCCGGTGACAAAGGTGATTTCAGACGTGGACGGGTTGGGATAAACAAGGATTTGCTTTTGATCCTTTGCTATTTCTTCCTGAGTGCCGGTAATCGGGTTGTAATAACCGGTGCTGTCAATTTTCAGGATGTGGACATCGCGCTGGTTTGGGATAGAGTCGTTCCAGTCGTAACGGGTTGAAAAAATGAGAGCGCCACCATCGGAGGTAGCAAGGATTTTATAAGCCATGTAATTTACTTCACCTTTATAGAACTTTTGCCAGAGTATTTCGCCATCGTGGTTCAGTTTATAAAGTAAAATCCAACGCTGTTCAGGATAAAAAAACAAAGGTGGATCCCACGTACAGGGATAGGAGCCACCAAAATATATTGCATCAGGGTTAACGGTGAAACTTTGTGATGTATAATAAGTAATTTTGTCATCAATTTTATACGTATTATGATCAATGATTTGACCAGTATTTGTTACTTTGATAAAAGCCAGGAAATCACCGTATGTGAATGGGTAAATATCCAATTCTCTGCCTGCAACATAATAGTAGCTTGAATCCAGTCCAATTATTGCATTTCTAGGTAAAAGGCGTTGTGGGTACATTATCACTGTATCAACATTTAAGCTGTCCTTATCAATTATGTTAAATGAATGATTTGTGTCCCAGTACCTAAATAAATGATATTTATTGAGAGAAGGTATTTCAATAAGTGTGCTGGCAAGGGTTCCATTTTGTGAATAGGTTTTTTCCCTAATTAAATTGCCTTCAGTGTCCCTTTCTTCAATAGTAATACCCATCTCATCCTTACCTGAAAAGACTAACAGACTATCTGTTGAATATATCACATCAAAGAAATATTCATCGATAACTTCATCTCCAACAATAAATTCACCTATAATTTCAAGGCCCTCATTTAATTTCACAATAAAAATTTGCTTATCACCAGTATTAATATTTTCACACTGTCCGATTAGGATAAATACTTCCTGTTCAATGAAAAAAATATTACTTACATAATTCAATTTATATGCGGCATAGTTAAAATAAATAAAACAGCTATCAATATAATCTCCAGTATTTGAGTTAATTTTATAAACAATGACATTATAATCTGAAGTTAAATAATCCCCGTAATTTAATGCAAAAACAGTTTCCTCATCATTTGAATTAAGAGCACCATAAACAATATCATCTTCCAAAGTACTAAGGTATGTTTCGAAGGTCTGAGAATTTATCTTACATAAAAGTATTAAGGAATAAGTTATAATGTTAAAAAATATTCGTTTCATTTTTTTGATTTGAATAAGAAAAAAATGAGACCCAAATAAAAAAGGATCTCATCTTTTATTGAAAATTATTCACCTCCGCCGCCACCTGAATGAGGAATACCATAACTGATATAATTAAAATAATGTACGTAAAGTACTCCTTGGACGATTACATCATAATCGAAAAATGCTTCTATTCTGGATTTGCCTTCAGGTTTTAACTGATTTACTACATTTTGAGCTTTATTTTTCCAATAAACCATATTGGTCGAAGATAGACATTCTGAAGATTCTCCTTCCCAGAAACAATATTCCTCATCGCATGGATAGTAGCCATTGTAAATTCCATAGAAAGTTTCTATATCAGTCCAATAATCTGCTTGTACTTCCGAACAATTAATGATTCCTCTTATTCTATCAGATGCATCTTTACCGCTTTCTGAATATCCATTGCATTTGCCTAAATCTAAAACAGGATACCACCAATCCGTTGAATTTAGTGTGCAAGGATTTGGTGGCCCTCCTAAAACAACAGTAATTAATTTAATTTCTGCAACTCCGTCAACTATTTGTTTTAGTTCAACATCTGCAACAAGAAGTTTGATTTCATTAGTAACCTTCTCTGTTGAGAACTCAAGTAAGTCCTCGTACAAAGCAAATGCATCGTTTTCGGAAATATAAAATTCGTTATTTTCACCCAAAAATACTTCGGTGGTTAGTAATAAGGAGTCGGAAATCAATTCTTCAAGATTTTCTTTTTCACCCCGAAATTCGTAGTTCACTGCGGCTTCAATAGTCCATTCGGCTTCGCCGAGATTTATATCTCCGCCGCTTTTATATCCAGCCTTATAATTTTTATAACGCTGGTTGAATTGAGTAATCAAAGGAACAACCTGATCCTCCACAGAGGAAAAATGTGTAATTTTTCCAGTAGTTGCAACCTCTTTCTGGTCAGATTTTGAGCAAGCATTGATAACCAAAATACCAATGCCAATAATGGCAATTGCAGCCATCAGAATAAGCGCTTTCTTTTTCATTGTTTAATTTTTTTAAGTTTATAATACGTTGATTTTGAAAACGCTAAAAAAAAAAAAAAAAAAAAAACGAGAAATGCAAGTTATTTCTCATTTATTTTCAAGGAATCTGTTGCTAAAGATTATTCTTTGTAATCTTTGCACACCTTTATAAATTATTTAAACGAAATATTTTTCGGTTTTAATAAGTCTTAGGTATTTTATTATTCCGGATAAACATTGATGTTCATTTCCGAACAATTTTTATCTTTGACCTTTGATTTTTACAGTTTTTAAAGTATGGATAAGTTAAATGCTAAAATTTTAATTGTGGATGACGATCAGGATGTTTTGCTTGCCGCCAAGCTTTTTCTGAAACAACATTTTGAGATCGTTCACACTGAAAACAACCCCGGAAACATTCCAGCCCTGCTTGCCAACGAGAATTATGATGTGGTCCTTCTCGATATGAACTTTTCGAAGGATGCCACCAGCGGCAAGGAAGGTTTTCACTGGCTGAACGTGATTCTTGAGATAGATCCGGCTGCTGTCGTCATTTTTATTACGGGATACGGAGATATTGAACTGGCGGTGCAGGGAATTAAGGAAGGCGCCACCAATTTTCTGCTGAAACCCTGGGAAAACAAAAAGCTGCTTGCAACCATCACAGCCAACCTTAAAGTTAGAGAGTCGAAGAAAGAACTTGAAGATTTACGAAGCAAGCAAAAAGTTCTCATTGCCGATCAGGATCAGGCTTACAGTGAGATCATCGGGCAGTCGGCAGCAATGAGCCAGGTTCTGATTGCGGCCCAAAAAGTGGCGGTAACGGAGGCAAATGTCCTCATACTTGGTGAAAATGGTACAGGAAAGGAACTGGTCGCCAGAGCCATTCACCGGGCATCGAACAGGAAAAACGAAGTCTTTATCAGCGTTGATCTGGGAGCCATCAGTGAATCGTTATTCGAAAGTGAGCTTTTTGGGTTTAAAAAAGGAGCATTTACGGATGCAAAGGAGGACCGTGCCGGACGCTTTGAAGCGGCTAATAAGGGAACTATTTTTCTTGATGAAATTGGCAATCTTACACTTGGCTTGCAGTCGAAGCTGCTGAGTGTACTGCAGAACCGGAAGGTAGTGCGTTTGGGAACCAATAAGGAAATCCCGATTGATGTGCGGTTAATTTGTGCCACAAATATGCCGTTGTATCAGATGGTGATCGAAAATAAATTCAGACAGGATTTGCTTTACAGAATCAATACTGTAGAAGTGAAAGTGCCTTCCCTGAAAGACCGTCTTGATGATTTACCGCCATTGATTGAACACTTTCTGAAAATCTATTGCAAAAAATACAATTTACCACTCAAACGGGTAAGTTCATCTACGCTCAGGCGACTTGAAAAGCACAACTGGCCCGGCAATATAAGAGAACTTCAACATTCAGTGGAAAGGGCGGTTATTATGAGCGAAGCGCAGGTACTCGAACCCGGTGATTTTTTCCTCTCGCAAATGGAAAGCAATAAACAGGAAAATACAGGTACATCAATGAACCTTGAGGAAACCGAGAAAATCCTTATCCGGAAAGTAGTTGATAAACACGGTGGAAACATCAGTAAAGCAGCCAAAGAGTTAGGACTGACAAGGGCGTCACTTTACCGCAGAATTGAAAAATATGATCTTTAAACGGTTTTATTTTATCGTAATCCTCCGGGTCATTCTTTTGCTCGCTACCTTGTTTCTTTTTGTTTTCCTTGTTACTGTGGCGAAACATGAAGTCAGCAGCATTATACTGGCCCTGCTGATCCTGTTAGAAACCTGGTGGCTGATCATTTATGTAAACCGGACAAATGCAAGGCTCACAAATTTTTTTGACAGCATCCGCTACTCCGATTTTTCAACTTCATTCTCCGACCGGAAAGTCGGGAAAAGTTTTGAAAAGCTCAGCCATTCATTTAATGAAGTCATTGATGAATTTAGGAAAAATAGAGCTGCAAAGGAGGAACAATATAATTATCTGCAAACTGTTGTCCAGCATATAAACATAGGAATTGTCTGCTATGGAAAGGATGGTAAAGTGGATATGTACAATAATGCAGCAAAACGGCTTTTCAGGAAAAACATCCTCCGGAATATCAGCGAGCTTGCGGTTGTAAAAAAAGAATTTCCTGAAATTTTGATGAGCCTGAAGGCCGGCGACAAAACGCTGATCAAGATTTTTACCGAAGACGAACTTAAGCAACTATCGCTTTATGCTACTGAATTCAGGATGCGTGGAGAAGAGTTTGTTTTGGTGGCATTTCACGATATTCACGCCGAATTAGAGGAAAAAGAAATTGAATCGTGGCAAAAACTGATAAGAGTTCTGACCCATGAAATTATGAATTCCATTACTCCGATTTCTTCATTGGCCTCCACTGTTCATGAAATGCTTATAGATGAAACCGGAAATGAATTTCAATTAAAGCCAGTTGATAAAGAAGATGTCGAAAGCATCGAGAATGCTCTGACTACGATACAGAACAGGAGTCAGGGTCTTCTGAATTTCGTTGATATATACAGAAACCTAACGAGGATTCCAAAACCCAATTTCAGGTATTTTTATGTAAGCGAAGCTTTCGACCGCATTGAATTATTATTGAAACCTAAAATTGAAAATTTAAAGATTTCGTGCAATTGTAAAGTTCTGCCAAAGGATTTAATGCTTACTGCCGATCCCGATCTTCTTGATCAGGTTATCATTAATCTGGTTCTGAACGCAATTGATGCCGTAAAGAATAAGGAAAATGCCGAAGTATCTCTGATTGCCTATAATAACCAAAATAATAAAACAACAATTGAGGTCGCTGACAATGGTACAGGAATTAAGCCGGATATTATTGATAAGATATTTATGCCGTTCTTTACATCTAAATCAGAGGGTTCAGGAATCGGATTGAGCCTGTCAAGGCAAATAATGCACTTGCACAAGGGTACGATATCTGTCAAATCAAAACTTGATGAAGGCACGGTTTTTACTTTAACGTTTTAAATTACATCAAAGAGAAATGATGAAAAATACTTTTTGGATACTTGTAATTCCCGGAATAATTTTTACTTCATGCGGTGATGGTAAAATGCCAAATAATTCAGGAGCCGGCGATACCGGTACTGCAAAAATCAATATACCGGTTTTTAATTCCGATTCAGCATATACTTACATCAGTGAACAAGTAAATTTTGGCCCCAGGGTACCGAATACTGAAAATCATAGCCTATGCGCCCAATATCTTTTTAATAAGCTAAAGGAATATTGTGATACTTCAATTGTACAATCTTTTAAAACCAGGGCTTTTGATGGAACAATATTAAATGGTAAAAACATTGTGGGTTCTTTTAACCTCGATAGTAAATTCAGGATTTTGCTATGCGCTCATTGGGATTCGAGACCATTTGCAGATCATGATCCTGATCCCTCTTTGAGAAAAACACCCATTGATGCTGCAAATGATGGCGCAAGCGGTGTAGGTGTTTTACTAGAAATAGCAAGACTGATTCATGCTACAAAACCTCAGACGGGTATTGATATTTTATTATTGGACACAGAAGATTATGGCCCACCCTATGATTTACCAGTTGATGATTCAAAGGATCAATATGGATTAGGTTCACAATACTGGTCGCAAAATCCTCATGATCCTGATTATGTTGCGAGGTACGCGATATTGCTCGACATGGTCGGCGCTAAGAATGCCCGCTTCTACATGGAAGGATATTCTTTGAATTATGCAGCCGGAATTCTTAAAAAAGTCTGGAATACAGCTCACAGGATAGGATATTCAGAATACTTTATTTTTGAACAGGTGGGTTATATTGACGATGATCATAAATACATTAATGAAATGGCCAGGATTCCTGCCATTAATATCATTCACCTGAATCCTGATTCTTCGAACGGAAGTTTCTTTGAATACTGGCATACCACCGGGGACAATCTTAGTGTGATTGATAAAAATACCCTTATGGTTGTCGGGCAAACCTTACTTACGGTAATTTTCGAAGAAAAATAAATTGATTTATCCCAAATTGAAAAAATAACGGATCCCCTTTAAAATCAAAGCCACCCAGGGAAATAGGGTGGCTTAGCAAATCAAGGTAAGGTAATCTACGTGGTAAGGTGTCCTATTCAATCGAGAATTTACCAGAATATAAATTACTACCCTGTAATTCAACAAAATATAATCCTTTTTCGAGATTGATGGCATCAATTGATATTTCATCCTTATTAGTTGTAGCCGATCCGATCAATTGTCCATCCGCATCAAGAATACTTACATGATAAAACTCTTTGTAAGGATTAAAAAATTCGACCGTTGCCTTGTTGCCAAAATCAGCAGGATGAATAGCAAACGTCATACATTCAGCAACGTCATTTCTCGCCTGAATATTATAATTCCCGGAAAACTCCGTGATAAAATAATTTTTCCAGTTTTTGCTTTTCCTGTCTTCTGTCAACATGGATAAAACAAAAAAATCGTCCGAGTTTACAAACAGGGACTTTCCAAAACTCATCCAATTATGTGAGTTCTTTTGCCAGACAAAGACCAAATGTTCTTCCAGGGAACCATTCGTGCTGTAAAAGTACTCTTCTTTTATCAGGTTTTTTCCTTTCGAACCCCGTAATTTTATTTTGGTCTTCTCGGTTATCTTGTTGCTCTCGTTATATTTATAAGTATAATTAAATTCATTATCCCAGTCCTTGCCATTCCAGTTGGCGAGATTTTCATTCAAAAGTAAATCATTCGAATTATAATAGTACTGATACTTGAGAAAATTTGTCCATGCTTTTTCATATTTCTGAATTACCTTTTCCTTAAGTCTTCCTTCAGGAGTATAGATGAGAATCTCCTTTGAGGAATTTACATATTTTCCTTTAAAAATATTCTGATGTGTAATTTGGGTCAATTTACCATCTCTGTCGTAAGAATAAACTTTCCTGTAGTTATCCTGCCATTTCAGCTTAGTATCGTTCCAGTATTGTTCGAATTCTTCAATAACATGGCCATTATTATAATAATAGGCTTTAAAATTATAATTGACCCACTGATCAAACTGATTTACCTGGATAAGTTCTGAAATAACCAGTCCATTATCATAGGTGGTTATAATCCTGTCGAAATTTTCCCAGTCATTTGATATATTATTCCATTGACGTGTGAAGGAAGTATCGTAGGTAATTTGGGAATAAACACTGGCTGAAATAATCAGGCTTATTATTGTTGTGCAGATTGACCTCTTTGTTGTTTTAAAACTTTTCATTTTACACTTGATTTGCTTGGTGTATCATTTTTCCAACTTTGTGCCAACCATATAATACATTGAAATGCAGCTTTTTATTAAAATAATTTGGTAATTTTAAAGTTTCTGTCCGGGATTTTGATTCCCAATTTGAAACCAAATGCAAATATAAGAAAATATATTAAAATCGAAAATGATAATTTATTTGCAAAAAAAGCCCCTGTTTTTTACAGAGGCTTTTGCAAATTATTGCATTTAGATTATTTCTTTTCTGAAGGGGCTGAAGATTGGTTTTCTTCTGTTCCGGAATTTTTCTCTGTCTTTTTTACATCCTCCTTAAAGTCGAATTTAATAGGAATATTTAAGATTGTTCTTACCGGCTCTCCCTTTTGTTTACCTGGTTCCCAATCGGGCATGTTTTGGATTACCCTGAATGCCTCTTCATCACATCCCCCGCCGATACCCCTTATTACCTTTACAGTGGATATTTTCCCATCCTTTTCAACTATAAAGGAAATATATACCGTTCCTTTTATTCCATTTTTTCGGGCTGCCTCCGGGTAGTGGATGTTTTCAACCATGTATTTAATACGTGCTTCATCACCTCCTGGAAACCTGGGCATTTTCTCGACAACTGTAAAAACCTCCTTTTCCTGTGTTTGTATTTCCTGTTTGGAAACATCTGAATTTGATTTTACAGGATTTTCCTGAGCTGTTATTCTTTTACTAACTGTTATTGAAAAAAGAACAGTCAATGCTATTGCCATTGGAAATACCAATATCATCTTCAGCAATGCGATACGGTTTGTTTTTGATTTTGACATCATAAAGAACCTCCTTTTAATTAATGAATGATTAAAACTATTAAATAAATAATTTATCTGCATTTCAAATGTTTGATTAACCAGCATGGACTGGTATTCAACTTTATTGATCCCTTCTTGTAATACGCCCTTGTCAGCAAGAAATTCATGAAGACTTTTAAGAGAACTTTTATAAAACCATATAAAGGGATTATACCATTGAAAAATTGAAATTAATTCAAGGATTAGCAAATCAACCGAGTGTTTTTGGCGAATATGAACCTTTTCGTGTAAAACTATTATTTCCAGTTTTTTCTGATCGGTAATTATATATCCGATGAATATCCTGTTAAAAAATGAAAATGGAGTAGTTCCTTTATGAGTACATGTGATTTTCACTCCCTTGTGAACCGTATGACCATTTTTATGGACTAAAAGGCCTGTTCGGCCCAAAATGAAAAGAAACTTTAGTAAAAAAAATGCAGTTCCTGTAAAATAGACTTTCGCCAAAATTTGGAAAAGGTTTATATTTTCATTTATTGTTACAGCAAGTTTATCCGGTGAAACTACTATAGTTTCGAGTAGGTAAGAGTAAACAGTTTGCATATTACTAACCGACAATCTGATATTCAACAGAGGAATAAGAAAAGATAGTACTGCCGAAAGCATAAGATAAAATCTCTGCAGGTTGAAAAAAGTGTCCTTTCGCATGAAAAGCCAGTAAACACAATAAAGTAAAGCGAGTATGGTACCCGATTGCAACAGGTATATAATCATATTACTCATGTCAGATTTGATTTTTGTTTTACAATTTCCTCTTCCATCAGGTTTTTCATCTCTTCCAGATCCTGAATACTTATGTTTTTATCATTCGACAGAAATGAAGCCAACGTTTGGTATGAATTATTAAAATAATTTCTTACAAAGCCCTTGAAATAAATGCTGGTATAATCTTTTTTAGAAATTTTCGGGAAATATTCATGAGTCTTACCATAAGCATGATGGTCCACAAAATCCTTTTTCTCAAGGATTCTGACTATTGTGGAAATCGTATTATATGCCGGCTTGGGCGATGGAAGTTTTTCAAGGATGTCATTAACAAATCCCTTTCCTAATTGCCATAAAATTTGCATTACTTGTTCTTCTGCTTTTGTAAGTTCTTTCATTTAAAACTATATTTGTAGTTTAATAACTAATAATTTAGTTATTTATTGCAAAAAAAATTGTTTTGTGTTATTTATACAACTACTAATTGAGTTTTAGATCAATGTACTTGGTTTAATTCTGTGACAAACCGACATTTATTTGTCAATCTGGGATTTTTTTATTTTATCGTCTTTAGTCAATCCCGATTTGATCTCAATATTAATTCCATCGGATAAGCCGGTTTGAATATATTTTTTTTCAAATGTCTGCGGAGCGGTTTCGATTTCAACAAAAGCTGAATCTTTCTCAAATTGAAGCAATGCTTCACTGATTGCCAGTACACTGTCCCTTTTGTCGAGAACAATATCGGCATTTGCGCTATATCCTGCCCTTATAAACAATGTATCAATAAGGTCAACAGCCGCTTTTATTTCAAATTGAATAGCTCCGTTTTCGACTACTCCTTTGGGTGAAATATTCTCAAGTATTGCATGAAAACTTACATCGTTTATTGCGCCAACTGTGAGTATCAGGTCCATTCCTTCTTTTATTTTTCCGACTTCGCTTTCATCTACCTTACCTTCAAAGATCATTTCTCCCATATCCGCAACTACAGCAACAGTGGTTCCGTCGTTGAAGGTATTGCTTTCAATTACTGAATTCCCGATTTCTACTGGTATATCCAATATCATTCCGTCAATGGTTGAAGAAATTAGTGTGTTCGTGGCTTCCCCTGCCTTTTTTGTTTGTCCTTTCTTAATAAGTTCAAGATTGTTTTCAGCAGCAATTAATTCTTCCTGAGCATTTTTGAATTGAAGCTCAAAAGTTTCATAATCGGTTTTTGATGTTACTTTTTGTTCATAAAGGCCTTTCTGACGATCATAATTTCGTTCTGAATTATCAAGAGATATTTTCGCTCTGTTAACCCTCGACTCGGCATTATTGAGGTTAACCATATCCGGAATGATCCTGATTTTAGCAATAAGGTCACCTTTATGTATGGTTTTTCCTTCTTCCACATATAAGTCCTCTATGATTCCTGATACCTTCGGTTTGATCTCAATTTCTTTCCTTGGAACCACTGAACCAGTCGCAACAGTTTTTTTGACAATATTTGTAACTATCGGTGTAGCTGTATCAAAAACAACCGGCTTTGCCTGGGACTTGTTGTACAAGAAATAGATTGTAAATATAAAGCCGCCTATGATAACGACTAAAATAAAAATTTTAAAGAATGTTTTCATGTTGATTAATTTTCTGAATTTCAAAACTAAAGTTCATCCCGTAAAGCGTCAATTGGTTTAATACTGACCGCTCTTTTGGCAGGAATCAATCCTGCAAATACTCCCGAAATCACAAGAATACCAAGAGATTTCATAGCTGCAATAAAATCAACTTCCGGATTAGAAAACATTGTTGCCTCTGCTCCGGAAGAACTAAGAATATAATTCAGGAGTTCAAGCAGACCTACACCAAGGGCAAGACCAAAATAACCTGCAAATGCCGTAAGAAATACTGATTCAATAATGATCTGGCTGATAATATTAACAGGTGTTGCACCAATTGCCCTCTGAATACCAATTTCTTTAGTCCTTTCCTTCACAACAATAAGCATGATGTTGCTAACGCCAATGACTCCTGCAAGCAAAGTACCTATACCTACAATCCAAACCAGTCCCCTGATACCTTTAAATAAATTTGTCATTTTATTCCATTCCTGTTCCAGATTAAATGAACCTACAGCCCGGTCATCATCAGGATGAATGGTATGTCGCTGCCTTAAAAGTTCTTTGGCTTTTTGTTCAACTAAAGTAACGGGAATATTTTTTTTCGCAGTAATAGAATACCAGCCAACCATATCGCCATAATTATACACTTTCTGAAGGGTAGTAAATGGTATGTAAATCGCCTGGTTTTCATGGTCAGCCTGTTGGTCGTTTTTTTTCGATTTGAACATTCCGATTACCTGAAAGTAAACACCCTGGATTTGAATATATTCACCAATAGGATTTTCATCAGGTTTGAACAATTCATTAACAACCCGTGTCCCTATCACAGCCACTTTCCTTTTATCCTTAATATCAATATCGTTAATAAATCTGCCGGAAGTTATACTCACGGGATCAATAATATTTATTTCAGGATAATCGCCCTGAATGTTAAATCCACCGGTTCTGTCACCCCTGACCACATTGTTATTCCCCTCACCACCCCAACCCTGAAGCCTTGGAGCTATATATTCTATTTCAGGAATATTATCTTTCAAAGCCTGGGTATCACCATTATTGAACCTGTAAAATCTTCCCCTTTGAAAGCCCTTATAGGGCATGGAGGTGGTCCGGGTCCACATAAAAACACTGTTGGTGGCCATGTCGCCCATATCCTGAGAGGCGCCGTTATATAAACCCTCTCCGGCACCCATCATGATGATCAGCATGAATATACCCCAGAAAACACCGAACGCAGTAAAAAAGGTCCTTATTGGATTTTTCCTCAGGGCAAAATAGATTTCATGCCATTTATCAAGATCGAAGATTTTCATTTTTGCTTTATTCATCCCGCAGTGCTACAACCGGTCGTACAGCCGCTGCCTTACGGGCAGGGACAAAGCCGGCAATAGCTCCAGCAATAATAAGTATTAATGTAGCTCCCAAAGCAACATTGATATTGACTTCAGGTTTAGAAAAATAATCCGTGTCAGGGAGATTTTTTGATACAATTTCCAGTAATCCGACTCCCAGAACAAGGCCAAGATAACCTGCAAACGAGGTTATTAATATGGACTCCATCATGATCAGGCTGATTATTGATCCCGGTGTAGCGCCCATAGATTTCCTGATCCCTATTTCTTTAGTCCTTTCTTTTACAACGATCATCATGATGTTACTCACACCGACTATTCCTGCTATTATAGTCCCTATCCCGATAACCCAGATAAAGAGCCTAATGTTGGCGAAAAGCGTCATGAATTTCATATAATTTTCAACATTATTCCAAACAAAAACAGCCCTCTGATCGGCTGGATCGAAATGGTGCCGCTGAGCGAGATCCTTTCTGATCTCTTCTGCCATTTCAATACTCCGGTCAACACTGGCATTTCCCACCGTCATTGCAATGGTGCCGACTTCATTTAACCGGTTAAACACCATTTGACCTGTTGAAAGGGGAATATATATGCGTGATACATCCCTGTCGCCTCCGGGATCTTCAAAAACACCGATTACTTTAAAAGGAATTCCAGTAACATGGATGTACTTTCCGATAGGATCCTCGCCCTTGAATAATGCCTTTTCCACAAGATTACCGATTGCCGTAACCTTCCTGCATTCAATTATATCCAACTGGTTTAAAAATCTCCCTTTAACGGGAATAAGTTTTTCAACTTCGCCATAGTCAGGATGGGTGCAAAAAATATCAAATGCACCATATTCATTTTTATAGGAAAGGGTAGTGTTTTGCCAGATTCTGAGATTACCGGAAATGTACTCAACGTCTTCAACTTTTTTAATCTGTTCGTAATCTTTATTCCCGAACTCAATGAATCTGCCTGGTTTATATCCCTTATATGAAATACTTGTTGTACCCTGGTTAACCCATAAGGTATTTTCAGCGTCACCTTTGAACTCTTTTTGCACTCCGTTTTCCAAACCATAACCGGATCCGAGCAGAATAATAAGCATAAAAATCCCCCAGGCAACACTAAACCCAGTTAAAAAAGTACGCAGTTTGTTTTTATTTATCGTACTATAGATTTCCTGCCATTTATCCAGATCGAACATAAAAATTATTTAAAAATTCTGATAATCCAATTAGGCTCGTCAAGCCATTGATTGTTCTGCGAGCCATTTTTTACGTTCTCCATTAGTTACTATGGATTCAATAATTCCATCTTTAAGCCTGATTATTCTTTGCGTTTTTGCCGCAATGTCCCTTTCATGCGTTACAATCAGAACAGTAATTCCCATATTATTGATTTCTTTAAAAAGATCCATCATTTCCATTGATGTTTGTGAATCGAGCGCTCCGGTCGGCTCATCAGCGAGGATCATTGATGGTTCAGAAATAAGAGCCCGGGCAATCGCAAGCCTCTGTTTCTGACCGCCTGATAATTCATTAGGTAAATGATGCGCCCATTCTTTCAGACCGAGTTTATCGAGATACCCCATTGCTTTTTCATTTCTCTTTTTCCGGCTCACCTTTTTATAATAAAGCGGAAGGGCTACATTTTCCATTGCATTTTTAAATGAAATAAGATTAAACGACTGAAACACAAAGCCGATGTGCCTGTTCCTGTATAGAGCTGCCTTTTTTTCATTCATGTTTTGAATAAGCTCACCATTAAGGAAATACTCTCCCTGATCATAATTATCAAGAATTCCGAGAACGTTTAATAAAGTAGATTTACCTGAACCGGAGGAACCCATGATAGAAACCAGTTCACCTTTGCCTATTTCAAGATCAACTCCCTTTAAAACATGCAATGTATTCGAACCTGAAGTATATGATTTATGTATGTTCTTTAACCGGATCATTTTTTTTATCTTTATTTACCTTCATTAACAGTTACTATATTTTTTGGTTTATTAACATGAGATTCTATTTTCATGCCAACACAAATTTGATTTTGATATTCAAATTATTATAACGATTAATAAACTGATTTAAAACAGGTAAATTGTTCAAAAATTGATAAAAAGTGTGCGGAGGCGATCATTCCGGCATTTTCGCGAGGAAGACTAATTCTAAGGCGTTGAACTAAGGACACTCAAGTATCTGAATTGAATTCTACAACCATTTAAATTAATCTGGAGGTCAAAAAAAAAGCCGGCGATATTTTTTATGCCGGCTAAATGTTTCTTTGGAAATCTTATTGTTTACTAATATGCTTATTAAGGAACGTTTCCATTGACCTGTAAAATTCAAATCTGTTTTCTTCATTGTGGAAACCATGGCCCTCGTTATCCTTTACAAGATATTCCACATCAATACCACGTGCTTTCATTGCTTTAACCATCTGATCTGACTCATCTTTATTTACCCGCGGATCATTTGCGCCCTGAGCAATAAATAAAGGAACTACAATTTTATCGGCCTGATAAACTGGTGATACTTCCCGAAGTAAGAGACTGTCGTTTTTCGGATCGCCCACCATTTCATAAAACATATCGAGCATTGGTTTCCAGTAAGGGGGAATGGTCTGCATAAAAGTAAACATGTTGGAAACTCCCACATAATCCACACCGGCCGCGTAGAGCTTTGGCTCTTTTACCAGGCCCATGAGTGTTGCATATCCGCCATAGCTTCCACCATAAATAGCAATTCTTTTTGGGTCGGCTATTCCTTTTTCAATTAACCAGTTTGTGCCGTCGGTAATATCATCCTGCATTTCGAGTCCCCACTTTTTGAATGAAGCCTGCCAAAAAGCTTTACCATAGCCTGTGGACCCTCTGAAATTCATCTGAAATACGGCATAGCCCCGGTTCGCAAGGAACTGCACCTCCGGGTTGAAACCCCATCCATCACGATGCCATGGACCGCCATGAGGATTAACAATGACCGGAAGATTTTTGGCTGTTTCAATTGTGTAACCTTTTGGAAGAGTTAAATAGGAATTTATTGTCAGCCCATCACGCGTTTGATAGGTTACAGGATTTACATTCCCCATTTCATTTTCATCAATCCAGGGGCTTACATCAACGATCTTTTCAAGTTTATCTGAAGTTTTATCATATATATAATAGGAACCCAGTGACCTGTCGCTATAGGTCCGGATGATAAATACTGTCTCATCCTTGTTATAAGCACTAATACCGATTTCATATTGGCCGAGATCCTTGTTAAGGCGTTCAAATAACATCCTGGTTTCTTCATCAAAGAAATACCTCTCATTTTTCCATGAAGTAAAAGAAGCAGCCGTTATGACCTTTCTTTTATGTGAATAATAAACTCCTTCAACATCAAAATCAGGATTTTCATATAGGACATTTACCTCTTTTCCGGCTGCAATATCGAATTCAATAACCACACTTTTATCCCTTCCAAGATTGGAAGTACCGATGACGTTTTTATTGTCAAAAGTGAAAAAATAAGGTGAAACATTGTCTTTAAAACTGGTGGTAAGAACATCTTTCCATTCGTCTTTTTCGGTCTCACGATAAAGTATACTTGTATTAACGCCATCAACAATGGCAAATGCTACTCTTAACTTTCCATCATGATCGAACATCCAGCCCTGAATGTTGCCCGGATTTTCGGCGAGAATGGTCATTTCACCGGTTTTCAGGTCCAGTCTGTAAGGATCAAAAACCTCGGGATTGCGTTTATTCATTCCGATGATCACCTGATCTGGAATGTCTTCGAGTTCGTCAATTATCTGGGTTCTTACATTTTCAAAATCGGTGAAACATTTTAAATTGGTTCCGTCAATGTTAACACCATATAATTTATAATTTTCATCTCCGCCATTATCTTTCAGGTAAAGTATCTGCTCATTGTTGGGCCAAAAATAACCTGCAATATCACGGTCTGTTTCGCTTGTAATACGAATTGCCAAATCTTTTTCCCGATCCTGAACGAAAACGTTCATCCTGCTTTCGTAAGGAGCCATAAATGAAAAATATTTCCCGTCAGGTGAAATCTGGTATGCTGATTTTTCGGGATTCTTAAAAAAATCCTCCAGTGGAATTAGTTTTGCTTTCATAGGTGCCGGTGGGGTGTTTGTGCAGCTTCCGATCAAAAGGGCAATTGCCAGTATTAAAAAAGCCGCAACTAATAATTTATTTGTTTTCATTGTTAGTTTAATTTGAAATATTTGTTAGTTTAGCTGTATCCGGGCAAAAATATTGTTTTTTGGATTACATCAACTCATTTTGCCAAATAATATCACGAAGTAATCGTTAATTTGTCAATTATTTTAAAACGCTTGTTGCCTTTTCAAATGAAGAAAATCTTTAAATACCTGCTCAGGATTTTAATTGGTTTTTTTGGTTTTATCTTAATTAGTGTTATCGCTCTTTTGTGTATAGGCTATTTTTATGGGGATAAAGCAAAGCAGATCATTGTAACCGAAATCAATAAATCTCTGACCACAGAGGTTTCGGTAAAAGAGATTGAACTTAGTTTATTTGAAAATTTCCCACATGCAACAATTGAATTTTTTGATATTCAAACCAAAGAAAAGGACTCCAAAAACATTACTACACTTTTAAAAGCTAAAAGTTTATCACTTCTTTTTGATATCTATGATATTTTTTCGGGTGATTACACTATTGAAAAAATGATTTTCAGGGATGCTTTGGTGAACCTTATCGTTTTCGATGACAAATCAGAAAATTTCAACATTATGAAACCGAAAGAGGCTGGAAAGTCAGGTTCGGATATCATCAATCTGAGCAAGGTGATACTGAAAAATGTAGTTGTTTCTTTTACCAATATTCCGGCGGATCAGGAATATTTATTCACTATTAACGATGGGTACCTGAAAGGAACTTTTTCATCCGAAAAGTTTAATCTTGATTTCAAAGGCGATCTTTATTCTACCCGGATACGGTCGGGGAAAAATATGTTTTTAAAGGATCGTCAAATGGAAATCAGTTTGACACTTGATGTCAATAAAAAGAATGAACTCCTAGCGATCAGAGAGTGTCAGGTTGATATCGGTGATATTACAATTTACATTTTGGGAACCATCAAATCTGAATTATCAAATAAAAATCTTAACCTGGCTGTTCATACCGGTATATTAAGTTTAAAATCAATGATTGATCTGGTACCGGAAGATTATTTAAAAAGGATCAGGGAGATTGAACCTGATGGTGATCTGCAGTTTGACGGAACGATTGCCGGCGATTTTTCGGGTGATCTTTTGCCAGAAATAAAATTCGATTTCAGTTTAAAAAATGGAGAATTCACATACCGGCAACCCAATTTTAAAATAAAAAATGTATCGTTTAAAGGAAGTTTCGACAATGGTGAACTAAAGTCAAGTGAATCATACATTCTAAAGCTGTGGGATTTTAAAGCAGGATTAACGGCAGGAAATTTAGAGGGAGAGCTGACGCTATCAGATTTCGATAATCCCAGGGTTTTCGTAAGAATTAATTCAGCTATTAATCTTGAAAAGCTTGATGAGATTATTGTGATTGAAGATCTTCAATCAATAACAGGAAATCTGAAACTGGATTTTCAATTCAGTAATACTCTTAAAGATATCAGAAATTTCTCGGTCAAAGATTTTATTACGAGCAAAACTTCGGGAGCAATGAAGATTAGCGGTGTAACCCTCCGGTTAAAAAGTGATCCTGTAAAATATTCAGGTTTGGACGGCTCATTTAAGTTTAATAACAAGGACCTTGTCGTTGAATATTTTTCAGGAAAAATGGGACAGAGCGATTTTAAAATGAAAGGATATTTTGTGAACATACTGGCTTTTGCTTTTTCGCCCGGTGAAAATATAAAGGTAAAGGCCGATTTTACTTCTTCCTTTTTGAATATGTCAGATCTGCTAAGCGATAAAAAGGATTTATCCGGAGCCAGGTACCGGCTCAGATTTTCCGATAGAATTAATTTCGATCTCGATCTTGAAGTAAAAAAGTTCACTTTCGGAACTTTCAAGGCTGAGGATATTTCGGGGAATGTGGTTTTAAAAGATAAAAAACTAACTGTCAGTAGTACAACCCTTAATACGATGGAAGGCCAAACAACGCTGTCAGGAGTTGTGGACGGCAATTATCCCGATAAATTCCGGATCAGTTTTACTACAGGACTTCAGGGTGTAAATATCGAGAAAATGTTTTACGGTCTCGGTGAATTTGGTCAACAAAATATCACCAGCGATCATTTAAGGGGAAAGCTCGATGCTACTGTGTATTATAAATCCTTTATTGATCCGGAACTGAACATTGATGCAGCAAGTGTATATGCACTTGGCGATCTTTCTATCACAGAAGGGGAACTGATCAGGTACACTCCTCTTTACAAACTGTCGAAATATTTAAAACGTCGTGAGCTTGAGCACATCCGGTTTTCAACTCTTAAAAACCAGATCGAAATAAAGGAACAGATTGTTTATATCCCCGAAATGGATATCGAATCGAGCACGCTCAATTTAAAGCTTAACGGCACACATACATTCGGGAATATTATTGACTATCATATAGGCATTTTGTTATCCGACCTTCTTTCGAAAAATGATAAAAAAAAGGAAGAGGATATTGATGGTATTTTCCCTGAAGAGGATGGCCTTGGTAAGACTACACTGTACCTCAGCATGAAGGGAAATGTGGATGATCCCGATATTCGTTACGATACTAAAGCTGTCAGCAAAAAAATTTCTTCCGATTTAAAAAAAGAAAAACAGACGATGAAGGATGCGTTTAGGCGTGAGTTCTCAGGTAAAAACGAACCGATAGTAACAGCCGGCAAAGATGGGCCTACCGGATCCGGTACAACTAAAAAGAAAGATTTTAAAATCGAATGGGAAGAAGATCAGCCGGATGTTTCAGATAAAACCGAATTGCCTGGCAATCTAAATAAACAAACGCCTGATATTCCTGACAAAAAGGAATTCATAATCGAATGGGATGAAGAAAATGATACGATTAAATAGAGTTTGAATGCTTTATAATTCACCTTCATTCATTCCCGGCATTCTGGTCATTTACTTCACGTATTTCAAGTTTAAAGCCGGTTCCATGTACGTTGGTTATAGAAATACCAGGATCATCTTTCAGATATTTTCTCAATTTTGTAATAAAAACGTCCATGCTTCGGCCGATGAAGTAATCGTCGTCGCCCCAAACTGATTTCAGTGCCTGTTCGCGTGTCAGCAATTTGTTTTTATAAATACACAGGAGCTTGAGCAATGCACCCTCTTTCCGGGTAAGTGTATATTCAGTTCCATCCAATTTCAAAAGCATATTTTCAAAATCAAAAACATACCTGCCGATCTCGAACATTTTCTGATTACTTTCTGTCTTACCATTTTGAGCGATGAGGCACCTTTTTAATATTGCCTTGATTCTCATACTAAGTTCCTCTGTGTTGAAAGGCTTTGTTAAATAATCATCACAGCCAGCGAGGAAACCCTTAATCCGGTCTTCTTTCATGGATTTAGCAGTTACAAAAATGATGGGAGTAACATCATCATATTTACGGATATCTTCAGCAACAGAAAATCCATCTTTTTTAGGCATCATTACATCAAGAATTACAAGGTCATATTTCTTTTTGGTGAATTCCGTCATACCTGCCTCTCCGTCATTACACACAGTAGTATCATAATCCAGAAGTTCAAGATAATCCTGAATTACAACGCTCAGATTTAAATCATCTTCGACCAGTAAAATTTTCGGTCTTTGGTTTTTTTTAGCATTCAAGGTTTTAACTTTTAATTTCATATAAAATAATAGTGGTTATTAATTTTTAATCAGATTTTATACAGGAAACGATAGTATAAATCTGCTTCCTTTATTCAGTTCGCTTTTCAATTCAATTTGACCTCCCATTTTTTCAACCATCGTTTTTACATAAAAAAGTCCGATACCATATCCCTTAACATCATGGATATCGCCTCGCTGCAACCGGTGAAATTTTTTGAAAACTGCATCCTGGTTTTCTTTGCTAATACCAATGCCTTTATCTTCCACCGATATCTGAACTGTTCCGTTCAGGTTATCAGTATTTACGATAATATGGGGATTTTCTGGCGAATATTTATTTGCGTTATCCAGCAGGTTATAAAGGATATTCATTAAATGATCGTGGTCGGCATTTATGATGTGCTTGTGGGCATTTAAATTGGTTTTAATACAACCTTTTCTTTCTTTTACCTGAACATTAAAATTGTTTATGCAATCACGAATTATAACATGAACATCCTGTTCCTTTAACCTTAGTTTAAAATCTTCCTTGTCAATAATGGCAATCTGCAGAACACGTTCAACCAGTTTCTTTAACCTGATGTTTTCCTCAGTAATGATCCTGGAATATTTTTGAACTTTTTCGGGTGAGTTGATGATCTTTTCTTTAACCAGCATCTCTGCCGATACAGAAATGGTAGCTATAGGGGTTTTAAATTCGTGTGTCATATTGTTCACGAAATCAGTTTTCATTTCCGAAAGCTTCTTTTGCCTGATGATGAAATAGATAGTAAAAAAGAAGCTGAACAGGAGTACCATCAAAAACAATCCCGACATAACCGGAAGAATGATGATCTTGTTAATCAGTATTGCTCTTTGTTGCGGGATATAAACGGATAACATATAATTATCGGACTGACAAATACAGGTAAGTGAGGCCTGGTGAGGAGAATTGATTAAATTATTAATATCGCCTTTATAATTTCCCATGCTCACCTCTTTATTAATATCGTGATAAACACCATAGTAGTAGTTGCTGCCGATCTGCATTCCATCAAATTCTATTTTAATCAGCGAATCAAGCACATCCGGATTAACCATGGAAAATAATTGTTCGTTCTCCTTGTATATTGCAGGCTCAGCTATATTTGCCATATCAACCTCATTCACATTGGAATTCATAAGTTCGGTAACAATAGTTTTCAGTGAAAGATTTACGCTGTTGTTGAATTGATCTCCCTTTAATGACCATGCGTCACGAACCCAGAAAAGTTGGGTAGTCAGCGCGGCGACAAGCGAGATTGATGTAAGGAAAATTATTACTGTGATAACTTTTTTATCCATGAATCAAAATTAGCTTCATAGGTAAGGGCATTACGACTTTTAACAAATAATTAACAGTATTTAACAACTCATTAACAACATAACAACTAAATTCATGTTATGTTTGCATGCAAATAATAATCATAAAAAAATATAGAAACATGAAAAAAGTTCTTTTGACAATCGGAATTATTTCTTTTTTGCTGATCGGTTCTGTAACTGTAGAGACAGTTGTTGCAGGACAAGTAAATACTAAAGTTTGTGACGATCCTCCAAAGAAAGAAGTGAAAAGTAAGAAATCATGCTGTGCACCGGGCGAAATGAAGAGTTGTAGTGCTCCATGTACCGATAAAACGGCAGTTAAAGAAGACAACAAAAGCAAAGAAGGAACTAGTACAACTACTGAAACAACTACTGTGAAAAAAGAGACAGAAAAAGTCGATCCTGATAAGAAGTAAATTGATAACCTCTTGTTTTTGATCCCGGTCATGGCTTGTCCAGATCGGGATTTTTTTTGCCGTTCAGTTTGTTCAGTTTTCAAATATTTTGTTTTACCCTGCCTGAAAAATTAAAATAGATCAGTTCTTTAAAACCTATTTCTTTTAATAATCTGAGAGCTTCTTCACAATAACCATCCAATTCCTGGGGCAAATGAGCATCCGAACTTAATGTTACCGGGATTTTCAAGTGATGCAACTGCTCAAGAATTTCTGGTCCCGGGAAAAAAGTGTCCGATCTTTTTTTATAAAGCCCTCTCGTATTTACTTCTACAATACAATCCGAATCATCCGCGATACATTTCAGGGTTTTCCAGGTTAGGTCCCTGTACCATATTTCATCTTCTGTAAAAAACCGGTTTTTATTATGCATTTTAATTTTGTCAAGATGAGCGATAATGTCCGGTTTTTGGGTAAGAATCATCTCCATTACCTGATTATAGTATGCTTCTACTCCTTTTCGAATATTGCCGTCGAACAGGTTGTTCAAGCCCAGGTCGTAAGATTCCTGTTTCGGCCCGTCAATAAACCACAAATCCTCTTTTTCTTTTGTCTGAATCAGGTGAACGCCGCCAATGCTATAATCAAGGCCTCCGCTATCCTTAAATTCAGCGAAATTGCGGGTAATGCCGGGAATAAAATCAATTTCCATCGAAAGCAGGATATTGATTATACCCTTGTACTTTTCACCAAGAGCACGAATAGTATTAATATATTCCTCCCTCCTTTCTTCTTTCAGTGAAAAATTATTTTCGAATGGAACCGGGGCATGGCTTGAAAAACCGAGGGTATGATATCCCAATCCGATGGCTTGTTTTATATATTCTTCGGGAGCTTCTTTGCCATCGCAAAAATGACTGTGTGTATGGAGGTTGAAATAATTCATTGGTAATTATGCTAATTTCAATTTTTCAAATTGTGCATTAGTAATACATGTTATTATTCTATTATAATTTTCTTTAGGAGTCCACCACCTTATAAACTTTATCTCCCCTTCGCACCAACTCTTTTACAGGAACGGAACACATCTCGCCCTTAGTTGTCCGGCTGGCATTTTTCAGTTCGACCCTTATTTCCGAAACAAAATCCTCATAAACACCCGTTGTCGGTCCTATGATCCATATCTCGTCGTTCAGCTTTAAATCATGTGTTTCCATTTTAACCTCCGCAACTTTCAGCTTGCTGAAATAATTGGTTACCGTTCCGACATAGACTTTTTGTTTTGTGGCTTGTGAACCATATTGACCTGTCCATTCGCCCATTTTCCGGCCAAGGTAATAGCCATCCCAAAAACCGCGGTTATAAACGGTTCCAAGTTTCAGGTTCCAGGTTTCAAGTTTCTTTTTATTAAAGGTGCCTTCTTGCCAGGCATCGGCTGCATCACGATAAACCTTGCTAACGGTTTTTACATAATCCGCTGATCTGCCCCGGCCTTCAATCTTTAAAACCCTGACTCCTGCATTCAGTATCTTATCTAAGAAATCAACAGTTTTCAAATCTTTGGGCGACATGATATATTCATTATCCACTAACAGTTCAATCCCATCGTCATCGGTAACATGATACGGACGGCGGCATTGCTGAAGGCAGGCGCCTCGGTTGGCCGAAGAGTTCAGATTATCAAGGCTCAGGTAACACTTTCCGGAAACAGCCATACACAAAGCACCGTGAGCAAAAACCTCAATCTGAACAAGTTTTCCGGAAGGTCCTTTAATCTTATTCTCTTCAATTGCTTTAGCAATGGTTGCAACCTGATTCAGGTTCAGTTCCCTGGCCGTAACCATTACATCGGCATATTTCGACCAGTACCTGACAGCTTCAAAATTGGTAATATTGGTTTGAGTTGACATGTGGATTTCCATCCCAATCTGGTTTGCATACTGAATCACTGCCTGGTCAGAAGCAATAATTGCACTGATTTCGTTTTTCTTTGCTGCGTCAACAATAGTTCTCATTTCACCAAGTTCAACATCGAAAATTACTGCATTTAATGTAATATAGGACCGGACATTATGTTGCTTACAGATGTCTGAAATCTTTATTAAATCCTCGAGTGTAAAATTTTTGCTGGATTTGGATCGCATATTCAAATGGCCGATACCGAAATACACAGAATCAGCTTTTCCCTGTATCGCAGCCATAAGTGATTCGTACGAACCTACCGGAGCCATGATTTCTATATCGGATGCTTTCAAGTAGTTTTTTATAAATTTTATGGCTGCAAAATTAAGGTTTATCCAAATCATTCATTTTCTAATGTTTATTTCAATACTAAATTCTGAATTGAGTCCCAGGCGCTGCGCCATTTCATGGATGAAATAAAGGTCATCAATACTTTCGCTTTTTATTGTTCCAATGATTCTAATATGTCCACAAATTTTTTAAATTTTTATTCTTTCAATCCCTGGGAAAAATAATTTTTTGGCAATAATAAAACGTTTTGTAAAAAACTTTAACTTTGACAATGAAAAAAATAATGTCGAACATCACTAACCGTTAAAAAAATTTTTATGAAAATGCTTTACAAAATTACCAACATCGTGATGCTTGCCGCACTTGTAATGATTATGGTCATCAGCGGCTGCAAATCAAAAGAAAAAGCTGCTTCAGCTAAAGATCAGGGCGAAACCCTGATTGAAGTTTACTGTTCCGGGCCCGAATTTCAGTCAAACAATGAGTACTTCAGGGCAAACCAGTTGGGCGAAAGCATGGATCAGGCTACAGCAAAGAAAAAAGCCATGAGCAATACCAGGGCTGATTTGGCATCGGCTATTCAGACCACAGTAAAGGGTGTTGTTGATAATTATTTGAACTCCCGTGAGCTCAATAAAGTAGAGGATCTGGAACAAAAGTATGAAGCTCTTACCCGCGAAGTTATTGACCAAAAACTTACCGGCGTTAAAACAATTTGTGAAAAAACTACCAAGACCAGTGAAGGAAATTACAAGACTTACATTGCCCTTGAACTGGCCGGCGATGAACTGATGAATGCCATGAATGCCCGTTTGTCGCAGGATGATAAGCTGAAGATTGATTATGACTACGAACAGTTCAAAAAGACCTTCGATGCTGAAATGGAGAAGATGGCCAAGGAAAGAGGCCAGTAAAAAACGAATGTTGTACTGAAAATCCTCTTTAATGATTTTACAGCACACTGCAAAGGCGCAAAGAGTTTTCCGGTTTTATTCCGTTATATTTCTTTTGCGCCCTTGCATATAACATCTGTTTGAATTTCTCTCCCGAATTTTTGAGAAATGTGATATTCCTGAACATTGTTGATTTATTATGCGTCAATCCGGGTGACTATGGCTTTCAGATGCACCATATTCTGTTCCTTGCTAATGACTTGCCTGTTGATACATGCACAGGATAATACTGTAAATAAAACTGAAAAGGAATATCAGTATTTAAAGCAAACATTAAACAAAGAGACGGCTGATATTGAGAGTGATACTACCTGTTTAAAAATTCTCCATCCTGCGTCTCTGCCCGACTGGTTTTCCAGCATTCCTCCTTCCGATTATTCTGTTTTATATGCTTTGGGAATTTCTGATCCGGGAATGGATCAAGAATCAGCCTATAAACTTGCAGAACTTCGGGCAAAATCGGTCATCGGATTACTGATACATCCAAGGATAACAAGCATGATAGATAATTTTTCGAATGAAGAATACCATACCACGTCCGATGAGTTTGTCACGAAATATGAAAATGTCTTCAGCATGGAAACAAATATGGCTTCAACAACCCATAGTTTCGAAATCGCAAATCAATATTTAACTTCATTTGGAGAAGCTGTTGTTTTGATGAAGTACAACCATGACGAATCAAGGCCGGAGTTATATGATACAATGAGTGTAATGGTTAATACCTACCAGGTCGAAAGACAGAAAACGGACAAGTATGAAATTGAAGAAAGGTATGAAATCAGGGGATTTATGAAAACAGGTAAAGATAGCCTGGATTACCCTTTTTTCTTATATTCTTATAAATCACTCAATAACCTTATTGAGATAGAATCAAGATTCGGGAACGAAGTTTTAACCTTTCCTTATGCAAATTTCAGATACCTGGAAACTTCAGACAGCCTTTACCCAATTATGAATGAAAATCTTATCCGCAAGCTGAATTATGGTTTATGGAAAGCATATATTGAAATATTGACCAAAAAAATATCCCTGCTTTCCCACACGCTTTCAGGAAATATTAAACAGGTCGGCGATGACTATTCATCACAAAATAAAAATTTGTCAAGAGAAATTTCAGAGTCCAATCCATCATTTAAGATCAATTACGTTCGGATCAGCAATAATTGCATTACCATTGATGTAGACTACCTGAATAAACCAAAATAATGAAAATGTCATGAATACAAAAACCTTACTTATCATTTTTGCAGCATTGGTATTAACTGTGCATCTCAATGCACAGACTTTTGAAGAATATAAGAAGCAAAAAGCCTCTGAAATGGAAGCTTTCAAACAGAAACAGAAGGAATTCATGGACAGGATGCAAAAGGAATTCGATGATTATGTAAAACAAAAAGACCAGGAATATGCTGCATACCTTAAAAAGCAATGGGAACAAATGAATATTATGAAGGGTATTGAACCTCCGGTAAAACCCAAGCCTCCTGTTGCCCCGGAATACAAACCCGAAACAGTAAGAGAGGGCCAGTGGACAAAAATGCCCGCCCTGAAGCCAACGATGAATGTAAAGAAAGAAACCGCGAAGCAAATTAAAATACCCATGGTCCAAAAGTCAGAAGAAGAAACATATAATAAAACCAATATGACCTTTGGATTTTTTGGGATCCGTATAGTACTAGATTATGACCAGATGGTTAAAATTGACCCGCCTGCGGTAATCAATCCTTCATCCATCAGCGGATTTTGGGAAAAACTGAGCGGTACCAATTATAACGGCCTCATTGACCAACTTCAGAGTTACAAAACCACCATGAACCTCAACGACTGGGCTTATTATTTATTGATTCAAAAATTTGCTCAGGCGCTTTACCCTGCTTCACCTTCAGGTGAAGACCTGCTGGTATGGGGACTCATGACCCGTTCAGGATTTAAAACCAGGGTTGCTTATGCCAATAACAAATTAAGTGTACTTATCCCCTCAAAATATACACTCTATTCAAAGAGTTTTTTTACCAGCGACGGACTGAACTATTATTTTATGCGCGACATCGGCACAAGTATTTATACCTACGATAAGGATTACCCTGATGCAAATAGCCTTGTGGATTTTTCGATCAGCAGTCCTTTAAGTTTATCGAAAGAGGTATCCCAAAAATCATTGAGTTTTAATTACCTGAATAAACCCTATTCCTTTAATTTCTACTTTAATAAAAACCTGATAGATTTTTATAAAGACTATCCCCAGGCCGATCTGAATGTCTATTTTGATGCACCGGTTTCAGCAGAAACAAAAGAGTCAGTTCTTGAAAATTTTAAACCTGTCATTGAAGGGATGTCGGAACAGGAAGCTATCGGCTTTTTACTGAGGTTCGTACAAACCGCCTTCAAATACGAAACAGACCAGCAGCAGTTTGCAAAGGAAAAATTTTTCTTTCCGGAGGAAATTTTCTTTTATCCCTATTCCGACTGTGAGGATCGCTCAATATTCTTCGCATATCTAGTTAAGACCCTGCTGAACAATAAGGTTATCGGGATCGAATATCCGAGCCATATTTCAACGGCAGTTCAATTCAATTCGGATGTTGAAGGCGATTATGTCATGTACAAGGGTGAAAAATATATTATTGCGGATCCAACATTTGAAAATGCGCCGGTCGGAATGGCAATGCCTGAATTCAGGAATGTGGAAGGAAAGATCATAGAACTGGATGAGCTGATGTACACCGGATCAAATACCAAATCCTTATGGGAACTCGCTCAAAAATCCGGTGGACAAAGAGGAAACAACATGAGAGACATCGTTTTTGACGAACAGGAAAATGCCTTCCTTACAGGATATTTTAATGGCCACGCTGCATTTGGAAATCACACTCTGAAATCAGAATATGATCCGGCGAAGCGAAGCGTTTTTGTAGCCAAATACGATAAAGAAGGAGAAGTTATCTGGGCAAAGAAAGCTACCGGCCCAAACAGTTGCACGGGATTTTCCATTTTGTATGATGCGGGTGGTAATATTTATGTGTCGGGATCATTTAGCGGAAAACTTGAATTTGAAAACGGACTTACCTCTTTGCAATGCATGGAAGGAATGAATGACGTTTTCATTGCAAAATATACCAAAGACGGAATATTTAAGTGGGCAATGAAGGTTGGGCTGGATACCTATCCCCAGGAAAATTACCTCACTTACCTGACAAAATGTTCATCTGACGGGATGGGCAAAGGAACCACCTTTTATAATGAAAATGAAAATTTCAGCAATTTCGGATTACAGTTCGGTCCGATGGGATTAATTTACCTCACCGGCACATTTCAAAATACGGCCGGTGTAACGATCGGGAGTTTAGCGATGAACACAAACGAAATAAAATCATTCAACATCATTGAAAGCCTGAAGGCGGAAAGTGATAAACTGATAGCTGCTAAATATGAACGGACCATTGCGGGTGTATTTTCGGTGATGAACCTGGTAAAACTTTCGGGGATCAGAATATCAGGAGAAGATGTTAAGAAGGCGTTTGATAAATACAATCCTTCATTTAAAAAACTGTATCCTGAGATCTATGAAAATATTGGGAAAATCAACTTCATGCTGAACAATGACGGTATCATCAAACTCGAAACGGTTGACGGCGAATCATCAGTCATTGATAAATTAAAAATCTCAAGCGGCTCCACGCTTAAAATTGTCAGTTTTGAAAATGGAGACGCACAGATTGATGTACTTTCGGGGATTGCTGTCGGTAAGCTCGTCGTATGGTTCGACCTTAATTATGTTAAACTGTATAAAACCAATGGCAACCTGCTGTTTGATTATGACTCTGATCATACCCAAAAGCTGATGAATATTAAAACAGACATACTTGAATAATTGGCAAATATAAAACTACTCCGAATGAAAATAAATTTTATAAAATCAACTGCAATCATAGGGTTGATCGGATTAATAACTGGCCTGTTTTCAGATTGTAAAAAGATTGATCTTGTCCGGATCGCTGCTGTAAGGACTGATCCTGTTACAATTATATACACCGATGGAGCGACCGTTTACGGTAATATAATAGACCTTGGCGAAGACGATAATATTGAGGATTTTGGATTTTGCTGGTTATCCGGAAGCTTATTGCCTACAATTAATGATTTGCATATAGGTCTGGGAGAAACTTCATTATCAGGATTCTATTCGGCAACCATCAACGGATTGCAACCCAACACCGACTACAATGTAAGGTCGTATGTGAAAGACGCTAATGGTGTTAATTATGGAAATACTGAAAGTTTTCACACTCTGACAGGAGGAGGTTCAGGAACCTGGCTGCATTACGATGATGGTACAAATTTTACGGGAGTTGGACTGACAGACGGATCAAATTTTGATTATGCCGTTCGGTTTCCGCCTCAGGCTCTTACTCAATACAACGGATTCCGCATTACCAAAATACGTTTCTTCCCTAAAGAACCGGCACAATATCATGTAGAGGTGTATGAAGGAGTTAATCCGCCGAATTTCGTTTATTATGAGGATGTACCTAATCCTTTAATCAACGCATGGACGGAATATAATCCTACCAATCAGTATTATATTAATTCTGCCGTTGAAGTATGGGTTGGGATATGGGTGACCGACTATATATCGGGCACCTATCCGGGTGGAGTAGATGACGGACCTGCCATTGCCGGAGAGGGCGACATGATTTCCTTTGATTCAGGACTTTCATGGGAGTCTCTTTATTTAAATAACTCCAGCTTAAATTATAACTGGAACCTACAGGTTTATGTCACAAATCAGAAAGGTGAGGAATTTCTGCTTACTAATGAGATTTCTGCAGAAATCAAAGTAAAACCTGTTTCAGAAACAGGAGATTCTGATTCAAAAGCTGCCTCGAAAATTGAAAATTTGAATTATTAAAATCATCAATGCATTGATCATGAAAAACAGTAATCTTATAAAATTCATCCTCGTAGTTTCAGGCTTTTTAATGTTTTGCAGTAATCACCTTTATTCGCAATCAGCGGCAAAGATTGAAAACATCCGGTTCGACGCCGAAGGTTCCAAGCTGGTAATCTATTATGACATTATTAAATTTAAGGAGGGCGAAACCTTTGAAATCTGGGTTAAAATAATAACATCTTCAGGAAAAACCATTATCCCTGTTTCAGTGATCGGAGATGTAAACAAAGGAGTCTCCGGTGGAACAGGAAAAAGGATTGTTTGGGATGCCGAAACAGACAATGCCCTGATTGAGGAGGAATTTTCAGTGGAAGTATTTGGCCGTTCTGAAATCCGGAAAGAAGGCAGTGTACCAAAAGACACACAAAAAGAAAAAGAGAAGCCGGCTGAAACAAGGGTTGAAAGGTCCGGAATCAGTGTTCCGGGTGCAATGGCGTTTTCTCTACTCCTTCCGGGTTTGGGCAACAGGATCGCCAAGGGCCGGGGCGCACAATGGTTGTTAGGTATTGCAGGTTATGCTTGCATTGCGGGATCGGCAGTGATGAACAATGCTGCATATAAATCCTATGAAGATTATAAGTTAGCCGGTACGGCCGATGAACGGGATGATTTGTTTACCCAAGCTGAACTTCAAAATAATTCTGCTAAAATATTTGCGGGACTGGCCATCGGTATTTGGGTCGGTGATCTGATCTGGACCGGCATACAAGCCGGGAAGCTGCGAAAACAATCATCAAAACAATCTGTTTCGTTTAATTATTACTGTGATCCATTGTTTAAAAAGCCGATGGTAGGATTGAGTTACCGGTTTTAATCCGGTTTAATTGAAAATTTACTTGTTATGAAAACATTATACATTTTTGCCCTGTTGCTTGCCTTGCCTCTGATCTCATATAACCAGGTGATTTCAGGCAAAAGCGAAAAGAAAAAGGTTACTTTCACCAAAACAGAACGATCGGTGGTAACCAAACTCCCTGATCTGGTCATTACCGGCGAAAAATTCACTGATGAAAATCAAAACAATTTTATTGATGCCACAGAGAAATGTCAGATCAGCCTGAATGTAGAGAATATCGGTGAAGGCACTGCCAACAAAGTGAACGTTAAGGTCTCACTGAAAAACCAGGCAAAAGGCCTTGATTTTGGAAACACATTTGGTTTAGGCGATTTGTCTGGCAACAGCAGTAAGAATGTGACGATCCCTGTCACAGGAAACCTGACTCTTGATGACGGGCTTGCTGAATTTGTGATCGAAGTGCTGGAAGAACGCGGACTGGATGCATACCCTCTGGAGATCAAAATTGAGACAAAAAAGTTTGCCAGCCCAAAAGTTATAGTTGCTGATGCAGTTTTCAGTACTGAGGATGGCGGTCTGATCAAACTTAACTATCCGATCAACCTAAAGGTCATAGTCCAAAACGTCGGACAGGGTGATGCAAGAAATGTGGTTACAGAGTTCAAACTCCCAAATGCCAATTGTATTTTCTTAGGAGAAAAAAACCGGTTTGATATCGGTAATCTTGCACGGGGTGCAACTTCCGAACTCGAATTCCTTTTTACTGCTACACGACGTTATGTATTAAATGAAATCCCGGTATGGGTGGATATTGGTGAATCCCTGGATAAATATAGCAGGGATACTACTTTGTCAGTCGGGCTTGAGCAAAAATTAACGGCCCGCAGCGAAGTTGTAATCGCAGGAATTACCACCCAAACAGAGGACATAAAGGTTGCCTCACTAACTTCGGATGTGGATAAAAACATTCCTGTTAACCGGACAAAACAACCATATCGCTATGCCCTGATCATTGGAAATGAGGACTATGCGCGGTATCAGCTTGGGCTTAATACGGAAGCCAATGTTGAATTTGCCCGTAATGATGCAACGATTTTTAAAGATTATGCGATAAAAACCCTCGGAGTTGATGAAATCAACACACATTTATTGCTGGATGCCACTACAGGTGAAATTTCGCAAAAGATTGATCTTATTTCAAAGCTTGCATCAAAAAGCAGCCAGCAGGCTGAAATCCTTTTCTATTATGCAGGCCATGGCTTGCCGGATGAAGAAACCAAAACACCTTATCTTATCCCGGTGGATGTTACCGGAACCAATCTGGGTTCAGCAATTAAATTAGAGGATATTTATAAAAAATTTGCAGAAAGCGGCGCAGGGAAAGTGACTGTTTTTCTTGATGCCTGTTTTAGCGGTGGGGGCCGAGATGCAGGATTGATCGCTGCCCGAGGAGTGAAGGTGAAAGCAAAAGAAAACCTGATCATGGGCAATGTGGTTGTATTTACAGCCAGCAGCGGAGAGCAGTCGGCAATGCCTTATAAAAAGGAACAACATGGAATGTTCACATATTTTCTTCTGAAGAAATTAAAAGAGACAAAAGGTGATATTTCTTACAGCGCTCTGGGTGATTATATTACCAATAATGTTTCAATCGAATCGCTGAGGGTGAACCAAAAAGAGCAGGATCCGAAGGTGAATGTAAGCCCGGATGTCGAAAATTTGTGGAAAGGCTGGAAGTTTGTACAGTGAGAAATTCACCACATAGGCACATAGGGACATAGAAAATCACATAGAAAAAATGGTTATTACGCAGAAAACCCTGGAAAATGAATATTACGCTTCTCTGCCAAAAGAATAATAAACCTATGTGAAGCCTATGATTCTATGTTCCTATGTGGTAAAAAAAATCGCAATTTATCTTAAAATTTAAAATACTATAAATGATTTGGAGTAAAATAAATTCGTTTCTTTTTCTTGTTGTCCTCTGTTCCTTTTGGACACCAGGCAAAATCTTCTCCCAGAAAGAAATTGCTGTGACTGCTACGGGAACTTACGAAGCCCGCGACCTGACCCTTGAGGAAGTGAAAAACAAAGCCATTGATGAAGCCAAGAAGAATGCAATGGTCCAGGCAGGAATAGCCGAGAATGTTCAGGTTTCCGATTTCCTTTACACTTTTGAGGACGATGAAAAGTTCAAAGAAATTTTTCAGTCATTTGTTTCGACGGAAACCGGCGCAGAAATTATGGTGGAGGATGTGGAAGAAATTAAGAGAGATATCAATGAATTCGGAAATATCCTGATCGAGGTAGAGATTTCAGCCGTTATTTACAAACATGATGACAAAAAAGATCCTTCTCTTGTAGTAAAGGTTGATGGGATCAGGGAATATTATGTTGAAAATGATCCGCTGGATTTCAGTTTCACGCCATCTAAAGACGGGTACCTGAAAATATTCAATGTAACGGATGCGACAGCTTTTATTCTATATCCATACAATGATCAGGCTTACAGCTACATGAACGATGATCCTGAACGAATATTCAGGAAGAATGAAAAGGTCCGTTTTCCTGTCAATCAGAACATGGAATTTTATTATTTTGGTATTGATAACGAAAGTAAAGATAAAGAATACAATCTGCTGATTTTTGTCTTTACAAAAGAGAATATTCCTTTTATGGAAGATGTAAAAGTAAATAACATTATGCAATGGATTTATCAGATACCTTTGGATGAAAGGATTGTTGAGCAATACGGGATAGTTGTCAACAGGAAAAAATAAAACATTAAATATTGCAACATGAAAAAGATCACATTTCTATTCTTATTGATGCTGGGTTATACATTGACCTGCATTTCACAAATTGATAAAATGCGTGACCAGTTGGACGATGTGGGCGCAGAAGAACAGGGACTGCTCACCTTAAGGTTCTTCAATGCTGAAAATGGCGAACCGGTTCCCGATGCCACTATCACAATTCAGGATTTTCAAACCTTTACTACCGATATGGAAGGCAAGATACGGTTTGATAAGCAGCCTGACGGCGTTTATCCGTTCACTTTTAAAAAGGAAGGTTTTATCACAGAAAACAACAAGTTCGAGATCATTGCCGAAACGATTTTCAGAAACAGGTTTACGGTTTCACCTGTAATTTCAATGGGTGCCATCAGAATCGTCCTCGACTGGGACAAAAAGCCGGACGACCTGGATGCTCACTTCGTGAAGGAGGGCGATTACCATATTTCCTATCGTGAAAAATTAAGTTCCGCTGACGGCAAGGCTGTCCTTGACCGCGATGACCGTGATGGCTTTGGGCCCGAAACCATAACCATTAAAGATATTGATGAAAAAGCCGAATACACATATTTTGTAAAAGACTATTCAAACCAAAAGAGTAAAAACTCCAAAGTCCTTTCAAAATCAAATGCTATGATAAAAGTGTATGGCGAGGGCAAATTGTTGAATATCTGGCAGCTTTCCGAAAAACAGAAAGGCAATGCTTGGATGGTGTTTGCAATACAAAACGGAAAGCTTGTGCCCACGGATGAGGTGAAAAATTACTATTGATCATCGCAAATTCAACCACATTTCAGCAACCTGAAACCTGAAGTGTGATTTTAAGGCAATATCTGACGGATTTATTGCTCTGTAGTGCATGCGTCACTCTCTCCATAGGCGGATTTCCCAAATGCTCCCCTAAAGCCAACACACTCAGCATTCCTGCCCGCTCATTTAATTCCCAGGTTTTAGGAGGCGGGAGTGCATTTCATTTCTAATGCTGAATTTGGGATAATAAGATTCGTGCACCAATGCTCCTGAATAAATAATAAATATCCATCGACACGTGTATAAAGGCTTTTCTGCCATGAGATGAATCAGGCTTTTATTATTCTTTTAAACAACCAAACCAATTTAATAATTCAGCGTATAAAAAATGCCTTTTCGGGCAAAGTAATAGTGTATTGAATATAATTAAAACTACGTGTTATGATAAGATTTACTAAACTTCACTTATTGTCGGGATTATTATCAATTTTATTCTCAGCAGGTTTTAGCCAAAGAGAATTTAAAGGTAAATTGCTGCTAACCGATGACTTAACCGGAACTGCTCTTAATTCAATTTCTCCGGGCCCTGTCTCTCCGGGTACCTTTGATATCACTTTTTCTGTGAATATTTACAGCCCGGATTTTGAATATGCCGACAGGATCGAGATAACTGTTCCAACGGGCTGGACAATTAATTCGGTTAATAATGTTCCAGAAAATACTTCCTGCGGATGCGTTACCACCGAAGGAATTACAGGTCAATTGGCCTGGTGGCAGATTGATGAAACAATGCCATCCGGTTTTGGTTCCTGGTATGGGTTGACAGACTTTGTTGCAAATGTTACAGTCCCTGACTGTTCGGGCTCGCCCTGGGATATTAACTGGACTGTAACCGGCGATGGATTCGGAGTTGATCCGCACACAGTCTCAGGAACTTATTCATTAGCCTGCGACGCTAATCCGCCAACCTACGTTCCATTGACAGCTACAGTTTTTTGTCAAACATACAGTGATTCCTTTTCTGAAGGTAGCAATGTTACTTTTGAATTAAATCTGCTTGCAAGCCAGAGCTACCATTTTTCACTTTGTTTGAATGATCTGTGCTGCGGAGGAGAATACACAGGTGATTCCGATGGTGATTTAACCATGTATGATGCAGGTTTGGGTATGGTATGGTATATTGATGGCGAAGAGGCATGCGGGTATGATGCAAGTACAAAACCGGATAATCCGAATGGGTGGAGCCCGGTTTCAGATGGAACCTATTATTTAATGGTTGATGATTTTGGAGCCGGCGCATCGTCTGCTTTTACACTTGCATACCAGATTGCAAGCACAATACTTACTCCAACTGCAACCTGCCAGACAGTTGCCGGTTCGTTTGGCCCTGGAGGCGGTGTTTATTATGAAATGTATCTGACAACCGCGAATGATTATAATTTTTCGACCTGCGCAACCGATCCTTGTGCAGGCAATGCCGATGAGGATACGGATTTCAGGATGTATGACGCCTCCGGCAATGAATTGTGGTATGTTGACGGAAGTGGCAGTTGTTTATATCATGCTTCAACCTTCGGGCAATCACCTGAAAACTGGACTCCAGCAGTTGACGGATGTTATTACTTATATGTTGATGAATTTGGGAATGGTGGAAGTACAGTAACATATACCTTAGCTTATTTATCTTCGGAAATATTCGTATTACAAAATGATTTTTGTGACGACGCTATCACCGTATCTTGTGGAAGTTCTACTACAGGTACTACTACGGATGCTACCTTTGATAATGCAGGTACTTGTGGTATATCAAACACCGAACCCGGTGTGTGGTACAAGTTTACCGGTACCGGCAGTATGGTTAGCGCCGGCTTATGTACCGGTACCAACTGGGATTCTAAAATTTCGGTATTTGGCGGGACTTGTAGTTCCCTTGTTTGTGTTGATGGTAACGATGATTATTGTAATTATCAATCCAGGATTGACTGGTATGCTGAGAATGCAATAGATTATTACATCCTTATTCATCAATACAGCACTGTTGGCGGGGCATTCACCTTAACCATTGATTGTACCTCACCTGCAACTGCCACCTGGGAAGGTGATGACAGCCCTAATAATGACTGGTTCGGCGCTGATAACTGGGATGTTCAGGATGTTCCGGGAATTATGACTGACGTAATTATTCCGGCCGGACTAAATTATTACCCTACAATTGACAGAAGCGCTTTTTGCAACAACATTTCTTTTGGCTCTGATGCTTCAGGCGCAGCCACTTTACTGGATGGCGGGTATTTAACTATTGATGGTATCGCAGAAGTTGAGCGGTTTTACACCGGTGATCCTGCTTCTGCTCAGGATTGGCATTTGGTTTCGTCTCCAGTCTCCGGTGCGACAGCATCGGTTTTTATGGATATGTACCTGCAAAATTTTACAGAGGCCACACACAGTTTTAGCGAAATTTCTGATCCTGCAGTCATACTAAACATTATGGAAGGATATGCCCTGTATTCAACTTTGAGCACTACCAATACAGCAACATTCACAGGTGATTTAAATCTTGGAATACAATCCAGGAATTTCACTGCCGATGATCCGGATCCGGATCCAGATTTGACAGGATGGAATTTATTGGGTAATCCGTACGTTTCCTCTATTAACTGGGAAACTGTTAGCATTCCATTTGGATTAAGCAATGAAGTTCATTACATTGAAGCTATAACAGGCAATGATTTATCTTACGTACAGGGAGTTGGTGGTTTTGGCTCACAATATATCCCCCCAATGCAGGGATTTTTCGTAAAGGCGACTACGGCGGGTACATTCTCTGTAGGAAATGCACAAAGAACGCACTCAGGCGCCGGTAATTTTTACAAAACCAATAATACCCGGTTACTGATCCTGGAAGCTTCCGGAGAAAACTTTACCGATCAGGCATGGATTCATTTTAACAACCTGGCCGGCGTTGAGCATGATGGCGTTTATGATGCTTATAAGAGAATCAATATTTCAAATCCGGAACTACCACAAATATATTCACTTACTCCATCAGGCTCCAAACTTTCAATCAATGGAATGCCGGAGACAACGTTCGTTCCGGTTGGATTTATTGCAGCTATTCCCTCAGAATTTACCATCACAGCAATCGAAACCGGAGATTTTACGGAAGTAATGCTTGAGGATTTACTTACGGGAGTTAAGACCGATCTGCTAAAGGAATCTTATTCATTTAGTTTTAACTTAAATGAACCTGAAAACAGGTTCATCGTTCATTTTACTCCTCTTGCCGTTACCGAAAACTTTGCCGACCAGATCAACATCTATTCTATTCATAACGATGTTTATGTTTCAGTTCCGGCCAATACCAATGGAGACATCGCGGTTTACAACCTTATGGGACAGGAAGTCGCGCACACTGCAATAAATGATGAGCTCAGTAAGATCACATTAAACAGGAGCGCTTATTATGTTGTTGAAGTAGTAAGTGATGAAAGCGTTGTAACGAAAAAAGTATTTGTAAAATAAATTCCTCCCCCTGCCCCCTCCGAAAGGAGGGGGAAAAGGGAGGTATAAAAATTATGATGAAAACAATTAAAAATACAGGTATGAAAAAAGCATTAAAATTATTATTGATCGCAGGTACTTTTATAGTATTGCCATTGGTAATGACGGCCCAGGTTCCACCTCATCCGAACGGAGGCGGTGGACCGGGAAGCGGTGATATCCCTGTTGGCGGCGGTGCTCCCATTGACGGCGGATTATCAGTTATGCTTCTCCTTGGAGCTGCTTATGGTTCACAGAAAATCTACCGGATAAAGAAATAATTACTTGATTTTCCTCTCTTAAGCTATTTTAATATTCGTTAAAGCCGTGTTCGCCTTGTGAATCGCAAGACGGATAGGTTTTTTTGTTGTAATCAGACTTTAATCCAGATCTTTTGGAATTGAGGTGAAAATAATATATCGGTTCATTTATGCTTAACCGCCAGCCTTCAAAAAGAATACATGGGCTAAATTATTATTTGATGTGCCAGACAGAAAGTAATCCTGAAAACTCATATCCCCAAAATTCGATGAAATACATTCTTATTTTCGTACGAGAATGGAAATTGTATATTGTTTAGCCCGTA
>Ga0172369_10000697_pt1 | contig 49678 bp, 45 predicted proteins | sample LakKiv25m_FD_114539 | JGI IMG/M metagenome (GOLD analysis project Ga0172369, IMG submission 114539) | Freshwater microbial communities from Kabuno Bay, South-Kivu, Congo - kab_022012_11.25m | ecosystem: Environmental > Aquatic > Freshwater > Lake | place: Democratic Republic of the Congo...
ATGATTTTGAGGCTTTGGAATTATCGCGCTTGAAACTGGAAAATCATTTCAAAAAGAATCTGCCTATTTTACTGGTCGGTTCGTTTGTAAGAACAGACAGCCATTCATCTGGTGCAGGCAAGGCGCCATCTGATATTGACATGAGAATAATCTCTCCGGCAGCAACTGCGCAAGATTATGTTCCAGACATGGCATTCGCGAGTATATTGCGAAATTCCGGGCAACTTGCGGCGACTTTCATGGTGGTGCCTAGCGATTACTCCGACGCATTCTTTCTATCAAATACGTCTGACAAGCCGCTTGATGCGGCATCCACTATTTTGCTAGGAGCCCCTTATTCGTTTTCTGTTCTCGCGGATGGCGAGGAACGCCCATTCATGCTCTCAAAAACCGTCCGTACTATGTTCAATCTACGGGCAGCGCTTGCAAAAGTTGAAACGTACAAGGCCTCCGCCCAACTCAAATCCCAACTGAACATTCCTTATTATGCGCTGAAAATATTGAGAGGAATATTTGGAAAAATCGAAGGAGTATCCGCTCGGAAATTCACAGAGGAGGATACACATCAGTGCAACGCCCTTTATGATTTTGTCGAGGCAAACATTTCCATGCAGAAGGTCATCGATGCCTATGGCGAGCATTTGGAAAAGGACATGCGGAATTAACTGCTTACTGGCTTCCTAGCGCAAGACTTCCAAATCCGCAAACCTATTTCTCATGTCAAGATTCGTCTGTCTTAAGTGTGCCAGATGGCAAGCCATGTAATTTAAACTTCTACCTCCTAATTTCCTGCGGAGGAAAATGAATCCCAATCCGCTACGACGCACTTCAAACTTCAAATCGACTAGTAGTGCGAATGCGGACAGTGCGGGCGGCAACTCTTTCTTGTCAAGAACCATCCGAACAGCCCACAGTTCGCCCTACTTCAAATATTTCGCCCGCCTCTTGGTGGCAGGCATAATCGTTCTTTCAGCAAGCAAGGCGTTTTCCCAGGTTCCGCAGCAGCCATCAACGCCTGATTCGCAGAAAAATGGCGGCGCGATCGCTGCAGCCGACACCGCGGGGTTGGACTCGGCGTTTTGTTCCAGAATGGACGGGTCAATAGTCAATTACGGAAATGCCGCGACTGCCTCTCACGATTCCGCACTTGCAGGGCAGCCACCTTTGGATTCCACGTCAGCAAAAATTGTTTCTTCCCCGCAGTCAGTCTTTGCTGGGCAACTGAATAATCTGGCGTTTGACTATCCTTTCAGCATGGGAAAATACGATTACTGGGGCAAGCCGATACGCAGGCGAAGGTCGGGTGCGGGCGATTTGGAGCAGGTTGTGGAAAAAATCGCCATTGCCATTCGGGATGGTGGATGGAACAACGAAGTGGCGGGCAAGATGCTGGATGCATTGGGCGGTCGTGGCGCCTATACGTTCATATTGGCAAAAAAAGAGGGCAACGGAGGCGCGAAAGGCAACGAGGTTATTGAGGCAACCTTCAGCGAATTGAAATCCGGCTCAAGCGGCGGTCTTTCAACGGTTCACAAATCCTGGAAAATCCAGTTTGACTCTGACGGCAAAATAATTGATGTCCGCAAAGATTAATTCCTATTTTTCCGTGCTATTCCTCAGAGATAGCCCCAAGTCGTCAGTCTGTCCCTGTCTTCCGCCCAGCGCTTTCCAATGTCCGTCCTGTAAAACAAGTTGGGGATGATGATGTTTTTCACTCGGTTATACGCCATGTTTCTCGCTTCCTCCATCGTCGTGCCCGAACCGGTCACCACGAGCGCGTAGCCGCTGTTGCCCGCGAGCTTCCAGTCCGCGTCGTCCAGTTTCACGTCGCCAAGATGGATTCCCTCGAATACCGGCTTCTTGAATATTATTGACGCGTTCTCGGAATACGTGCGGAACGCCTTCGGGTCGTGGAACGGGAAAGGCGGGACAGCCACCACCACGCCGACCTCGAACGCGCGCTTCGTGCGGAACTCCGGCTTTTCGCCCTTTGCAATTCCGTAGAGGAACGCGCCCCATTCGGACAGCACGCCCTCCATCATTATGCTGATGTGCGGATAGCCGAAGCGGCTGGTGAATTCAAGCGGGTATATGCCGCGCGAATTGACGATGCAATTGATGTCAATGTATCCGACGTAGCCCGACGCCGCGAGCTTGTCCTTCATTTTCGCAAGCGTGGCGTCGAATAGCGGGCTGTTGGCGGAGAACAGCATGGACGTTCCCATTTCGCCAGTCGAGGGACCGAGTTCGCCGGGAAACATCCGCTTGTGCTCGAAATTCACGTTTACCGGGTCCACGAACTCCCGCCCGTTGAAGAACGCGCCCACCGCCACTTCCACGCCGGAAATGTATTTCTGGAGCTGGAACTCCTTGATTTGCCGGCTCCACATTTTCTTGTAGCGGTGCAGCATTTCCACGATGTCCCTGCCGTCGTCTTCCTGCCCCACGAAGAGCAGCTCCTTTTCGTTTTGCGCAAGGCCGGACGGCTTGAGGACGTAGCGGTCGGGATTTTTCATGATGAAATCCGACGCCTCGTCAAACGATGTGAAATTCCAGCGCGGGATTATCGAGATGCCGACCGATTCCAGCTCCTTCTGTCCGAACTCGCGGTCCATTTCGAGCTTGTCGGAGTAACCGCTTCCGCCGACCACCGGCTTTCCCGCCTTGCGAAGCTCGTCGGCTTCCTTGCCGAATCCGAAATCGTCGAAAACTATGACGTCCGCCCAGTCCTTGTTCGCAATCCACGAGTCGCATTTCTCCACGAACCCGTCGCAGACGTCCCGCTGCTCCTTGTTTGAAATGTGGTATCTTACCTCGTGCCCCTCCTTCTTCACGTGCCACGCGAGGTCGCCAATGAGCGCGTCTATCGAGACAAATAGGAACTTGAACTTCTTTTTTTCCGCAATCGTTGCGTTTCCGCTGTTCATCGCGCAGAATACAACGGCAATCCTTATTAGAGTTATTCAATTATCTTTCGTTCTTGTTTGCAGTTACATATCGTTTGGCTTATATTCTCCTCGCGTAATATCCTCCATTACGGAAAAAATTGGCTGCTCTCTTCTTTTTGGAAGGCGGACAACACAGGGGATTTTGATGGCTGAAAACGCAGAAGAAGTGGAAGAAACTCACCTTGACCGCCTGAAAAAATATCGCGCACTCGTTGCCGGCGGTATGCTGGACAAGGATGCGACAGAGAAAGTATGGCCGAGCACCACTGCGAACATGGTGAAGAACGCCAAGGAAAAGTCGGATAAGAAGGACGCAGACAAAGCCACGGCGGGCAAGAATGACAAGAAGGAAAAAGGGAAAAAGAAAGATTAATTCGGGAGGGCGCGGGCAAATCCGCGCGCCTTTTTTACCTTTCCCCTCCAACCTCTTCCATGCGCCTCATCACCCACACCGACCTCGATGGCATAATGTGCGCCGCCCTTCTTTCAGACGTGGAGGAAGTCCTTGAAATAAAGTTCGTTGACCCCGGCTCCATCCAGGCGGGCAAGATATTGGTGGGCAAAAACGACATAATTTCGGATTTGCCATTTGACAAGCGGTGCGGGTTGTGGTTCGACCACCACGAATCATCCAAGCCGAAGGAAGGGGCGAAATTCGAGGGCGCGTGGAAGCTTGCGCCGAGCGCGGCGCGCGTCATTTACGATTATTGCGAAAATCCCTATCTGGAAAAATACGCGCCCGCGCTTGTTGAAGTCGACAAGATAGACTCCGGGCAGGTGCCGCTTGAGCAGGTGAAAAATCCCTCCGGCTGGTTTCTCTTTTCAAACACTCTTGAGACGAGCGCGCCGAAAAAAGTGGATGACGAATACCGTCGGCACGCGATTATGCTCATCCGCAAAAATCCGGACGCGCAGGCGATTCTGTCCGACTCGCGCGTTGCCAGGCGCGTCTCGCAGGTGAAGACCGATTTTGCGCTGTTTGAAAAAATCCTGCTGGAGAACACCGTGATGGACGGCAAGGTCGCATTTTCGGATTTGCGCGCCCGCTCCGAGCTTCCGCGCGGCAACAACTATCTGGTCTATTCCCTTTTCCCCTCGGCAGTAAGCTCGGTGCGGATAATGCCCTACTCGGAGGACGAGGACAAGGACACGGTGAAAATTTCCGTGGGGCACAACATCTACGGGAAGAAATGCGGCTTTGACGTGGGCGCGGCAATGAAGAAGATTGGCGGAGGCGGGCACAAGCCAGTTGGCGGAGCCACCGTGAAAAAGGAGGATGCGGAGGCGATTGCCAAGAGATTGGTGAAGGAAATAAATGATTTTGAAGAAAAGGAAAGGGAAAATAAGGGGAGCGTATGAGCAGGAAAAGCGCACCACTGCCCGCGCCAGCCGCGCTTGCCTGCGGACTTATGGAGGACGGCAACCGCGCGCTTTTCCTTTGCAGGAAGAATAATCTAGGAGTGGAAACTGTCGAGCTTCCCTGCGTGCTTCTTTTCAAGGGGGAGAATCAGATTGCAAGAATAACAGATGAATTCAGGAGACAGACGGGAATTGACGCGCAGGCGCATGAAATACTTTTTGAAAGGCATCACAACGCGGGCTCGCGCAAAAGAAAGCGGTTCATTCCGGTGCTGGTGTTCAAGATGACTGCGAAATCCACGCAGGCAAAGCCACCGCCCGAGTTCTCGGGCTACAAGTGGCTGGAGAAAGAGGGCTTGGCAAAGCAGAAGCGCGCAAGGAATCTGCTGTGGCTGTGAAAACGGACGTTTCGTGCATTTCGCCATTTATCTTTCCGCGCAAGTTCCGATGTAATACGCGATTGCGTTGCTTTCCTTGGAGCATGCGAGGCACGGGTTGGCGAAATCCGCGAAATTCGAAATGGACGAGGACGGATCCACAAGCCTTCCGCAGACTGCGTCGGATTCATTCGTGCAGCTCGTGAAGCGCGGGTAGGGGCAGTCGTACAGCACACCCTTCTTCTTGCCTTGCTGCGTCAGGTTCATTGATTCGCAGGTTCCGCGCGCGTATTCCAGCGCGGGGCTGCTTTTCGAGCAGGCGACGCACGCGCTCGGATAAGTCTGGTATCCGTACGAGCTTGGCGTGGTTCCTGCGCGTCCGCACACAGGTGAATATTCCATGGTGCACATTTCGCTTCTTTCATAGGGGCATTTGGAGAATTTCGGCGCGCTGCCTGTTCCGTTCAAGGCAGGCACGGTTCGGCTTGCGTCGCATTCCCCCCTGAAAAACGCCCATTCTTCGCATTCTCCGCCAGTTTTGAATATGCAGTAGCCGACTTCGCCGCCGGACGCGTCTTTCCGGATTTCAAGCGTGTTTCCCTTCTCAATGCAGTTCACGGACGCGGGGTTCGCAAGCATGCTCTTGCCCGCATTCGCGGCATTCGACGCCGAATTGGCAACCGGAAACGGCGGAAGTTCGGGGATGCCCGTTTTTTGCGGCGGAGAAGTGCAGCCGAGCAAAAGCACGCAGGAAACAATCAAGGCAAGGAGGGCATATTTCATGAATTCACCAAAAGAAGGTAGCCCCGCGAGGATTATAAGGGTTGTTCCTGGCGGCAGGGTTCAAACGCAGGAGAGCAGGTGCCGCATCTTTTTCTTCTTGACTGCGAGGTAGCCCGCGTTGTATTTTGTCCTGCCGAACTCGTGCGGTATTCGCCTTGCGACCTTGATTTTGCAGGCAACCAGCTTGTCAATCTTGTCCGGATTGTTGGTGATGAGCGCGATTGATTTGATGCCGAGCCGCCTTATCATCCCCGCCGCCGCGCCGTATTCGCGCATGTCCGAGCGGAAGCCAAGCTCAAGGTTCGCCTCCACAGTGTCGCGCCCCCTGTCCTGCAGCGCGTAGGCGCGAATCTTGTTGGCAAGCCCTATCCCCCTGCCCTCCTGCTTCATGTAGATGACCGCGCCGCACGGAAGCTTCCCGATTTTCCTGAGCGCGGCTTCAAGTTGCGCGTGGCAGTCGCATCTGAGGGAATGGAATACGTCTCCGGTCAGGCATTCGGAATGTATGCGCAGCGGCACGCAGGTTTTCCCGCGCACGCTTCCTTTCACCACTGCGACGTGTTCCTCTCCATCGGAGCTGTTGCTAAACGCGAAGACTGCAAAGTTTCCGTATTCCGTAGGGAGCTTTGCCTTTGCAACCATCCGGATTTTTTTTCCTTCGGAAGTTTTTGCCATCTGTCCACCGGCTTGCCCGCCGCTTGCTTGGCTTGCCTGCCAAGGTTGGTTCCACGAGGTTTAAAATGCCCCTTACTCGCAAGATTGCAACGCGACGGCATTCAGCATCGCTTGCGGACGAACGATTCGATTTTTCCAATCGCCTCCTCAAGCTCCTGCGGGGGGGCGAGGAAAACGAGCCGGAAGAACTTGCCCGGAAGCACCGGCGAGAAAGCCGAGCCGGGCACCACGAGCACGCCGGTTTCCTCAAGAAGCGAATAGGCGAACTCCCGGTCGTTCTTGAATTTTTCCGTCTCGATTTTCGGGAAGGAGTAGAATGCCGCTTCCGGCTTCACGCAGCTTACGTTCGGGATTTCATTGAGCCCTTTGCAGATGACGTCCCTTCGCGCCCGAAGCTCGGAGCGCACTTTCGCAAGATGGTGCGCGGGCAGGGTGTATGCCGCAAGCGCGCCGCGCTGCATTTCCCAGTTCACCGAAAGCCGCTGGTTGCACAGCTTGACAAGCGCGTCCCTCAGCCCGTTCATGCCCTCGCCGTGCAGCGCGAGGTAGCCCACGCGCGAGCCGGGATAGATGAAATTCTTCGAGATTCCGTTGCCTGAAATGAGCGGAAGCTCGCCCGTGAGCGTGCGCATGTTCGTCGCGCATTTATCGTCGAGCGTCATCCTGTCGTAGATTTCGTCCGCGATTATGGGGAGCTTGTGCTCGCCCGCGATGTCCGCGATTTCCTTCAGGATTGCGCGCGGATAGTTTGCGCCCGTGGGATTGTTCGGGTTGATTGCCACAATCGCCTTCGTTTTCCGGTTTATTTTTTTCCTGATGTCATCCGCCACCGGAATGAAATTTTCGTCCGTCAGGTAATAGTTGTCCGTGCCGCCGCTCACGCGAAGCTTGGTGTTGTAAAGGGGGTAGCTCGGGCTGGGAAGGAGGACGTTTTCTCCCGGATTGACAAGCGCCTGAAAGAGAAAATCAATTCCCTCGGACAATCCGCTGTGTATTGTAACGTATTCCGTTGCGACTCCCTCGATTTTTGCGATTGCCGCGCGAAGCTCAGGGTCGCCTTCGGACGGGCAGTAGGCGGAATATTTCGGCGTGCGCAGCGCCTCGATTACCGCGTCCGTTACGTGTTTCGGCGGGGCGAAGCCGAACTGGTTGGGGTCGCCTATGTTGAACCAATGGACTTTCTTGCCAGTTGCCTCGACTTTGCGGGCGCGCGACACGATGTCTCGTATTTCGTAGGAGATGGATGCCACGCGGTCTGCAAGAACGACTGCCATAGCGGAGATTGGGAATGAAAATATAAAAAGCGAATCTAGATAGGTACGCGTAGTGGAAATGAAAACAGACTGGCTGACGAGAGCATACCTAATTAAATTTCTTTAGTCTGAAACAATAATACGGGGGATGCGATGGCAAGTGCGATGAAGGCAGAAGGCAACGATCAATCAAAACAGCCAATGTTATCCTTATCCCCTAAAGAGCAGGGCGCTGTTTGACGATCTAAAGCCATATATGAAAAGAGGCGAAGCGGAAATCCCAAAAATGATGAAAGAAATAGCAGAGATAAAAACACGCTGGAACAACGAAATAGAATTGGGAAAACGCGAACAATGGGAGAAATTAAGCCAACCGAAAAGGAATGCGCTACTTTTGAGGTATGCAACATTGGACACTAGTTATAGAAAAGAAATCAAAGAGGTTATTGACAAGTATACGTATCCGGGTCGCGAAATTTATGGTTATGCCCAGGCATCACCTGTTCTTAGCGGATTAGGTATGGGATTGTTCATAGCCGGAGAGGATTCCAAAAGCGCAAATCTCCTTGTTTGCAGCGCAGTAATATTGGTGGCTGCCACAATTAGGGGCGGTTTCATCTTAGATAAGAAATTGGTGAATGCGGGTTATGATCAGATGGTTGAAGCAGGATTGTTTGCGCCATATGACGTTCCAAAAAACAACCTAAAAACCGTGCCGAAAAAGTTGAAATGAATGCTGTGAGTTCAGGCGAGTTAAACTTGCACGCCAGCGCCTTATTCCCGCGCGCCTTCGTACTTCGTAGCTTCCAATCCACGCAGGACCGGCTTGCCATCCTTCACGTATTTCATTGCCGCCTCGAAATCGGCGTTCGCGCCCTGTTTCCTGAAATATCTCACGAGATTTTCCACGTCGCGCGCGAGAAACTCCTCTGCGCGGGGATGGGCGAGCAGCACCGCCTGCGCGCAATCGAGTATCTTCAACCCGTCATCCGTGACGAGTATGTTGTAGGGCGAAAAATCCGCGTGCACCATCTTGATTTGGTACATTTTCTTTATCTGCGCAAGGAGGAAATCATAGTCGTGCTGCGGCGCGTCGCTCCCCACCTGGTCGAGCGTGGAGAACGCGATGTTCCCTTCCCCGAAAAATTCCATCACGATTATGTTCCGCAGGCACGCGAGCGGGCGCGGGACCATTATCCCGGCTGCGTGGAATGCCTTGAGGTTGGAGTATTCCTTCCTCGTCCATGCAAGGAGCGTTTCGTATCTCTTCCTGCTGATGTTGGCGAAGCGCGGGTCGCCGTCAATGTATTCGTGCATGCGTATGAAGTTCGAGGTGTCAATCCTGTAGATTTTCACCGCGACTTTCGTCCCGTCGCCGGTGGTCGCGCAGAAAACGTTCGCCTCCTTGCCCTTTGCAATCGGGTAGTCCAGCGATTCAAAATTCCCGTCCTTCATCAGCTTCGATATGGCGAAAAGCGTCTGCCTGTCGAAGACCTCCTCTTCCAGCCGCGGGTCGGGCTTAAGCATCTTGACCTCGCGCGATGGGCGCTTGCGTTTTGACTGGCTCATTGCCATAAAGGGTATTCCGAGAAGCAGTTAATATAATGTTGCGGCAGGGGCGCATCCGTTTGTGCGCCCGCTTGTCTCCCCGCTCTGCGCGCATTGCGATTCTTATCCCCAGTTATCTTATTACTCCCCTGTTCCGAAGAGCTTCCGCCTGATACTTGTTGTAACGCCAGACGATGTCCGCCTTCTTGTCGCCGCCGATTTCCCACGGCAGGACAATCACGATGTCGTTGTCGCGCACCCAGATGAAGCGCCTGATTTTGCCGGGTATTCGGCAAGTCCGCTCGTGCCCGTCCTTGCAGGAGACAAGCAGCCGCCCGCCGCCGAGCGTGCCGATTACCACACCGAGGATTTCGCCCTCGCGGGGCATCCGCAATGAGCCGCTTGATTTAACCGGAGCCGGAGTCGTAGCATCTGCCATCATAAACACCTGTTGTTTAAACGCCTGTTGTTATTCGTCAATGTTGATTATTGTCAATTTATTTTTGTCAATGCCAAATCAGAATCGAACCGGTGCGCGCGCGCCGCACGCCTCGCAGTTCAGCGTCTTCACGCCGTCCTTTTCCACGATTTTCGTATCGGGGCGCTTGCATTCCTTGCAAACGACCGCGGCATCCACGAACGCCTGCAGCTTGTCGCGCAGGTTGCGCTCGTAGAATTTTCCGTGGAGCACGAGCTTCCCGCCTTCCATTGTCGCCGGAACTGCAAGCTCCTTTGAGAAATACCTCGCAAGCATGTCGGACGGCCTGCGGATTTTCTGGAGTATGGCGTCGAAATTCCGGATTATCGTCTTGCTGCCCTGCAGGAACGATTCCACTGGCGGGGTTTCGAACCTCTCGAATGTGAGCGTTTTCTCCGGAAGCGCAGAACGCGCGCGGTCCAGAAGCTTGTCATAGTCTTCCATCGTAGATTACCCCTGTGTGTTGTTGAATTTGAGAAGAAAGCTTTAATAGCGTGCTTTCGCCTGTTTGCCCCATGCCTGCGCCAATGCCAGCGAAGACTGCAACGAAGACCGCGAAGATGCCCGCAACGACAGCGCGCCCCATAACCCGCCAGACTCCGATTGGCGAGCTGGTGATGAATCATCTTTCCTCAGTGGAAGTGCTGCTCAGCCACGGTTTCCACTGCATTGGCTGCGGGTTGTCCGCATACGAAACAGTCGAGGAGGGCGCGCTCGCGCACGGCTTTGACGACGCGGCGATTGACAAGCTTGTGGAGGAATTGAACGAGGCTGCGAAGAAGGATTCCGCGCAGTCGCTTTTGCACGTTGGACAAAAAAGCGTAGCAGAGGATAAGAATGCGGCCGTTCCCTTAACCGGCAGGCAAAAGAAAAAACCCGCAAAGAAGACAAAGAGAGGTGTGTAGATGGTTTCCATCAACGAAAAAGCCCCGGATTTCACGGAGGACGCCTACGTTGGCGGCGAGATACGGAAAATCTCGCTCAAGGATTATTCCGGCAAATGGGTGATTCTCTTCTTCTATCCCGCGGACTTCACGTTCGTCTGCCCCACCGAGCTTGGCGAGCTTGCCGCGCACTACGAGGAGATAAAATCCCTCGGGGCGGAGGTCATATCCGTGAGCGTGGACACGCCGTTCGTGCATCTCGCGTGGCACGACAACTCGTCCACAATCAAGAGGATAAAATACCCGATGCTAGGGGACGTGGCGAGGCGCGTTTGCAAGGCGTATGGCACGTTGATTGAGGAGGAGGGGCTGTCGCTTCGCGCGACTTTCATCATAGACCCTGAAGGCAAGATTAAGGCGTTCGAGTTCCACGACAATTCGATTGGAAGGAGCGTCGGCGAGCTGCTTCGCAAGCTTCAAGCCGCGATTTACGTGGAAGAGCACAAGGGAGAGGCGTGCCCCATGAACTGGGCGCCGGGCGGAAAGACGCTCAAGCCCGGACTTGACCTCGTGGGGAAAATCTGAAGCCGCCCATCGGGAAACAGCCGAGCATCAGGAAACAGCCGAATCAGAATCCGGCTAATTTCACAACCAAAAGCGCAAGCATTCCGCCAAAGCAGATTGGCGGGAGCGCGGGGAGGAAAACGCGCCTTTTCGCCACGAATTCCAAAAGCAGCCAGATTGAGATTGTGGAGCCGGCGGCGATTGCGAGCGCGTAAATCATCCCGTTCGGGCCGAGGGAGAGCGCGGAAACCGCCATCATCCCAGGCACCGACAGGTCGCCGGTCCCAAGGTCGAGCCGCTCGCCCTCGCGCATGGCGCGCTCCACATAAACTTCCCTTGCCTCGCCCTCCTTTCTCGCAGGCACGTTCTTCGCGGTTACGGCGAACGAGAGCTGGCGGGTGGAAAGCTGGCGCGCCATCTCAATCATGTGCTTTGTCTTGAACACCGCGACGTAGTCGTAGATGGAGAGCAAAATGACGAAAAGCGCGGTCGGCAAAAAGCCAAGCGAAAAGCCGAACATCGCGGCAACTCCCGCGCTTGAAATTATCGCCGCGGAGTTCTTTATCTCCTGCCAGAAATATTTGAGCGCGGCAAGCGAGCAGCCCGCAATCCCGCCGACAATCAGCGCGTATTCAAAACCGAGTCCGGCGAAAAGCCCCACCGCGAGGAAGACTACAGACGATGCCGAGGCGATTACCACGGCTTCGAGGAGCTGGAAAAACGCGGCGCCCTTGAACAGCCGGCCCACGAGAAGCACCATCGCCGCCCCGAACAGGACGTATCCGAGAAAAAACAGTGCGTTTGCAGGGTCGTTCGTGGCAAGCGGGGCGACCGTGAATTCCTGCAGTTCGGGGTTTGACGCGATTGCCTGGAAAAGCACCGCGCCCGAAAAAACCCCGAGCAACTGGGTTATTGCGAAAAACACAGTTACCTGCAGCTGCGGCTTGAATTGCGAATGTATGTTCAGGTTCATGGAAATCTCCCAAATCTCTTTCACTTTTTCTTCTTCAATCCCTTGAGGTATTTTTCGAACGAGTCAATGTCCGTGAACGAGCGGTAAACGGACGCGAAGCGTATATAGGCGACGTCGTCCACCTTGCGGAGCCGGTCCATCACAAGTTCGCCGATTTCGCTGCTTTTGACCTCCTGCTGGTCGTTTTTCCGCAGCCGCCCTTCCACCCAGTTGGTGATTTCCTCGCACTGCTCCACGCTGACCGGGCGTTTTTCGCACGCCTTTTGCACGCCGGACAGGAGCTTGTGCCTGTCGAACTTCTCGCGCCTGCCGTCCTTTTTCACCACGAACAAATCCTCTTTTTCGATTTCCTCGTAGGTGGTGAATCGGCGCTTGCACTTCGCGCACTCGCGCCTTCTCCGGATTCGCGCCTCGTCCGTGTCGCGCGTGTCAATCACGTCGGTTTCGCTGTGCGTGCAAAACGGGCATTTCATGTGGAGGGATGGGAGAGATACAGATAAAAACGCTTGCTGGCGAGTAAATCATTCGGGTGCTGGTTTCTATGTTATATGACATGGTAGTGATTGGCTCGGGTTGCGCGGGGCTTGCAGGCGCGATGTATGCGGGCAGGATGGGCATGAAGGTTCTCGTCCTCGGCGAGCTTCGCGGAGGGACGATTACCACCACGGACGTGGTCGAGAATTACCCCGGCTTTGTTTCCATTTCCGGCTTCGAACTTGCGCAAAAGCTCGAGGGGCACGCGAAGGCATACTCGAATGTTGAGATAAAGGATGAGAAAGTGCTGAAGATAGCCGAGACGGGCGGAGAGGCGGGCGCGGGGTTTGAAATTGCCTCCGACGGCGGAAAATACGAGGCGAAAACCGTTCTTTGCGCCACGGGCACGGAATGGAAAAAGCTCGGAGCGCCGGGGGAAAAGGAATTCGCGAGCAAGGGCGTGCACTACTGCGCGCTGTGCGACGGCGCGTTCTACAGGAAGAAGAGGGTGGCAGTGATTGGCGGGAGCGACTCTGCGGTGAAAGACGCGCTCGTCCTATCAACGCTGGCGGACAAGGTTTACATAATCTACAGGGGGGGAAAAATCCGCCCGGAGCCTGCGAACTACGAGCGCGTGGTGAAGAACCCGAAAATAGAAATAATCAACAACACCAACGTGCTTGAGATTTACGGCGAGAAGAAAGTTTCCGGAGTTCGGCTGGACAAGTCATTCGGCGAAAGCGACAAGCTCGCGCTTGACGCTGTTTTTGTGGCAATCGGGCACCAGCCGGTTTCCGCGCTCGCAAAAGAGGCAGGGGTGGAAATTGACGCCAAGGGCTACGTGAAAATAAACCGCAATTCGGAAACGAACGTCGCTGGCTTTTATGCCGCGGGCGACGTTACGGACACGCGCTTCAAGCAGGCGATTGTGGGCGTGGGGGAGGCGGTTGAAGCGGTTTATTCCGCCTATCTTTACCTGGAAGGGAAGGACTCCGCCCTGCGCAAACCCTGATTTTAAGGAGTGGAACTATGGACCCCTTAGAATCAATAGAAATGATAATAACCACCCCAATCAAGCCGATTGTCAAGCCGATTGCGAACGCGCTCAAGAAGGAAATGGGTCTGCTGGGAAGCTTCTCGATGGGATTTGCAGATGTCGGGGCGGACATTTTCCTCGCTCTTGGGCTGATAGCCGCATACGCGGGAGGGGCGATGCCGCTTGCCATACTTGCCGCAGCAGCGGTGTACGTGCTTACCGGGCTCGCCTATGCCGAACTGGTCGGGGCGATACCGGTTTCCGGCGGTGCATCAATCTACGGCGAGCGCGCGTTCGGCAGATTTTTTGGATTCATCGGCGGCTGGGGGCTGATGCTGGATTACACGATTGACATCGCGCTGTTCGCGGTTGCGGCAACCGGCTATCTTTCGTTCTTTTTCCCGGTGGTCAGGGAGTTCTACGCGCTCACCACCTCTCTTTTGATACTCGTGCTTGTGGCGGTGAATCTTTTCGGCATCAAAGAGTCTTCACGGGTAAACTCGATTTTGACGGTCGGCACGGCAATACTGGTGCTGGTGCTGCTCGCAGTGGGCTTCTCGACACGCTTTGATGCACAGAAATTCCTGGACGGACTTACGCCGCTCGGGCAGGACGGGGGCATGCACAACTTCTTTTACTCAATTACGCTTGCCATGGTCGCATTCATAGGCATTGAAAGCATTTCGCAGGGCGCGGAGGAGACGAAGAACCCTGAAAAGACCCTCCCGCGCGCAACGCTCCTCGCAGTCAGCGCAGTTGTGGTTTTCGCACTGGCAATATCAGTAATGGCGCTGGGGATACTCCTGCCACAGGCGCTTGCAGACAATGTGGACAATCCATTGGTCGCAGTCGCGCTCGCCCTTCCGTTCGCGAATGTGCTCGTCCCTGTTGTGGCTTTCGCCGGATTTGCCATCTGCTTTGTTTCAGCCAACACCGGGATAATCGGCGTTTCGCGCGTTACTTACTCCATGAGCAACAACGCGCTTTTGACGCGCAAGTTCCAGTGGCTGCACCCTGTTTTTAGCACCCCCTGAGTAACCATATTGATATTCTCCACAGTTGCGATTGCGCTTGCTTCCGGCGGCGACCTGTTCTTTCTGGGCGAGCTTTACGCGTTCGGCGCGCTGACCGCATATATGATAACCAATCTTTCGCTCATCAAGCTCCGCTTTTCCGAGCCCAAACTCGCGCGACCGTTCAAGATGCCGCTGAATGTCAGATGGAAAGAGACGGAGATACCTGTGCTTGCCGTCCTTGGCGTAATCGGCTGCGCTGCCATGCTGTTTCTCGTGGCATGGCTCCATGAAGAAGGAAGAAACTTCGCGCTTCTTTGGTTTGCCATAGGCATAATCCATTTCGTTGCATACTGCGGATACAGGAAAAAGCCGCTGATTTAAGATGGGGAAAATATTATTTCTTGGCAGGGATTGGATTCGGCCTGGGAGGAGCCGCCGCAGGTTTTGGAATGGCGGAATGCCCTACCTGTGCCTGCCTTCTTGCCCACCCCACCGCCATTGCCCTTTCCCCCGAATCTTCCGCGTGCTCAAGGCGCTTGCTGCAGAAAAGCAGGGGCATCTCACTGAGTTGCGCCCCCTTCTCCTTTTTCAGCAGGATGAGCACTTTTTGGCCATGCGCATCTGCGCCTAAGTGCGAATCCCCGCCGTCAGAACCCGCCGGTGCCGTTTTCATTTCCTGGTGGAAACCCGCCTGCTGCAGCGCATCAAGCGCGGCTCCCCTCACCTCAAGCCCGCTTGGCACTGCGAATATCACTCCGCCTCCGCAGACAAGCGAATTTATGGCAGAGATGAGAGTTTTCGCCTCGAAAAACGGATAGAACACGGCTATGAAGATTGCCTTGTCCGCGTCCATTTCAGGAATCGCATGAACGTGGGATGCCCGCCCGTTCCCGTTTGCCCCGCTCTCGCAAGCCTGCACGAGGAATTTTTGCGGGCTTGAATCGTAAATTGTCGGGTAGCTGAATGGGAATAGCGCGCCCACCGTGCCTGCCATCTGCGCAGCCCACTGCTCATTCCCTATTGCCCATTTGCCCTCTGCAATGGCACGCCCCACTTCGCCCCGCGCTCTTACAACATTCGGGTAGCTGTCACCTATTTTTTTCGCAATTTCCGAGTCGCTTTCCCCTGCGAGCATATGCCCTGCAAGAAGCTCCGTCTTCCTTTTCAGCACGGCTTCCCTGTACGCGGCGTTTCTTTTCCTGAATGCGATTATGAAATTTATTCCGATTTCAAATTTCTGCGAAACCGACCAATCGTTCGGAATATTTGGAAAGTCGCGCACATATTCCACCAGAAGCTTCTCTGCCCGCTTGTCCATCACGCTCCTGACCCACTCCCAGGGTCCGCGCATGCACCCTATGAGCTTGAAGAATTCCTTGGGCGGGAAGGAATCCGCCCACATCGTCATTGCAGCATTCACTTTGGCGTAGATTTTGGGCTGCCTTTCCCTGAGCCGCTCTATGAAATAGCCGAAAGCAGTTCTGCTGATGTCCATTCCTTCGGCAATTCTGGCTTCAGACGGCAGGTTCTGCTCGCTTGCAGGCACGCCCGACGACTTTTTCAGCCGCAGGATGGCACGTATCGCAAGATGCGCAAGCCGCCTGTCAATCGCGTTCCGCACGTCTTCGCCGGGCGAGATTTGCAACTGCGAGAGGAGCGTTTCCAGCTCCATCGTGACTATCCGGTATCTCTGAGCCCAGGCAATGCCGGGAAATTCGCTTTTTAAGAGGAACATCACGCGCTCGGTTATCCCTGCGGCGTTCGCCACTGTCAAATCAGTCGGGATTGAATCCAACGAGAGTATTACCTCGCGCACATGGGAATAGAGGCGCTTCAGCGCAGGCATGCGCACGTCTTCGTTTGACTGAAAAATTTCCTGCCCGATGCATTTGCTGAAATCCGTCCATGGCATGCTGGCGATTTTTTCCTCCTTTGCCTTGCGTATTTCCTCCGCAATCTCGGGATGCCTGCTTAAGAACCGATACAGCCGCGTGTCATGAACCTCCAGCTGCATGGCTATTGCGGCATTTGAGGGCACCTTGTCCATTGCCCGAATTGCTTCGAGAATATCCCTCAACCCATTCTGGGCATCTGAAAGAACAATGCGAGTTTGCTTCGACACGGCTGGCATGCGCCAAATATGCGAGGAAGTGATTAAAAATGAGTATATTTGGAGATTGACGTGGATTAAAGAAAAAGGAAAATTGATGCGCACATCTGGAGGAGAAAAAGGAAAATAAAAAAGCGCCTCAACTTCACAGTGTGACTTTGAGGCTCAGCTCCTTCTTGAGTTCGCGGTAGCGGTTCCGGATTGTAACTTCCGTAACTCCCGCGACGTCGGCGACCTCCTTTTGCGTCCTGCGTTCGCCGTTCATTGCGCTCGCGATGTATACCGCCGCAGCCGCAACGCCTGTCGGTCCCCTGCCTGAAATCAGCCCCTTCGTAATCGCCTTTTTGAGAAGCGAAATCGCCCTTTCCTGCACGTGCCCGGAGAGCTTGAGCGCTGCCGTGAATTTCGGCACGTAGTGCGCCGGGTCGGTGAGCGGAACCTCGATGTCGAGCTCGCGCCTGACAAAGCGGTATGCCCTGCCGATTTCCTTCTTCTCAATTCCCGAAACGCGGGAGATTTCGTCCAGCGTGCGCGGGATTCCCTGCATGCGGCAGGTCGCGTAAATCACCGCGGATACGACGGACTCGATAAGCCGCCCGCGGATAAGCTCCGCCTTGATGCACTTCCTGTAAAGGAGCGCGGCGGATTCGCGGATGGAGTCCGGCAAGCCGAGATAGGACGCTATCCTGTCGAGTTCGGAAAGCGCGATTGCGAGGTTGCGCTCCATCGAGCTGGCGATTGAGGCGCGCTTGTGCCACTTCCTCATGCGATAGAGTTGCGCCTGCTTTTTCGGAGAGATTTTCGCGCCGCGTATGTCGCGGTTGTACTGGTCAATTTCAGTAACGAGCCCCTTGTTCGGGCGCATGTATTTGATTGGCGCGCCGCCGCGTGCGCGCTTCTCGCGCTGTTCAGCGTCAAACGCCCTCCATTCCGGGCGCGGGTCCTCGATGTTGTCCGCGATAATCAACCCGCAGTTCGAGCAGAGAAGCTCTCCCTTCTCGTAATCGCGCGTAAGGCGTTTGCTACCACATTCTTGGCACTTATCCATCCATTCACCCCTGATTAACTGCCTGCCCACATAGTTAGATTTTAAAAAGTTGTGAATCGGTTAGGATAGAAGAGTTTAAAAAGTTTCCGCCGGCGCATCCGCGCAGACAGGCGAAATTGCCGGAAAATTATCGGGAAAGGGCGTAAACTACGGCGACGATGACGACTATCATTACCCCCGTAAACACTATCCGGTCAAGCATGTTTAGTCCCTGCTTTTTGGAATATATAAACCTTTCATGCCAGAAATTTACAGGGAGCGCATGAAAATTGCTTTTGTGACTGACACCCACTTCGGCTACAGGCGTTTCGAGCAGGACGCGCACTTGCAGGGCAGGGAAGCCATTCTTGCGGCAGCGCGCGAGGCGGACGTGCTGGTTCTGGGCGGCGACAATTTCGACATTCCCCTGCCGCGCATGGAAACCATCGCCGAAGTGACGAAAATACTGCGCGAGGCGCTCATCATATTCCACTCGCGCGGCATCACGGGAACGCCCATCTTCGCAATCCACGGAAACCACGACAGGCGCGCAAAGGGGTTCGTGCATCCGACCGACCTTCTCGCGCAGGGCGGGTTCGCAATCAACTTCCACAACAGGACGGAGGTTTTCGAGCGCAACGGCGAGAAAATCGCAATCTCCGGCATGGGCAGCGTTCCCGACGACCTTGCGAAGGAGGGTCTCGCGAAGCTTTCCTGCGCGCCGGTGCAAGGCGCGTTCAACGTTTTCGTCCTGCACCAGTCCTTTCAGGAATTCGAGCGCATTCCGCACGAGGATTACGTTTCATTTGATGACCTGCCGTTGGGCTACGACCTTTACCTATGCGGGCACGTCCACAAGCCCTCGCTTGCCGGAAAAGTGCTCAACCCCGGAAGCACGGTTGTCACGCAGTTGCGCGAGGACGAGGTGGGGCAGCGCGGCTGGCTTCTCTACGACACGAAGGAGCGGAAGCCGGAATTCCGGCCAGTGAAATCGCGGCAGCTTTTCCACAAGGTGCTGGAATTCCACGGCGCAAAGCCCGAAGAGGTGCGCAGCGGCATTGAAGCCGAGGTGCGGCGGCTGCTCTCGCAGGGCATAACCCCTGCGCCCGTGATAAAAATAGTGGCAAAAGGCACGCTTGCGCAGGGCTTTTCAACAGCAGACCTAAGGATGCCTGCTTTCGGCGATAATGTCTATCTTGAAAACGCGCTCAATTCCGAATCCCTGAAGGAGCGCATTTCCCAGATAAAGCTCTCGCGCGAGAAAAAGCAGAGCAGCCGCGAGCTTGGCATGCAACTCCTACGAAAACGGCTCGAGGGCACGTCTTACTCGCTTGGCGACCCGGAAAAGGTGTTCGAGCTTCTCATTGAAGGGAATCTTTTGAAAGAGATAAAAGGGAAAATCGAGAAACCCGCGGTCTAATTGGTCGCTTTGACCGAAACCTATTTATAGACCATTCTATAGTATATCTATAGTGGTTCTATGGTTGGTTATACCAGCATCCAGATAATGCCCGAAACAAGAATGCGGCTTGCGCATCTGAAGTCCAGCGAGCGCGAAACATACGACGAACTTTTGAACAAGCTTCTCATGCTCGTTCCCGAAGGGGACGATGAGGGAAAATATACCGACGAGTTCCGAATGGGGCTCCTCGCCGCAAAGTTGGAGCTGCGCAACAGGCGCGTCATATCCCACAAGGCGCTTAAAAAACAGCTGGGGCTTTGAAAATGGCATGGAAAATCGGCTGGTCTTCAGACGCCGCCTTGTTTTTGAGCCGGCTTGAGCAAAAAGAAGCGAAGCGCATAGCAAAAAAATTGGAGGATGCGGCAGAAAATCCCCCTTATTATTTCAAGCGCCTACGCGGCGAAGAAGACTGCAAGCTGCGGATTGGGGATTACCGCGCGATTGTCCTGCTCGTTCATGCGGAAAGCATGGTTTTTGTTGAAAAAATAGACCACCGGAAAAGAATATACAAAACTCCCTGACACTAATTTCTTTTCTTCAATTCAGTGTTTCCTAAAACTTCCCGCCCGCGCCTCCTCCTCCGAAGCTTCCGCCGCCGAATCCGCCGCCCATTCCCCCGCCGAACGAGCCGCCCCCGATTCCGCCGCCAACCCAGCCGCCGGTTCCTCCTATTACTCCGCCGCCCCATCTGCCTTTTCCGCCTTTCATCCGTCTTGTCTTGCTCATTATTATGATTCCAAGAAAAGAAAGAGCAACGAGGATAGGTAACAAGACAGGGCCGTCAAACAAATCCACTCCAGCATAACGAAAGCCCGCAGAATTTGGATTTAGGGTGGCACCCGTATTCGCGCCAAGCTCCGCGCCCATCTGCGCGACCATGTCCGCTATTCCCGCGCCGTATTCGCCGTTTTTCAGGCGCGGGAGCAGGTAAGTTCTTGCCATGGCACCAATCTTTCCATCAGGCAAATCGCCCTCCAATCCATAGCCGACATCCACCCGCCAACTCCTGTCCCTTGTTGCAATCACCATCAATATTCCGTTGTCCTTGCCTTTTTTCCCTATGCCGTTCTGCTCCGCTGTCTTGTATGAATAGTCCTCAATCGGATAGGGCGAGGTGGAGTTGATTATGAGAATGGCGATTTCCGCGCTCGCGTTTTTCTGGAGAAGGGAGCAGAGGCGGCTTATTTGAAGCGCGTCGCTGTGGTTCACAACCCCTGCAAAATCATTCAGGCACGGGGTGAGCGTCGGAAATTCCGCGGCAGAGGGCGTGCCGGCTAATCCGAGAAGCAGAATGAAAAATACAAAAGGAAAAAACCGTCGCATTCGCGCCAGCCCCATCATCCGAGATTCACTTTTGGAGCGGTTTGTGCGCCTTCATCCGCCTTGAAATACGCCTTTTCGTGGAATCCGCCGATGCCCGCAATCACGTTGTTGGGGAAGTAAAGTATCATCACGTTGTAGGAGCGCGCGGCGTCGTTGTATTTCATCCGCTCGACTGAAATGCGGTTTTCCGTTCCGGCAAGCTCGTCCATGAGCTGCTGCGTGTTCGCGGACGCCTTAAGCTCGGGGTAATTTTCAGCGACGACCAGAAGCCGGCTGATTGCGGAATCCATCGCGCTTCCCGCGGCTATTTTCTCTTCGGGAGTTTTTGCCGCGCCCCATTGGCTACGAAGCGCGGTGATGTTCGCCAGAAGCCCGGACTCATATTTCATGTAGCCGCTGACCGTTGCCACGAGGTTCGGAATCAAATCCGCCCTGCGCTGGTAGGACGACTCGACGTTCGCCCACTGCGAATTCACGCCCTGCGAGGCGTTTATCATGCCATTGTAAGTCAGAAGCGCCCATCCGCCGACAAGCGCGAACAGCACGAGAACTGCGATGAGCACGTGCGTCATTCCGATTTTTCCCATTTTCATACCCACACCTCCCATTGGCTATTCAAAAATCAACCCTGTCGCACCTCATGTAATCGCGCAGGGCTTTTGGAACCGCGAATCCCGTTTCGTCCTGATAGTTCTCCATTATTGCAATCATCGTCCGCCCGACCGCCAGCCCGCTGCCGTTGAGCGTGTGCGCGAATTCGAGCGCGTTGCCGCGCCTGAAGCGGATGTTCGCCCTGCGCGCTTGGAAGTCCGTGCAGTTCGAGCAGGACGAAATCTCGCGGTAGCGACCCTGCGAAGGAAGCCATGCTTCAATGTCGTAGGTTTTTGCGGACGAGAAGCCGAGGTCGCCCGTGCAAAGTTCAATCGTCCGATACGGCAGCTCGAGCTTGCGCAGGACCGATTCGGCGTCGCGCGTGAGAGTTTCAAGTTCGTCGAACGATTTTTCGGGCGTGGCGAATTTCACCAACTCCACCTTGTTGAACTGGTGCTGGCGCATTATCCCCTTTATGTCTTTTTGGTACGCTCCCGCCTCGCGCCTGAAGCACGCCGATTGCGCGCAGAATTTCATGGGGAGCTGCGTTTCCTCAAGAATCTCGCCTGAAAACATGTTGGTGACCGGCACTTCGGCGGTCGGAATGAGGTAGAGGTCCTCCTCCTCGACCTTGTATTGCTCGGATGCGAATTTCGGGAACTGCCCTGTGCCGACCATCGCCTTCCTGTTCACCATGAACGGCGGCAAAACCTCGGTGTAGCCGTTCATCACCTGCAAATCCAGCATGAAATTCGCAAGCGAGCGCTCGAGCCGCGCGGCAAGCCCCTTGAGAAAAACAAACCTGTGCCCTGCGACCTTCGCCCCGCGCTCGAAATCAATGAGCCGCTTGTCCGCCACTTCGTAGTGCGGCGCAGCCCCGCCGCTTTTTTTCGGCGTCCCCCATTTGCGGACTTCCACGTTTTCCGTTTCATCCTTGCCCATCGGCACGGATTTGTCGGGAATGTTCGGAACGGACAGGAGGATTTCGTTCATCTGCGACTCGAACGATTCCGCCTCGGCGTCGGTTTTCAGGATTTTCTCGCCGAGCACCTTCGTTTTTTTCAATATCGGCTCAATCGGCTCGCCATTTTTCTTCGCCTCGGATATTTTCATGGAAATGGAATTTTTCTCCCCCCTGAGCTTGTCCGACTCGTTCTTGCGCAGCCGCCATTTTTTGTCAAGCTCCACAAGCTTTGCCGCGGTCTCAGCCGAGGCGTGCCGGCTTGCCAGCGCAGCCTCGAGAATCTCCGGCTTTTCGCGGATAAGTTTCAGGGAAAGCATTCACTTCAACTCCTCTCGTAATTTTTCCACAAGCTCCAGGCCAATCCTCATCTGCGACTCAGCCGTGCTTCCCGCGATGTGCGGCGTGAGCACGACGTTGTCCAGCTCGCAAAGCTTGCCCGAATACGGCTCCGCAGGATAGACGTCAAGGCACGCGCCCGCAATCCTGCCCTCCTTGAGCGCGGAATAAAGCGCGTCCTCGTCAATCAGCCCGCCGCGGGCGGTATTCACAATGACCGCATTCTTTTTCATCCTGCCTATCGCCTCCGCGTTTATCATGCGCGCCGTTGTTGGCAGGAGCGGCACGTGGAGGGAAATGAAATCCGCGCTCGACATGAGTTCCTCAAGATTCACCTTCCTTCCCATAGCCGTGCTGTTCGCGCCGATGTCATAATATATTACATTCATGCCCAGCCCGCGCGCCTTCATGGCAAGCATGGTGCCAATCCGCCCCAGCCCGACAATCCCGAGCGTCTTGCCGTCAATTTCCGTTCCGGTCAGCTCTTTTTTGAGCCACTTGCCCGCCTTCATCCCCGAGTCTGCCTTTGTTAGGCGGCGGCTGATTGCGAACATCATGCCCATTGCCAGCTCGGCAACCGCGTTCGAGGATGCGCCCGGCGTATTCACCACCTTTATTTTGCGCTTCTCGCACGCGGACTTGTCTATGTTGTCCGTGCCCACTCCGGCGCGCGCCACAATCTTCAGCTTCGGCGCGCGCGCGAGCAATTCTTCGGCGACTTTTGTCGCGCTTCTGACAATAAGGACGTCCGCATCCGAAAGCGCGGCATTGAGGTCTTTCGGCATGAATTCCGTGCGACCCAGCTTCCCTATCTCGGCGACCACTTCCTTCTCCATGTTGTCCGCGATTATTATTTTCATGTTCCCGCCCCCGCGTTACTTGCCAAGAACCTTCCTTATGCAATCGTATCCATACTGCATGTGCGCGTCGTCGAAATTTCCGATGTGGCAAATCCTGAAGAACCTGCCCTGCAGTTCGCCGAAGTCGCGCGCGGTCACGAGCCGGTATTGCTCGCGCAGTTTTTTCCGTATGTCGTCCGCGCCTTCAAGTATGAAGCCCGTGATTGTCGGCGAGTAAAAGCCCTGCTCCGCGAACAGCGGATATCCGATGCTCTCCACGAACCTGCGCGACTTTTCCGCGGCATCCTGATGGCGCTTGCGGTGCGCGGCAAACCCGCCCTTGCCGTTGATGTATTCGATTGCCGCCTGCACGGAAAAGAGTGTTGAAACTGCGGGAGTTGTCGGGGTTTGGTTGTTTGCCATGTCCTTCTTGTATTTCTTCATGTCAAAGTAAAAACTCCTCGCGGGGATGGATTCCGCACGCTGCATCGCCCCTTCCGTGAATGCCGCAAACGCAATTCCCGGCGCCGCGCCAAGCGCTTTTTGCGAGCCCGTTGCGGTGAAATCCACGCCGAACTCCTTGATGTCGAGCGGAGACGCGCCCCATGCGGAAACCGAATCAAGAATGGTTGTCATTCCCCTGCTTTTTGCATAGCGGCAGATGGATTTCGCGTCGTTTAGAACGCCGGTGGACGTTTCGTTGTAAACCATCCCGAATATCTGCGCGCCCGATTTGTCAATCGCCTCCTTCGCGCGCTCAAGCGACCAGCCCCTGCCGAGCGGCTGCTTCTCGATTTTCGTGTCGGGGCAATATAACTTTGACATGGAGCCGAGCTTGTCGCCGAACGTCCCGTTCGCGAGAACGAGCGATTTGTCCGTCGGCTTTGTGAGGCAGGCGTATCCCATTTCCAATCCGGCGGTTCCCGAACCGGTCACCAAAAAGCAGTGGTCGGAGTTGAAGTCCTTTTTCATCTCCGCAACTATCCCGCCGACAAGCGTCTTGATTTCGGGTCCGCGGTGGTATATCATTTCCCTGCTCTGCGCAAGCCGAATTGGGTCGGCAAGCGCGACCGGTCCCGGAGTTAAAAGATGCATTGACATTGTTTCAACCTCGCCAAAATTCTTCCTTAGGCGAAAAATTCGCGCCATAAAAATATAAAATGGCATGAATTTTTTTGAAAGCCAAGACCGAATATTATATAACGCTTGCCCGCGCATGTGGGGCGTGGGGGCGTGCCTTTGTTGCCGGTAAAATTATTCGCAATCTCAGTTCTGATTTCGCTTTCTCTTTTTGCCGGAACCGCCTATGCGCTGGGCTGCAATCCCGGAACGTCCGAATGCTACAACGATTCGGCATACCATTCATGCGACGAACACGCGCTGTGGGGCGACCCCGTTGATTGCCCCTCGGGGAGTTCGTGCGTCCTGGGCGCGTGCGAAGCGCCGATTGGCTGCAAGCCGGGGACGCGCGAATGCACCTCGTCAAGCACTTATCACGTATGCAACGGATACGCGCTGTGGGACCCTGAAACGCAATGCAATCCCGGCTGGACCTGTGAAAACGGGCAGTGCATGGCGCCCAAGCCAACCCCGCAGTGCAGCACTCCGGGGCAAACCCGTTGCGCGCCGGACGGCTCGAACATAGTCCAGGTCTGCAACGGAAACCTGCAATGGCAAACGCAGCAGACTTGCGATTACGGATGCGTGAGCGGATACTGCAAGACATGCAGCCCGTCGGCAACGCGCTGCTCGGACAGGACGCACTACCAAACGTGCAACTCGGACGGAACGTGGGGCGGCAGCTATTACTGCGGGCAGGACAACATCTGCCAGGGCGGCTCGTGCGTGCCCGACCCATCCACCCGATGCCAGTCAATCGGCTCGGTGCGCTGCTCCCCGTCAAATAGCAACATGCTCCAAAAATGCGGCGCCAATTATATATGGGGGGATTTCCAAGTCTGCCAGCTCGGCTGCTTCTACAACGCGTGCCGGGTGTGCTCGACAGGCGACAAATCCTGCCGCGATTCTGAAACATATTACGTGTGCAACAGCCAGGGGCAATGGGGGCTTGCAACGTCTTGCCCTGATGGATACGTATGTTTCCTCGGCTCCTGTCAGGCGCCGTCGGGCAACCAATGCTCGTCAGTCGGGCAGAAGCGCTGCTCGCCAACCACTCCCTCGATGACGCAGATTTGCGGGAGCAACTACGTTTACATGGATTACGTGGAATGCGGGCAGGGCTGCTCGAACGGGGAATGCATGGCATGCCAGCCGGGCTCGACCGCGTGCGCCGATTCGGCGTCCTACAAGTCCTGCAACGGCAACGGGCAATATTCCTCGCCAATTCCGTGCGCAGCCGGCCAGTCCTGCTCGAATGGACAGTGCGTGAAGGCGATTGTCTGCTCGGAAGGCGCGCGGCAGTGCGCGGGCAACACGGTGCAGGTGTGCAGCGGCGGGCAATGGACGACCTACACCAACTGCCCCTCGGACAGCACTTGCACGGAACTGCAGGGCACGGCGTACTGCAAGGCAAACCCCGCGCCCGCTCCCTCTCCGTCTCCAACTCCAACGCCAACCCCCTCCCCCACGCCTGAGCCGCAAAAAAGCGGAGGGGTTTCCGGCATGAATATGGTTGAGCTGGCGCTCGCTCTCGGAGTAATCGTGGTGATTAGCGGGGCGGGTTACTACCTGTTCACGAGGCCAAGAAAGAACAGAAAGAACTAGTGTTTAGCAGTGTTTAGTCGCCTGATGGCTTGATGGCCTGATGGCTTGATGAGGTGTTATTATGGAAAACGCAAACAAAATTCTCGCATTCGCCTTGGTCGCGGCGCTTATCTTTTCTTTCTTTTCTTTCGGGTGCACCAAGCAATCGCTCCAGCAGCCCGGTTTCGGGCAGGGGCAGCTCGTCGGCAATGACCGCGACTCGCACGGCTGCATCGCGTCTGCTGGCTACACATGGTGCGAAGAAAAGAGCAAGTGCATCCGAAGCTGGGAGGAAAACTGCACAAGCCAGCTTCCGGGCGGCGACAGGGACGCGCACGGCTGCATCGGGAGCGCGGGATACGTGTGGTGCGGAGAGCTCGGCGAATGCATCCGCCCGTGGGAAACCACCTGTGCGGCGAAATCCGAAGTCCGCGTTCTGACAGAAAATTTTCCCCCGTTCAATTTCAAGGGAAGCAGCGGGGCGGTTGACGGCAAGTCCAGTGAAATGGTTCGGCTCGTTCTTTCAAAGATGGGGCAATACTCGGACATTGAAGTCATGAACTGGCCCGAGGCATACTCGCTCGCCGCGTCCCAGCCGAACGTTGCGCTCTACTCCGCAGCAAGAAGCCCGCAGCGCGAAAAACTCTTCAAGTGGGTGGGCCCGATTGGAACTTACGACAAGACGATTTACGCAAAGAGCGGCTCGGTTTCCGCAGTTTCCGGAGTGAAAACGCTTGAGGACGCGAAAAAGGCGAAGTCCATCTGCGTGGTGCAATACGACGACCGCGCGCAGTTCCTCCTGGGGCTTGGATTCACCAACCTCGTGCAGAAGGAAAACGACGTTGCCTGCCTGCGCGAGCTTGTGAACGGCAAGGCAGAGCTTTGGTTCGGCTCGACGGATACCATGCCTTACGTGGCTGCGGAGGCAGGGCTCCCGCAGAATTCCGCAACTCCGGTTCTTGGAGTCGAAAAGAGTGAAATTTACATCATGTTCTCGAACAGCACGCCCGACGCAACCGTGCAAAAGTGGCGGTCCGCCCTTGACGAACTGAAGGCGGACGGATTCTACGACACCGTGCTTGCGTGGTGGGGCACGAACATCACGCCCGGCTCGGACTTGGACGAGCATGGCTGCATCGGGAGCGCGGGATACGTGTGGTGCGCCACGCTGAACAAATGCGTCCGCCCGTGGGAAACCCCCTGCTCGGCGGAAACTGGCGCTGCCTCGCAAACCGGCGCAGATTCCACAAAGCCCGGGCAGCTCGTGGGCGGCGACAGGGATGAGCACGGCTGCATCGGGAGCGCGGGCTACCAATGGTGCCCCGAATACTCCAAGTGCGTCCGCACATGGGAAGAGGGCTGCCCCTCTCTCCAGCAAAAGGCGCTTGATGACGCCGCGAAAACGCATTGCGCAGCAGGCAACACGGTTTATACCTGCGGGGATTACATCCGCGTGGTGAGCGACATGCCGGGCGCGGGAAGCAACTTTTACCAGCTTGGCAATTACAGCGACCCGCTATCCTGCCCCGTGGTGGCGCCGGACTACATGTCTCCCGAATGCCGGCTTCTGCTATTTGGCAACAATTGCGTGGAAAAGCAGGTCAACTGCACCTCGCCCGCGGTTCCCGCGGCTGTAAAGGATTTGAAGGACGACCCGAATTTCGTGGGCGCGCAGCTTTCGTGGTCAAAGCCGGACAACGCTGCGGTTGATTACGCGGTTTATCGCGGCGACGCCTCGCTCAAGGTCATCTCGCTCATAACAATAACAGGGCAGACGAGCTACAACGACGTTTTCGACGGCGGAAACGCGACGTATGCGTATTTCGTGCGCGCGCGGAACGCCGAGGGCGCGCAGGCGCAGTATTCAAACATAATCTACGTGCAGCAGCTGAGCACGGCGAAGCAGCCCTCTCCCGGCCAGATTGATTAGGCGCGATTGTGGATTGATTAGACACGATTGGTTGGGTGCATTGGGCACGATTGATTAGGCACAATGGACGCGTTGGCGCGGAAGGCGCAGATTCCGTCCAGCGCCGCAGGTGCATTGCCATGGCAAAATTCCTCACAAGAAAAGACCGCAAGGCAAACGGGCTGATAGCCGGATTGGCGGTTGTCGGGCTCGTCCTCATCGTCGGCAGCGTCCTGTGGCAATACGTGGGCGCGTTTTTCGTTGCGGTTGCGGGCTACATCCTTTTCAACCCGCTGTATCTTGCATTCAGGAAAAAAGGGTTCGGCAAAACGTTCTCGGGCTGGGCAACGCTGATAATAGGCGCGGCGATAATCGGCGGCTGCTTCCTGTTCGTGTTCAATCTTCTTATCAATGAGACAGTGAACATGTTCGACCCGGCAACGCTGGATTCGCTCAGTTCGAACATTTCCAAACTCGGCAATTACACGCCCGGGTTCCTCAGCACCGCGCAGCTCCAGCAATTCTTCAACAGCGCGGTTCTGGAAACCGCGAACTTCCTCCGCGTGTCCGCGCTCGGCCTGCTCGAGGGAATGGGGCAATTCGCGCTCGGCCTGCTCATAGTGGCGTTCGTTTTCTATTACCTGCTCGTGGCAGAGGATTCAATCGGGAACATGCGCGCGGTCATCCCGTTCTCGAGAAAAAACAGCGACACGCTCATCAACGAGTTCAAGAAAATCCTCTACTCGTCAATCATCTGCACGGGCCTGATGGCGATTCTGCAGGCGGCGCCGCTCACTCTCGCGTTCATTTATTTCAACGTTCCGGGCGCGGTAATCCTCGGATTTTTGGCGGCTGTGCTCACCTGCATCCCGTTCACAGGAATACCGTTTGTCTGGATACCCGTGGTCGCGCTCGAATTTTTGGGCGGGAATTATCCCGCGGCATTGGGAATAACGATTGTCGGCGTGATAATCGCGGTTTTGGAGAACTTCCGCCCCATGCTGCAGAACAGGATAGGCGAAATCCACCCGCTCATTTCGCTTCTGGGCGTAATAATCGGAATCGTTTATTTCGGGATACTCGGACTGCTCATCGGACCGATACTCCTGAGCTTCACCCTCCTCACCGCGCGTATGTTCAAGGAGGAATATCTATAGCCCTCTAATATAGCATCAGAATCGCGCTTCTCGTGTTCGACAGCCATTCAACCGGCGCCTACGAAATCGCAATCATGAACGCGCTGACGCTGTTCTGCTCGCTTCTCGTTCTCTCGAGAACGAGAAATTTCCGCAGAAATTTTTCGGCATTGTAAATGTACTTTTTGCCGCGGCAAAAAGTATCAGACATTGGCTGCAAGCCAATGTCGATTATCAAATTTACAATACAATAAAAATAGCAAAAAACAAGAAAAATAGAAAAAAATGCTAGAAACGGGAACACGATTTCGTTCAGCCCAAAACCTTCTTTCCCTTCCCGCCCTTATTCACAACGAAATAAACCGCGCCAGCCGCGAGCAGCGCCCAAACGTACCAGATGCCCGCCGCCTGGTCGAGCAAAGTGGGCGAGCGCACGTCAAGGGAGAATTCCACTGTTTCGGAAAACTTCTTGCCCTGCGCGTCCTCATAATCAACGAGGAAGGAAAGCAGCTGCTCGCCCGCGGTTGCATCCTTGTCAACTGTTACGAGGTAAGTTAGGTTTGCTGACGCGCCCGAAGGCAGCGATTCAACGTATCTCACCGTGCCGTCCGTTGAGAAAGGAAACAGCGGCTTTATCCTGACCTTGAGTTTTTTCGCTTCTTCCGAGCCCGAATTGGCAAGCGAGATTTTCACCTCGCGCTTCTCGCCTGAAACGAGCTGCGGCGAAGTTGATGCGGCGGTGAATTCCACCTTTGGCTGGACGGGCACCGAAAAGAGGAAAGTGGTCGAGCCGACGCTCCGGTTCTCACTCACGTAATCCAGCACCACTTCGAGCGGGTAGCTCCCTGCCTTGAGGTCCTTCGGAGCTTCGACGGAGAAAACCGCGTTCGCGCTTGCGCGCGGGGCAATGGAGCCCAAATCCTGCGCCCTACCAGCCCATTTCACTTCCACGCCGTTCGAGGACGCGGTGGCGCGCGCAGACCTCACCATGCTGCTGCCCGTGTTCTGCACCGCAACCGTGACCTTCGCGGAATCGCCCGGATAAATGTCAACCGGCGAGGAAGAAGTCACTGATGCGTTGAATGACGGCGAGCCGCCCACGCGCACGTTCACGGTGTTGCTCTCGGTCAGCTTGGTGAATCTTTTTTCATACGCGCTTGAAACCGAAACCGGGTAGCTTCCGCTTGTCGCGAGGTTGTCCACAAGAAGGCGGAACGTCATGTCGCCCTTGCTGTCCGGGTCGCGCGCGCAGAGCAAATCAACGTATTGCGTGTCGCTCCCCACTATTGACAGGGGATAGGAAACTGAAAGCGTGGCTGAAAATCTTTCCGCGCAGTTGTCGGACTCCATGCTTTTGAAGTGCAGCGTGAGCGCCACAGTCTGCCCGGGCTGCGCCGGCATTTCAGACAGGGTGTAGTTCAGCAGCTGCACCTTCGGATTCACCGAAGCGAATGCAAACCCTGAAAGCAACAATGCCACGAGCGCGAACGCGCCAGCAATCCTTTTTCCATCCGCCATGTTTCCCACCTGCCATGTTTTTCCTGATTTCCTATCCTGTTTATGCAATTTCCCTCTTGAACATGAATATTGAAAGTGCGAGCGTGATTAGCGAGAACGCAGTCAACACCATCACGTCTGGCATCACCTGCCCGAGCGTGAAGCCCTTTACCATTACGCCGCGCAGCGCGTCCGCCGCATAGGTTATCGGCAGCACGCCCGCCACGCCCTGCAGTATTTCCGGCATGGTCTGTATCGGGAAAAATACGCCGGAGAGGAACATCATTGGCATGGAGACAAGCATTCCAACCGCCATGTATTGCTCCTGCGTGTGCGTGAGGACCGACAGCACCATCCCCACGCCCGTCGCGCCCATCGCGAACAGCCCGATTACGACTATGATGTCAAGCGGATTTCCGGTCACGGTCACGCCGAACACCATCACCGCCACGAGTATGACTGCGCTTGAGCGCACGGTTTCAAGTATGAGGTAGAAAAGCTGCGTGCCAAATATTATCGTAGTGTTCGAAGTTGGCGTGAGGAAAACGCGCGTGAGCGAGCCGTCCTTGCGCTCGCCGGCAATCGCCCTGCCCAGCCCCATTGTCGCGCCCTGAAAAATAATGAGCGCGAGCATGCTTGGAAGCAAAAAGTCAATCCCGCGCCTGCCGTAGCCATACGGCTCGAGAATGATGAGTTCAAGAAGGCTCGGCACCCTGTCCGCCCCCTCGGCTGCCTGCGAAAGCTTGCCGTCCGCAGAATCGAGGTATTTGATTGAAACTTTCGCTGCGCCGGACTGCGAGCCCGCAATCGCGGCGAGTTTTTGCGAGTCCGCGTAAAGCTCCTTTGCATTCGAGAAAATCAGCGCCTGATACGCGCCAAGCAGTCCGTAAATGCCCGCCTGCTGGAGCGTTGCCTGCTGGCTGTCGCCCGTTGCGAGCAATGAGAGCGTGGCAGTGGACATCGAAGCTGGAGTGTAGCTGTCCGCAATCTCGTTTTGGTCAACGAGGTAGCCGAGCGAGTTCTTCAGCCCCTGCGCGCTGTCGGACGATATCTTGTATCCTTTGGAAAATGCATACGAGTCGGCGCTGAAATGCGCCGCGGCTGCCGCAGAAGCCGACTCAACGCTGGTTGCGTCCGTGCCCTGCAAGAGCGCGCTCTTAGCCGCGCGCAAATCCTGTTGCGCGGACGCCACCTCGCCCGAAACCGCGGCAACCCTTTGCGCGGCAATCTGGGAAGAAATTCTGCTTGCAAACGCCTGCCCCGCGGATTTCGCGGTCTGCGCAACCGAAGAGTCGGATTCATCCACCATCAGCTCAAGCTGCGCCTGCTTCCCGCCCATCACGCTGTCTTCCAATCCTTCGGGCAATATGAAAAGAACCTTGATTTTTCCTTCGTCCATCAGCCGCTTGCCTTCATCTTGCGTTCCAACTGCGTATTTCACGGCAAAAATGTCAATTCCCGCTATCTGGTCGGCAATCTGCTGCGAAAGTTCCGTCTGGTCATAATCCACAATCGCAGTCGGCAAATGCTTCGGTATGTTGCCCGAGGCATAGCCGAAAAGCGCAATCATTATTATCGGGAACAGCATGAGCGGAACGAGCCGCACCTTGTCTCCCTTGAGCACGAGCCAGTTCTTCCTGACTATTGCTGACATTTTCCTGATATCTATGGCTTTCTCTACCCCATTGTTATGCATCTTCGTAAGCGGCGTTTCCGCCCCGCTCTGGGTTTTTTCCGGCTTTTCCTTTTCCGCCATCCAACCACTTCAAACTTCATTTTTGCTCGATTTTTGCCTGTTTTTCCGTTCGCCATCAGCCAACAATTTCAGGCATCCCTGAGGTCTTTTTTCGTAAGCCCGATGAATACCTCTTCCAGCGTGGGCTCGGAAATGTCAATGTCAATCAGCTTCAATCCCTTTCGCGCCAGGTGCTCCACGATTTTCTGCACTGCGCCTTCGCGCATCCTCATCACGCGCAATTCCACGCGATGCCCGTCGCTCGTGGCGGTTGTCGCGCCCGCGATTTTCTTCAACTCATCGGTAAGCGCCGGCTCGTGCCTGCCTATCTCGAGCACAATCTTGTGCCCGTACCCCCGCAAATCCTTGAGTTCCTTCGGGGTTCCAAGCGCAATCAGCCGTCCATGGTCCATGATGCCGATTCTCTGGCAGAGCACGTCCGCCTCCGCCATGTCGTGTGTGGTGTATATTATGGTCATTCCCGACCCGTTCAGCCGCTGCGTCAGCTCCCTCAGCGCAATCCTCGACTGCGGGTCAAGCCCGGTGGTGGGCTCGTCCATGAAAAGTATCTGCGGAGAGTGCAGCAATCCCGCCGCAACCGACAGCCGCTACTTCATTCCGCCTGAAAAAGTTCCGGCGGGCACGTCCCGCTTGTCGTGAAGCGTCACGATTTTCAAAAGCTCCTCGCTCCGCTTTGCCACGGTTTCATGGTCCATTTCGTAAAGCTCGCCGATATACCAGAGGTTCTCAAGCGGCGTAAGTTCCTCAAAAAGCGAGAACGTCTGGGGGACGACCCCGATTCTGGCGCGCACGAGCGCGCCCTGTTCCCGCAGGTCGTAGCCAGCCACTTTCGCGTTGCCCTCCGTCGGCGAAATGAGCGTGGTGAGCATGGAAATGGTGGTGGTCTTGCCCGCGCCGTTCGGGCCCAGAAACCCGAAAAGCTCGCCTTTCCTCACGCTCAGGGTCAGTCCATCCACTGCGGTAAACTTCCCGAATCGGCGCGTAAGCCCCACGCACCTTATTGCAAATTGTTCTTTTGCCCCTTCCATGGCGGCCCATCTCCTTCTATTTTCTTTTTCGCCAAACCCCATGTTTAATCGGTTATGCCTGTGTTTAATCGATTATATTATATATTCTATTTTTTGGACTATTCCATTTGATGGAATAAGCTTATAAATCCCGCGAACAAGAGGTATTCATGGCTTTGGAAACCGGAAAATGCCGGCACGGTCGCCTGCCCGCGGCGCATGCGAAGCGCGCCCCCATACTTGCCCTGTTTTTCATCTGGCGGCTTTCGGGCGCGCCCCGCCACGCCTATTTTCTCCTAAACGACATACGCGAGGTCGGCTTCATGCAATGCAAGCCCTCCACCATCTATGCGCTTCTTTCCAACATGGAAAAAGCGGGGCTGGTGGCGAGCCGCCTGGACTCGAGCAGCGGGCGCCCGCGCAGGCTTTACAAAACGACTGTGAAAGGCAAGGCGCTGCTTGAAAGCGTGAAAACAAGCCGGCTCAGGGGAGTCTGGCGCGAGTTCGTGCGCTTCCTTCTCAAATAGCGCGCCGTTTCTTTGCCTTCCTCTTAATTCCGGCTTTGCCCTCCTTTGTTTCCTTTTGATATTCGAAATAAGAGTATGCGAACGTCGCAACCGCCGCCCCGATTACCACTGCAATTGACGCGACGAACATCTGCGGCGCCAGCACGCCGAGGAATGCCACGACCCCCGCAGCCATGAAAAGCTTGCTGCCGAGCGCGTGCGTCTTGTTCCAGACCACGGTGGACGAGAGCGTCCAGGGCGTTTTTATCCCGACAAACCAGTTCTGCTTCGCCTTTGCGAGTATCGCGCCAACGTACAGGAAAAGCGCGCCGAAAGCCGGTGCGAGCATCTGCACGATATTGAACGAGTATCCGAAATTGTGCGCAAGCGTGAGCAGATAGATGTAATAGAGGAACCCGATTGTGATTGCGACCAGCTCGTCATATTCCTTCTGGAATGCCGCATAGTTTTCCTTCTTCGGGTCTATGAGCGGAAGGGCGTAGAAGAGCGCGAGCAGGAAAACGGACAGCGCGGGCATGAGGAAAACCCCTGCGTCCCTTCCCATGTATCCATCCACCTCCCCCGCGACATTCCAGTGCGAAGCCATGCGGGACGGCATGGACGGATGCGCAAGGATGCCCGTGGCAAACGAAAGCGCGACGAGCGCGATTGCTAATAGCTGGAGTTTCCTCATTTCATCGCCTCTGCCCTATTTCGAAAGCAAGCATTATAGCAAACCACGAAAGTAATTTGACACAGTCATCTATGCTTTCAGTCGTGGTTTGCTAGGTAGCAGAGCCGCAGTACTTTCCGGCTCTGCTATAAAAGAAATAAGGTCGGTGAAAAGAAAGAATGTCTGCGCGCAAAAAAGGTCGGCGAAAAGAAAGAAGCAGTCGAAAGAAGCAGACCGCGCACGAAAGAAAAAAGGCAAGGTCAGCGAAAAAAGACAGGTTCAGCGCACGATTTCCAAATCAATGAATCCGTTCGGCGGGTCAAGATTCACCAGCCGCACCTTCACCTTCTGCCCGACGCGCATACCCCGCATCCAGCGCACCACTTTTCCTTCGACCGGCGGGTCGAGCAGCCGCGCGTATATTCCCTTGTCCGTCACGCCGGTGATGAGCGCGTCAAATACCTGCCCAATTTTTCCAATCAAAAGCGCGGCCGCCTCCGCCTTCACCATAAACCGCTCGACTTTCTTTGCCGCGTGCTCCCTCTCGGTGCATGCAGCAGCCGCCTGCTCGAGTTCGCGCTTGGCATACGGCGTTTTGTCCCCCCGCAAGGCGGCTTTCACCAGCCGCTGGATTATCAAATCAACGTATCTTCTGTTCGGCGCGGTGGAGTGCGTGTAGCTCGTGACCGCGAGGCAGAAATGCCCGATTGGATTTCGTTTGTCATACATCACGTATTCGCCGTTGCCAATGAGCTTCACCACCGCCAGCGAGAGGTCCGGGAATCGTTCGGGGTCGAGTTTTCTTTGCCTTGCTAGGAAAATCGAAAGCGCCTTTGCGCTAGGGTATTTCGGCAGGATTGCGCCCTTTGCCCTCGCAAGCGAAACGATTTCGCCCCAGTCCTTCGGCTCCCGCACCACGCGCTGTATCGTCGGAATGTTCCTCTTTTCCAAAAAGCCGGACATCGTCCCGTTCGCGCCAATCATAAGATTCTCGATTATGTGCCTCGCGGGATTTTCCTCGATTAAGGCGAGCGCGAGGACCTTTTCGTGCTCGATTATCGCCCGCGCCTCCAATGATTCAAGCCCAAGCGCGCCCTGCTGCAGCCGGTATTTCTCCAACAGCATCGCTGCCCTGTTCTGGAGCCGCACCTGCGCTTCAAGCGCCCTGTTTTCCGCAATCAATTTCGGGGCAGGGTTTGTGCCGTCCAGCCACGCGCCCACTTCCTCGTAGACGAGTTTTGCCCTGTTCCGCACCATTGCGCGGTAGATTTCGCCGGGCTTCACCTGCCCGTGCGGAAGGACTGTGAATTCAATCACGATTGCGAGCCGGTCCTGATTTGGCAAAAGCGAGGAAAGGTTTTTCGAGAGCCGGTCCGGAAGCATCGGGTAAGTTTCTATTCCCGTATAGACCGAAGTCGTGCTTTTGCGCGCGTGCAGGTCGGTTATGGAATGCTTCGGGACGAACGCATCCACGTCCGCAACCGCCACCTTCGCGAGTATTTCCCCGTTTTTCCCCTGCTCGCAATATTCCAGCTGGTCCAAATCCTCGGTGTCGAAATTATCGATTGACGACCAGAGGAGATGCCGCAGGTCGCGCGCGCCCGAGCCCGCCTTTTGCAGAATATCTTCTTCCAGCTCAATTTCATCCACTTGCGCCATCACCGAAGGAGGGAAGAACGGCTCGAAGCCGTAGTTTCTCATGGCTTTTCTCGCAATCGCGCGCAAGTCCACAACTGCGGGGCGGCGGGGATTGCCGCGAAGGTTGCCGCGGGCATCCTGCGGAGAATTCGGATTGCGCAAATAATTAGGATTGCGAGAATTCTGCGTCCGCTCGCGGCGCCCGCCGTGTTTTTTCTGCCCGAAATGCCACTCCCGCCTGCCAGACCTGCGCATGGCGCTCTAATCACGGCTAGAAATATAAATCGGTTATGATTGGCAGAAAACAATAGGGCGTTGAATATTATTGCGGCGCCGTCATAAGGCGGCTGCCTGCTCGAGCAGGCAGGTCTGCCTCGCGGCAGACCGCTTGCAGCTTCGTGCTGCAAGCGCCGCGACGCGCCGCAATTTGTCAACGCCCTAAGAGAACAAGAAATGCCGAATCAGGCATAAAGGCATAAAGTAATAAACACTATTGAGGGTATTTTTTCCATGAGCGACTCAACACACGTACCGAAAAAGGTTTTTTTCACCAAGGGAGTTGGCACGCACAAGGACAAACTGACGTCATTCGAGCTTGCGCTCCGCGACGCGGGGATTGAAAAATTCAATCTTGTTACCGTTTCGAGCATTCTCCCCCCGAACTGTGAAATAATCGCGAAGAACAGGGGGCTGCCCATGCTCAGCGCGGGAGAAGTCGTGTTCGTGGTCATGTCGAGAAACGAATCGAACGAGCACAACCGCCTTATCTGCGCGTCGGTGGGCGCGGCTGTTCCGGCTGACCGCTCGCAGCACGGCTATCTGAGCGAATACCATTCATTCGGGGAAAGCGAGGAAACGTCTGGCGAATATTCCGAGGACCTCGCTGCATCCATGCTCGCATCCACGCTCGGCATTGAATTCAACGTCGACCAGGGCTGGGACGAGAAAGAGGCGCTCTTCAAGATGAGCGGGAAAATCGTCAAGACCACGAACGTCACGCAGTCCGCGGTCATAGACAAACACGGGATATGGACGAGCGTTGTTGCCGCGGCGGTATTCATTCTTTCAGTATCGGAGCACGAAAGCCAGCCCAGCGCGCCCGCGTCTCAGCCCGCGGCGCAGCAGCCGGCTTCCGCTGCACAAAAATGAAAAAATAATAGAAAAAAAAGAGAAAAATCTCCTTTAACCCGCTTTCGGGAAGAACAGCGGCTTGAGGTCTATTTCTTCCCAGCCGGAATAATTCTGCCCGTGCAGCCACATCTTGTAATCCCCAGGCACTGCAATCACCTGATAGACGTTGTCAGGAAGCATGGCGCCGCCGTTCTGGAACGGAACCGCGAGCAACTGCTGCATGAGCTTCTCATCCATCTTTCCCTTGTATTCGGGCGAGTTTGCCAGCTTCAGGAAATTCTCGCGCCGCACGTCCCGCGGATTGGCGGGCTGGATTTTTCCCTCCCACTCCGCAGGGTAAGGCGGCACAAAATCATTGTATGCCACCAGAAGCCCGCTCACGTTCTCCGCGCGTCTGCGCACCCCGAAGGACGGCCACTCGTACGAATACGCAACGTCCTTGTCCGCCACTTGTATTATGTACGAGTCCCTATCCAGCGTTACGTTGAATTCCCTGTAAATGTCGTCCATGTTCGAGGAGTCGAACATGAAATCCAAAAGCTTCACCGCGCCAAAAGGCCTTCCCGGATAACTCATCTGGTCTGAGTGCTGCCCGTTGTTCAGCTCAAGGAAAATTCCCTTGTCGTTCATCGCGGTTTCGGTATATACTTCACCGACCCACTCGAGGTTCGCAACCGCGTTCCCGCTGTCCGGATGATAAACCGCCAGCGTCATGTATGGAAGATAGGGCACGAGCAGGCTCTTTATCATGTCCCAGTTCCTGCCGAAGTAAAGTTTTCCATCCTTCGAATAATTGCCCCAGAAAGCAATGCCGCTGCAACCCGCTGACGCGTTCGTTTCCTTGAGAAGGTATGCGTCTATGATGCTGATTACTCCCTCGTTCAATTCTTTCTGCTGCTCAAGCGTGAGCCCCGAAGTTTCGGACATGCCCTGCATGAGCTCAACATATCTTTCAGGCAGGGAGTCGTAGAGCATGTTGCTTGCGTCATTCACATATTTCTTGTCAAGCCCCATTGCGGCGGCTTCATTCGTAGTCCTGCTGTAAGCCGTCTGCATCTCTTCCCTCATCAAATATCCATACTGCCTTCCCATGTCGCGGAAACTTCCGTGCAGGTCAAGCACGATGAACTTCCCTTTTTCCGTCTTGTATTTCGTGCCTTTTTCAAATGCCGAGACGAACGTGAGCGTGCCCGTCTTTGGAATCGCGCCCAATGAAACCACATCCCCGTCAACCGGCATTCCTGCCCGCATTTGCACCGGCGTTGCGAGCTTCTCCTTCCACGAATCATTGTTGAACAAAATCATCTTCCAGTCAGAGCTGCCCTCCAATTGGTATGACTCCAGCTGGTATGGCACGCCCTCGCCGAAAAGCGCGTCCTTGCTTCTGTCGAGGTGGAAATGCAGGTGCGGCGCGTCCGAGTTGCCCGTGTTCCCAAGCAGCCCGAGAACGTCGCCCTTCTTCACCTTGTCCCCGATTTTCACTCTCACGCTTCCGGGAATCATGTGGGCATAGAGCGCGTAAACGCCCGTGTCTCCAATCTCCTGCACCACGTTGTTTCCCGCCACGGTAACGAGCGAGACCGGCGGAAGCTCCTGGAACGGCACGTTGCTCGGAATGTCGTTTCTCGCGTCCATCACCACTCCGTCCGCAACCGCGTGTATTTCCTGCCCGTAGCGCCAGAAGTCCTCGTTCGTCGAGGCATCTGTTTTGTAGAGTTTCCCGTTCGGACCGTATTGCATCCAGTCAATCGCGTATCTCTGCGACACCACCGGCGTTCCGGGCAGCGCGCCCTCGAGCCCGAACAGCCCCTGTCTGTGATGATTGGTATTCACCGGCGCTTCGGCAGCAAGCCAGTTGTCCCCGTAAACCGGCGGGGCGATTGTGATTGGCGTCGAATAATTCACTTTCACCTGCGCGCCCTGCAGCGTTTTCCCGCCTGCAAAATAGAATTTGTGCGAAACCGACAGGGGCATGTCATTCTGCGCGAGTGGAACCCACATGTAAAATGCATAGTCGTTTATTCCGGCTTTCGGCGCCTTGATTGTCTTGTTCAGCTCCGCGCCCTCGAGCGTTTTAGTCACGCGCGAGCCGTCGCCCCCAACCTCGACCACCTCGATTTTTTGCAAGCCCGAAACCGACCTGTTTGCAAGGTATATTTCGTAGAAAAGGACGGGCTTTCCTCCAAGCGTTGCGTATTGCGGAGGATAAAGCGAGTAGAGCCCTGCGCGCGGGATTGTCGGCATTTCGCCTGCGCCCGCGTCAAGCAAACTTCCATCGAATTCGTTTGTGTTTTCCTGCGCCTGCGCGCCCTGCGATGCGGGTGCGCTTTCCTGCGCGCCGGATGCGCCCGTCTGCACGCCCGCCGCATCAACTGCGCCTGCCTGCGCTGCCATATTTTTCTTTATCTCTGCATACCAGCTCCTGTCAAAGCCGATGCTCTTGCAGAAATTCTCAGTTTGGCACGAAATTGACGAGCAAGCCTCGCACGGCGGGCAGACCACGCACGTGCTTGGGCAGTTTTCCGCCGAGTAGCTCGCGCAATTCACGTTCGCGCCATAATTTGCCGTCGGGAGCTGCGGGACGGTTGGAAGCGGCATGCCCTGCTTCGCGGGCTGCCCCACGCACCCAAATATGGACAGAAAAATCATGCCCACGACCAACGATAGAAAAATCGATTTCGCAAATTTCATCCACGCACCCCGCACCTCCTGCGCACACAAAACTAAAAAAGGATTCGGAAGGCGGGAATCAACGTAATACGAGTGTCCGCAAACACAAACGGCATCGACAACATCAGCGTTTTGGAACCCACTGCTTCGCCCGTTCGCTGTCCATCGCGGTTTCCTCCTCGGCAAATTCAATTCCTGCCTCCTCAAGCGCGTCAGTTTTTTCGTGCGATTTTCTCAGCGGGGTTTCCTCCATCAAAAGCATGAGCGCAAGCGGAATTGCGGAAATCGCAAAGACCGCGAAAAAAGCTCCGCTTATTCCGGAGACGAGGGCCTGCGCGTCAGCCGCCTGGGGGGCGAGCGCCGCCTTGTCTGCCGAGAGATTGACCATCGCGCCCATGAGCGCGACAATCACTGCGCACCCCAAGTTTCTGAAGAAACCGAATGCCGCGGTGGCAGTCCCGATTTCCGAGGGTTCAACTGCGTTCTGTGAAAGCATCACAAACAATGGTGAAACTATGCCCAGCCCCAGCCCGAGGATTGCGGCGGAAGCCACTATCGTCCAGTAGCCGGTGCCCTCATGGATGCCTGAAAGCGCATACATGCCCGCCATGACGAGCGCGCAGCCCGCGATTCCGGAAATCCGATACCTTCCGGTTTTCGTTATCAAATGCCCGCTTGCCGCGCTTGCGGCGACAAACGAAAGCAATAGGGGGGCGAGCGCGTTGCCCGCCGATGCTGCGCCGTGCCCCATCACTCCGATTATGAACAGCGGCAGGAACGCGACCACACCGTTCAGGACTCCGCTTGAAATGAATGCCGAAGTGGCGGAGATAAGGAAAGCCCTGTTCGCAAAGATGCCAAGCGGCATTATGGGCTCGGGCGCGCGCGTTTCCTGCCATATGAAAACGACAAGGCACGCGAACGAAACCGCAAGCGCGGCAGAATATGCCGGACTTTGGCTCGTGGTTCCCGAAACAAGGTAGAAGATAAGCAGCACTGCGAAGGCGGCGAAGGATGCCACGCCCAGATAGTCTATGCTTCGTGCGTGCGCCTTCTGTTTATGCTGCTCGTAATCCCCCTTCCAGATAAGATACATGGCGCATAATCCAATCGGGATATTCACGTAGAAAACCCACTGCCAGCTCGCATATTCCGTTATGAGCCCGCCTGCAAGCGGCCCGACTATTGACGCTATGGCAAAAACTGCGCCAATCATCCCCTGCCATTTTCCCCTTTCGGCAGGCGGGAATATTTCGCCCGTTATTGCCATTCCGCTGACGACCATTATGCCCCCGCCTATGCCCTGCAAGCCCCGGAATACAATCAACATCCCCATGTCCTGCGACAAGCCGGAAAGGGCGGAGCCGACGAGGAACACCGCTATTCCCGCCATGTAGATTTTCCGCCGCCCATACATGTCGCCAAGCTTGCCGCCCACCATTATCGCAACTGTGGAGGTGATAAGATACGCGGAGAAAACCCAGCTGAAAAGTTCCAGCCCGCCGAGTTGCGAAATTATCGCGGGCATTGCCGTGGAAACGATGTTCGTGTCAAGTGAAGAGAGAAGGACTGCCGCCATTATCCCGGCAAGAAGCACCGCCTGCGCGCGCTCCATCCCGAAAATCCGTTTCTTCCCCATCATTTCCCTTCGCTGGCACTGATGCTAAGCATATTCCATCCAGTTATTGTCGCCACGGTTTTAAAGCAGCATGCCAAAACGAAAAACTCCTCAAAAAGCTCCTCGAAACGCCAAAGCTATTTGGTTTCTGCCTGGTTTCTGCCAGCGCGCCACTCGGCATCCCGCAACCCGCCGAACCCCCTCAAACACGTTATAAATCTTGCCGCAATAGCCGCTAATGGGTGGTGCGATGCGTCTTGTTCCCTTCTGCGCGATTGTCCTGTTCGCAGCCGCTTTCTTTCTACTCTTCGGATGCGCGGGAAGCAATCTCGGAACTCTCGCAACCACTGCAAACAGAGGGGGCGCACTGGCGGGCGCGTCGCCAAGCTCGCCAAGCGCGAACGCAGCCGCTTCCGCAATTGCTTTCTACGACGGATACGGAAATGAAGTAAGCTCCATTCCAGCAGCATACATGGGACAGGAATATTACACTGAAATTTATCCCATCTCTGGCGCCTACCCCTTTGCATGCGCTCTCACGCAGGATTCCCGCCTCCCTGGCGAACTCGCCTTTGCAAAAGGGACGTGCGAACTTTCGGGCAGGGCGCCGCTCCTTACTTCCGCTGGAAGCACGCGGGCGGAATATCCCTTCACTTTCACAATGAAGGATGCCGATGGCAGGGCGTCCGGTCCATTCACGATTACGCTTACCGTGCTTTCCACCCCGCCAACTTTCGTCATGATAAATTTCCCGAAGAGTGTCCAGATGAGCAGCCCTTACTCTAATGATTTCTGCCACCCCGCATCAGCAAATCCGCTTAATTGCGGGCACACGCCTGCCGCAGATGACCCGGCGGGCGGCGTTCCACCTTACACATTCACGGCGTCCAACCTTCCTCTTGGGCTGATAATGCGCGCAGATGGAAACCTCGCAGGCACTGTCCCGAAAGAAGTTGCCCCTGGAAAACAGCCGATAGAAGTGTGCGCAACCGACATGACGGGCGGCACCGCGTGCATAAATACCACGCTCACGCTGCTTGCGCCCGCGGAGAAATGGCACGGAGTATTCGTCGGCTCCACCAAAAACTCAGCAAACTCGAACTACGTGACTGCGGGCACGAGCTTTTCATATGACTACACGGCGGATTTTGATTTTTCCACCAGTCTCTTTTCAGTGCTCGGCAATAAAGACCAAACAGTTATTGAAAATGGCAACGGCACCCTGAGCGGAAAGCAAACCGTGCTGTCCCAGTCGAAATTCGGCCCGAGCGCAGGCGTGATATTCACTGGCGGCTCGGTGAGCAATGTTCCATTTGAAATACAGGCGTTTGGCGGCAGCACCAGCACGTTCGCCGAGATAACCGCCGCAAAGCCAAATGCAAATTTCATTTCCGCGTATAGGGAGGACTTCCACAGCGACGGTTCGTTGATTTCCCACGTCCCCTTCTTCACAGACAGAATACATCTTGCAGTAACTTCTGCCTCCCCGACTTCAATAAGCGGCACATGGCAATTCAGCGAGCAATACGACACGCGCCCGAAGGGCAGCAATGGCATCACAGTTGGCACGGGCACGTTCACGCTTACAAAAATAGGGTGAGCTTGGTTTTTGTCTTTTCGGAAGCAGCAAGAGTTCTTCCTGACAGCGGGGTTCTTCCTACTTGTAACACGTCTTCACGAGACTGATTTTTAGCGTGATGGAATTCTGCGTGTTCAGATTGCGCAGCACCAGATACGCACTGCCCGGCTTGTCCCAGTTGATTTCGTAATCCGCGCGCGATACCTGCTCCGCCCCGCCCCAATAAGTGAAGCTCTGCCGCGCTTCTGCCTTATGATATCCGGTTTCGTCAGTGATATACCAGTTGAACGGCGTGGATGACAGCGAGGTTATATTGAGTTTCAAGCGGCACCACTTGTAACCGCCCAGCCCTATGCCTGTGTCTGGCCAGTAATTCCAGTTCCAGTCGGCAGGAATTACTTTCGTGTCGTCTATTATTGAAGTTGGTCCGTATGCGGTGCCCTCTGCGGTTGGCGCGTTGAGCTGGTTGGTTTCGCGGGCGCAGTCGCGCAGCTCGAAAATGCGCGATGCGTTCAGGCAATCGGAGATTGTCTGCCCGGGGAAATTCCCGCCCGCGGTATCGAAGATGAACCAGTAATCGGTCTTATTGTCCTGTCTTTTGTTTTCGTGCCATGACACCGGACCTGCGTCAGGGTAGTGAGCGCGTATGGCTTTTGCCATCGCGGCGGTGTCAATGTCCGTGCCAAGGTAGACTTCTGCGAACGCGTGGTGGCAGTCAGGCACTATCATCACGCGCGGCGAGCCGCCTATCGCCTGTACCATGGATGCCATGAGCATTGCCTGATTCTTGCAGTCGCCGGATTTCGTGGCAAGCGTCTCGTTGGGATAATACGGCGGATACTGGTCGAGCGGCACGTTATGGTAGAAAACGTTTTCATGCACCCAATCGTACACGTCCAGCAGCTGATTTATGGAAAGCGCGCCCGGATGCTTGGCAACCGCGTCCGACGCGGCTTTGCGCACCTGTGGTTGTTGTAAGGATTGAATTCAACGACGAAGAGCTTGCCCTCATTGATAGACGGATAAAACATGGCTGGGCAGTGTCAAGACCAGAAGTAATCCGGCAAGCTCTGCTGGCAATGTATTTGAGGGAACAGTGGCTTGGAGAAAAGAAATTTAGGGCTGAAATAATGAAAGCTAAAAGAAATAGAGAAAAACTAAAAGAAATTAAGTAATTCTGCTTTAGCTAACGTTTCATGTAGGTAACAATTTTGTTACCTACTCGTAAAAATGCAACTAATGGTTATAAAAAGTATTCGTTTCTTATCATTAATGATAAGATATGCGCACTATTGATGATGTGTTAAGCAAACTGAAGCCTGTTTTTCGGGCGCGCGAGTTTATTGCCGCGCTTGGAAGGAAGGCAGACTATGCCTATGTGGCACTTCACCGCCTCAAGCGCGCGAAGAAAATAGGGGGCCTAAGGAAAGGCTGGTGGGCAAAAACAGGAGCAACACCTGAGGAAATTGCGTGCGCGGTGTCCTATCCCTGCTACCTTTCATTCCATTCCGCGCTCCATGCACATGGATTGACTACGCAAATTCCGCGCTTTGTACAGCTCGCGGTGTGCAGAAAGGCAAGGAAATACGTTTTCCAAGGCAACGAGGCGCGCGAATACCGGGTAAAAAAAGTGGAGTTCGAAGGGTTTGAAATTATAGAGGGCATCCCCATCGCAGTTCCCGAAAAGGCGTTTGCAGACTGTTTAAGGTTTCCGCGCGCCTGTCCTGCAGCTATTCTTGCAGAAGCAAAGGAAAAAGTGAATATCTGGGAAGTGAAAAGGACGTGCAATAAAAGAATGCTAAAAAGATTGAAGGAGGTTGAAAATGCTATCACGCGAACTCCTTGAAAAAAACGGGATGCCGGGTTTCACCACCAGCCAGAAAGAAAAGGACTATGCTCAGCATTGGCTTCTGTCCTTCCTTGCCCGTGAAGGATTCGTAGGCGTATTCAAGGGCGGCACCGCGCTTCAGAAAGCTTATGGCTTGCCAAGATACTCTGAAGACCTGGATTTCACGCTTAATGGTGCCACTTTGCCTGATTTTGATGCGATTTCAAGATATCTCACATCTGCAGGTTTTACTGTTGTTGGGTGGAAAAAGGAAATTGAAAGGAATTCGCCCAAGGCCAAGTTGCGCGTTCAAGGTCCGCTTTACAATGGAAAAGCAATAAGTGAATGCTCTATCAGCCTTGAATTCTCTGAAAGGGAAAAATGCATGCTTGAAGCTGAAAGGATGGAAATCAGGCCAGTTTACACAGATATCCTGTCTTACTCGCTTCTTGTAATGGACAGGAAGGAGATGGCTGCCGAAAAAGTGAGAGCTATTCTGACTCGACGCTCCGCGCGCGACCTATACGACCTTTCCTTTCTGCTGCATGGAGGGTTTTTGCCGAGTAAAGACATAATCAATGAAAAGCTCTCCTATTATGATAAGCAATACAACTATGAAGAATTTGAAGAGGCAGTCGGGAAGCTATCTAAAATTTGGAAAGTTGAAATGAATGCACTTGTCGCACAAAAGCCGGATTATGAAGCTGCAAAGGAGGAAGTTTTGAATAAAATGAAAGCATTATAGAAAACATCACTCCAATAAACCCTCTTCTCCCTCTCCACCATCTCAGTATACCCAACTTAGTCAAAAGTAGTCATTTCCCATTCTTCCATCCACTTTTATCGCGCAAGCCCGCTTCCCGCATCACAAAAACCCCCTCAATACTGTCACGGAAAACCATAGCACGCAGAGCGCGAGTTTTGCTCGAGCGCGGGTTTACTTAGTCAGTTCTGAAAGAGAGAAAGACGTTACTGATATGGTGTTTGTGCGCGTTAAATTTTCGCGAATATCCCCACGTAATTTTTCCCGTACGCCTTCGCGCAGCTCGGGCAGGTTGTGTGGCTGAAATAGAGTTTGTCCAGAGTTTTGCCCTCGCTTTTCACGAATTCGACCATTTCCCGCGTCCATTTGCCGGCGTTTTGATAAGGCCCTTCGAACACGCGCGAGAGAAAGGCGCCTGAGAGAGCAGTCATCTGCGCGCCCGGAACCGGCTTGTCAACTGCAATGTAAATGTCGGATGAAAAGAGCGAAGTGTCATCCATGAGCATTATGCTTTCGGGATTTTTGGCGCGCGCGTCCGAAATCAGCTTCATGTTTTTTGTCATCACGCTGTCCATGCCAAGCGGAATGTGGAAAAAACATCGCACGCGGTCTTCCACGAAAAGCTTGTTTTCCCATTTATGCGTTTTGTTTTTGTATTGTAAATTTGATAATCTACAATGCCGAAAAATTTCTGCGGGAGAGTGCGCTCCCCCACCTCTCGAAATCCGACTTGCGCCGCGGCGCAAGTAGACCACTCGCCGATGCGTCGGCGAGTCGGTCCTGCGGAATTTCAAGATGTACTTTTTGCCGCGGCAAAAAGTATCAGACACAGAGCGAAGCTCTGTGTTGATGCGGAAATTTCTCGCCCCAAGGAGCGGGATTGAAGTGCGGGCAGCAGTCGGTTTCAAAAGTTTCGTTTGCCATGGCTGCACTACGAGCGCGAAGGATAAAAAGCGGGTTTTTCTGCGGCAAAAAGGGTAGCTGCGAGCGCGAAAAAGGGCATTCGCGAGCGTCTTACGTCGTAGAAAAAAGAGGAAACAGGTAGTGTATTGGAAAAACTAATAAAGTATTGATATTATGGGATTTACACTGTTTGGTTGGAAAAAAAATTCGAGCGCGCGATTCAAAATTCAAAATGCAAAATGAAAAATGGGAAGAGCAGATTTAAAACGATAGAAACGCAAACTGCCCGCAGCATTGCGAGCCATGAGTAGTAGAACAAGTCGCGCGGCAAGCTTTTTGGTCCAAAATCAGCTTCCGCCTCTCATTCTAATTAGTTATTGGCTTTACTAAAAGACTATTAGATATAGTATTTAGCACGTATTTTACCACAAGAAAGCAATTGCGTCCGAACCAGAAGCGGGTTTATTGCAACTGAAAATTTGGAGAGCTTCTTGTCTTCTGCCATCTGTTTCAAGTAAAACTCCGCGTTTCCAACGCATTTGTGTCTATAGCCCGCAATACAATCCAAACACGAACACCACGCCGGCGCGCATATGCTCGATTACGCGCGCGTAATCCTTGGCAGTATTCGTATTAAAGGGGTTTTTGGCTGCACGCAGGTGAATGTAGTCATTCTACCCAGCCCAAAGTCGAATACTACGGGCGTTATTGGTTGCGGCTGCGGGTCCTCGATTTCCCCGTGCTACGAGTGATAGCGCTTTACGTCGCCATAGCTCAGCCCGCGCTGCTTCAAAACATTATCCAGTCGGACTTCAATTATAGCCCCAGCTGACGCTAAACAAGATTATGGCGCGCTTTCTTCAAGCGCTCTCTCGAAACTACATTCCTCGTTTCTTCCTTCTTATCACGAGGAATGCCACTGCCGCGACCACTACGATTGCAAGCAGCGCGCCCACGCCGAACAGCATTGGCGCCAAGTCAGTTTGCGCTGGGGATGGCTTTGCGGGCGTTGCCGAGGCGTTCTGCGCTGGCGCAGATGGCTTCTGAACCGGCTGCACGGAGTTTTTCTCCTCGACAACCGGCGCGGCGGGCTTGGTTTCGTTTGCCACCGGAGTTGGTGTGGCTGGCTGCTCCACTACCGACGGGGCTGGAGGCGAATAGGCGGAGAGATAAGACTCGAACCCGGTGCTCGAGTAGAATCTCGATGCCGTGTGGTAGCTGATTGTAAAGGACTCGCCCGCTCCCACGCCACTGAGTATGACCCAATTGGCAATCAAGGGCTCGCCTTCGATGCTGTTTGGCTCGAGCGAGAACGTCAGCTTGTCCGCCGAAGTTGCCGCTGTCGCAGGAATGCGCTCGCGGAGCAGTATCGCGCCCGTCGAAACGTTTGATGGATTCACCAATTTCAGCGTGACCGTGGTGCCGCCGCTCGAATCAAAGGCAACGCTCCGGCTGATGGTTATGGTCGTGTTGCCAACAACTATGCTCACGCCAGTCGGAGAGGGCGCGGTTCCGCTTCCGCCTGCGCCCACGCTTCCTCCTCCATTGCTTGGCGTGTAGGGCGCGGGAGTCGGGCTGGGCGTTGCGGTTTGCGAGAACGCTACGAAGCTCGTCAGGTGCTTTGTCCAAATCACCATGTTCGAGCCGGAATCAATCTTGCACTCAAGAGTTGCGCCCACAAGCTGCGCGTCTGCGGCTGCTTGCGTGTCCGCAGTGCAGGTTGTTGTTATGCGCGTAACTGTTGTGCTGCCTGCTTCAGTGTAGCCGACGTATTTCCCTGCCTGCCCTGGAATGAGAATCCTCACTGCATTGCTTAGGTTCAGTCTGCCGGACGTGAAACCAAGCTCCACTACTCCGGTTGTTGTTGCAGTGTAGCCGGAGTCGGGCGTTGCTGAAAGCGAGGAGGTGCTTCTAACTGCCGGAAGCTCAAGCGCGCCTGACCAGTTGGATGGGCCGGTGATTGTGATTCCGGATGGGATGGCAAATACCACCACTCCGAGGGAGGTGTTGGCGTTTGCGCTGATGTTGTTTGCCAGAGTGGCGACTCCGCTGCTCACAAGCGAGGAGAGGTTAAGGGTAACGTTCTCCACCCCGGAGGGTATGGTCACGTTTGCCTGCGGGCTGGTTGGCACCACTATTATCTGCGTTCCATTGGAGCTGGCAGTAGTGCTGTTGTTGAGCATGGTGCTGCTGCCAGATGGCTGGTAGAGCACCACTACGGTTGCGTTGCCCTGATTGCCAAGGGAGTCATTGACGTAAATGACAATGGTGTTCACGCCCACGCTGTAGTTGAAATCGGATATGTTGGCACAGTCAGCCAGATTCGTGCGGTTGCCGGTGTTGAGCTTGTACTGGCAGGTTGTTGCGTCAAGCCCCACTCCGGCGTCAATTGCAGTGAAGTTGAGGGAGGTGGAGTTGCTTGAGGTAACTGAGTTGTCAGTCGGCAACTGTATGGTGATTACAGGCGCGGTTGTATCCACCCTGAACGTGAGCGCTGCCATTGAGGAGTTTGTGTTGCCCAAATCATCCCAGCAGGTAACTGACCAGTTGTGCAGCCCGTCTGCGAATGCGGACATGGCGGTTGTGTTGTAGCCAGTATTGTTTGTTATGGAAAGGTTATTCCTGTTCACTGCGCCGTCTATTGAGAAGTTGCAGTAGAGCTGGCTGCGGGAGACATCTTGCACTGTCCAGTTGAACATCGGGGTTGTGTTCGTGGTGTTGGTGAGGTTGGAGGGAAGACCGGGCAGAATTACTGGCTGCGCGGCGTCAATGTAGAACATCCTTGTTGCCATGGAGGAATTAGTATTGTTTACGCCGTCCCAGCAGGAGACCGACCAGTTGTGCGCTCCGTCTGTAAAGTTGGAGGTGGCGTATGCGGTGGAAGTAGTGTTGTTGGATACTGACACTGTGCTGTTTACTCCGTCGTCAATAGTCAGGTTGCAGGTGATAACGGTGGAAAGCGCGTCAGTTGCAATCCAGCTGAAGGAAAGGTTGCTGTTCGTAGAATTGGCGTATTCCGCAGGAGAGGATGGAACCACTGTCGGAGGAGTGAGGTCAACTGTCAATGTTCGCGTTGCCATGGAGGAGTTGATATTGCCCAAATCGTCCCAGCAAGTAATTTGCCATGTGTGCACGCCTTCGGAGAAGTTGGTTGATGCGGTTGTGGCGTAGGCAGCGCCGTTTTCCACAGTTATGTCGCCGGTGTTGTTCACCCTGCCATCAATTGTCAGATTGCAGGAGATATTGCTCCTGAATGCATCGGTTGCCGTCCAGTTGAATGTTATGTTCCTCTCTGTTGTGTTGTAGAGGTCGGCTGGGAGGTTGGGCGTCACATTGGGCGC